>Ga0256839_1001060_pt1 | contig 34245 bp, 44 predicted proteins | sample 354166metaG_FD_185968 | JGI IMG/M metagenome (GOLD analysis project Ga0256839, IMG submission 185968) | Hydrothermal vent microbial communities from Mid Atlantic Ridge, Atlantic Ocean - 354-166 | ecosystem: Environmental > Aquatic > Marine > Hydrothermal vents | place: Atlantic Ocean: Mid...
CCTAGTACGGCACATGAGTGGATAAAAGATTTTGATAAAGAGTTGGACTTGTTTGAAGCGGCGAGGGCACTTAAAAGAAGTGATCACAAGAGTTATGTCAAAAATCAAACCGAGCAAATCGAGCAAACTAAATCAAGCAAAACAATAACAAGTGTAGACGATGTAGACGATGTTTGGATAAGTGAAGTCGAGCAAATCGAGCAAATGAAATCGAGCAAAGATATATTAATATATAATATTAATAATACGCTTCGCAAAAAAATTGCAGAAGACTTCTTTTTTATTTATAGAATCAATAACAGTAAATATACTGGTGAAAGAAAAAAAGCTATAGAAGCTTATATGTCTGTAGAAAATGCAACACCCAATCAATTACTCATAGCTTTACATGCATATAGTCAAGATGAAGATAGAAGAGTAGGGGCTTACAAATTTATATCCGATATGGTTTATTTAGATTATATGAAAATTAGAATGCATATAAAAATAGATCAAGACTTTGTAGATGGATTGTATGACAGTAAGACTAAGATATTTACAGATAATAAAGGAAATAAGTATTCTCTGACTTCTGAGAGAATAATAGAAAAAATTTCTAGTGGTGAGTTAGAGATTATGAGAGAGGCTGTGTGATGCCAGAAGTACGGAGTATAAGAGAACTTGTCAAGGACATTGATGGGCTTAGAGATAGAGATATTCCCTACATTGCTGTCACATATTTAAATAATTTATCTTTTGATACAAAGAAAGAGATAGATAAAGAGATAGAATCTAAACTTCATATAAAGAAAAAGAGGCTAACCACCTCTGTGAGAGTGAAGAAAGCATATAAGCGTAACCCTGTGAGTAAAATATTTATAGACGAAAGCTCTTGGCAGCACAAAACACTCAAACATCACTTTTTTGGCGGAGACAGAGACAGAAAAGGATTAGAGAAAGCACTTATATACAATGGCTTTATGAGTAGTGATGAGATACTTACTCCTCCACCTGGGGTAAACATAAGACCTAGTACTTATGTCAAGATGATAGCTCAACTAAGAGTCACCTACAAGAGTGGTTACAGTGGAAATGAAACAAAACGAAGTAAAAAAAGAAAACGTAAAACAAAAGAGAGATACTTTGTTATAGGTACCTATGAAAGATCACACTTACATGCAGGTGTGTACGCACGTATGCCTGACCATGATAGACCAATATCTATTTTAAGAATTGTAAAGAGACCAAAATACAAAAAAAGATTAGACAATTTTGAAGAGACCGTGCATAAGTTACAAGATACAAAATCATCTAAACATTTACAAGATGCTATGGATTGGGTACTCAAAAAAAACAAAGATATGGGGTGGACATAGTGAAAAAAATAAATAGGTTCTTCCAGCGATATATTCCCAATACGGGTAGTGTGAACCGCATTCTTCGCGAGGTTATAGGGTGTTCAATTAGGGTAACACTCTCTTTATTTAGAGTAACAGGTAACACTAGGCTTAGTAATTAATTATGATGACTCAGGCTACTTTTTCAAGATTTATTGGGGTTAGCAGGAAGACTATTACAACCATGAAAAAAAATGGTGAGATTGTGTTTCTCGGGAATTTTGTTGATGAACATAAGAGTATTATTAAATTAAGAAGTCTCGGCAGGCTATTCGATGAAAATAGTAAATTAATTAAAACAATCCATAATAAAGAGGAAGATAAAATAAAAAAAGAAGAACCCACTATCTTTAGTAATGAGGTAATCCCTGAAAAAAATTTAAGCAATATCTCTGATGAGGATTATGCAGAAAGAAAAAAACTTATGTTTGAAGCTGAGACTCTTCGTAAAGAGGTTGAAAGTAGAAAAATAAATAGTGATATAAATCATGATACTGAGATAAAGAAATTAGATCTTACCGAAGCTAGACTTATTAAGGAATACTGGCTCGGTGTATCACTTAGACAAAAAACAGAGTTAGCTGCTGAAGAATTAGTTTATAAAAAAGATGTTGATTCTGCGGAATTTGCTTTGGGTAGAAAAATCAGAGAAAAGCTTAAATCTAGACCTAATCTGGCTTTTAAAATGGTAGGGAAGAATATAGAAGAGATTCAATATATTTTAGACGAAGATCAGGAAGATATTTTGAATCTTCTACTAAGCACTGATGTCTTATAAACACGCATATATTTTAATAAAAGATGCTTTTCAGAAAGGGCTTAAACCTGACCCTAAAATGGATTTGTATGAGTATTCTAATACTTATAGGTATTTAGATTCTATTGGGTCCGTAGAATATGGAAAGTATGATATGGATAGGATCTCATGTTTGATACCCGTAGCCGAGCTACTGTCCCCCAATAGTAAGGTTCAAGAGATTTATTTGTGCAAGGGTGTACAAATAGGATCCACGGAACTTGCGAATAATGCTTTAATGATGTATGCACATTTGTATGGAAGACCCGTTATGGGTATGTTGCCTACAAAAGATTTGACAACTAGACATGCGAAGAAGAAGTTTTGGAGCGGTATAAATGCCTCACCTGCATTAAGAGACTTTTTTTACCCCGTTAAAAATGGTATTGCAAATGTCTCGTCTACTCTAAGTATTAAATCATCAGGTGGCGAGATAGACTGGTTATGGTCAGAGAGCAAGAGTAATTATGCCTCTGGAACATACATGTTTATTGTCGCGAGTGATATAGATAGGTATCCTGATGATGTAGAAGGAGAGGGTGACCCCATAGGACTATTGTTAAAGCGATTGACTACCGCTGGACGGAAAAAAAAGTTCTTTGCCGAATCTAGTCCTACAAAAAAGGGAAAATCTAAGATATATGCAGAAGTATTAAATGGACAACAACACAGACTTTATATGCATTGTCCTCATTGTGATGATATGATTTGTTTTACAAAAGATGGGTTTGTCTATGAGTATGACAAGGAATACTACAAACTTACTAGTGATGTGAAATATGGGTGTAAGAACTGTGGAGGTCTTGTTGAGGATTGGCAAAAGCATGAGATGGCACAGCCAAATAAAGGGGCCAAGCTTATGCCAACTAACCCTACTTTTGACAATGATTTGAGGGCAACTATTTTTATGCCTTCATATTACTCCCCTTTTGTCACCTGGAACGAACTATTTATTGAATATTTGACCGCACTTTACGATGTTGAAAAAAAAGGTAAACACTTGAAGATGAAGGTTTGGACTAACACTATTGATGCTTCCGAATATGATGATGGGAGTGGAGAAAAAGAGATTGATATGTCGGTGCAAGAGCTTCTAGATAAGCGTGAAGAGTATATAAAAATACCCGATGACATTGTTATGTTATCTGCAGGTGTTGATACGCAGAATAATAGATTTGAGGTTACATTGCTGGGGTGGAAAAATAATCGTGAAAAGTATGTGATAGGGCACTATGTGGTGGGTGGTGACCCTAAATTTAAGGAGACACAAGAAGTTTTAGACACTTTACTTTTTGAACAAACTTTTGAAAGGGAAGATGGTCAACATATGAAGATAGTCTGTTCTGCTATTGATACTGGCGGTGGGCGTACAGATATTATTTATGAATATTGTAGATCCAGAAAAAATAAACCTCTATACGCGATTAAAGGGGGTAAAGATATAGAGCGTGAACTTGTAAAAGAGTCTAGCGTAGTCAAAACAAAATCAAATAGAAATGTTGAACTTTATGTGTTGGGGGTAAATAGTGGGAAAGATGATGTGATTTCTGATGTGATCGATTTAGACAGCAGATATTTACATTTTCCACATAATGTGAAAAAGTACGCAAAAGGATCAGTAAAAGTAGAAAAAAATGAGGTAGCACTTGATATGAGTGATGAGCAGTATTTTACTCAATTGATAGTGGAGTCAATAAATGAAAACGGAAGATGGGTAAATAAACAGCAACTGCCAAATGAGGCAGTGGATTGTCTTGTGTATGCAAATGCAGCGTATAAGATATATAGAAATGTTCTCAAAAGGAACAAAATTATGATTTTAGATCTTGATAGTTTGGCTGAGAGAGGTAAAAAGCTTGGGATGGTAGGTGGTGAAAAACCTCTAAAAAGACGTAGAAGAATGATAAATAAAGGAATATAAATGGGTGTAAAAAATTTTTGGAACTGCAAAGCTGCACCTATACGAAAAAAAATAACACTTGAAAATAGAAGTCGTCAAGTTGTTGCATGGATTGAAGAAACACAGGGAGTAAGCACCGAATGTGCGATGAACATGATATTGAAAAGCCCATTGCTTTTAGCTGAAACGATAAAAGAACTAGAAGACTATTATCCTGACTTCAAAGAAGATATTTTACTCCCTATACCATAATTTTAAAAAAAAAGATAGGCAAGTTTTCTGCCTATTTTAAAAACTGAAAAATTGTCATACTACACAAAATAAACTTTTGGAGTACCTATGGCTTATGATTTGGCAACAGCTCAGACGATGTATGATGAATATATCAAAGCTGAAAAGGCTGCTCTTAAAAATCAATCTTATACCATAGCCGACAAAAAACTACAACGTGCAGACCTTCTAGAGATACGAAAGGGTCGTGACTACTGGAAAAAACAACTTGACATTGCAGACCCCACGAACCCACGTAAAAGCGGCATAAATGTAAAAACGGTGAAGTACAACTATGCCTAAAATACCTTTTAAATTAAATACTTTAGATAAAGCCATTAGCGTATTTGCACCACAAAAGGCACTAAAAAGAGCGTATGCCAGACATACTATGAGTCTTTTAGGCGGTGGGTACAATGGAGCATCCAAAAAACGTACTTTTGGCAAAGGTTGGAACAGTACGGATGGAGATGCAGATACTACAGACTTAAAAGACCTTCCTACTCTTAGAAATAGAAGCCGTGACCTGTACAGAAATGCACCCATTGCTCATGGCGTATTAGATACCTCTGCTACAAATGTAGTAGGTGCAGGACTCATGCAGTCATGTGATATTGATGAAGATGCCTTAGGCATTAGCGAAAAAGAGGCAGAGACATGGGAGACCAACACACAAAGAGAGTTTAAACTTTGGGCTGAGTCACACGACTGTGACGCCTCCCGCACTTCAAATTTTTATGAACTGCAGTACATTGCCTATTTGACAATGCTCGTTGGTGGAGACATTTTAGCACTATTCCCCTACATCAAAAGAGATGATAACCCTTATGGCTTGACCGTAAAACTTTTAGAAGGTGATCACCTTTGCAACCCAAAAGATGCAAAAGACACGACACACATCGCAGGTGGCATACAAGTTGATAAACATGGAGCACCACATATTTATCACATTTTAAAAAGTCACCCTGGTAGTGCTGCTAAGAAGAAAGAGTGGATAAAAGTCAGAGCCTATGGCATACATGGTCGTAGAAACATTATACACATGTATAAAAAAACAAGACCAGGGCAAAAAAGAGGCATCCCAGAACTTGCTCCTATTGTAGAAAGTTTAAAACAGCTTACCAACTACACAGAAGCAGAACTTACTGCTGCGGTGGTGTCTGGTATGTTTACTGTGTTTATCAAGCAAGAAAACGGAGACATGGGCGACGGCATCGTTGAAAATGGGGAAGTTCAAGAAGACTATGAATATGCATTAGGAAATGGTGCCATAGTAGGTCTTGCCCCTGGAGAAAGCATAGACAGCGTAAATCCTGGTAGACCTAACGCGAATTTTGCACCGTTTGAAGAAGCCATCATTAGACACATCGGTGCGTCGCTACAAATACCCTACGAGATGATACTTAAACATTTTACATCAAGCTACTCAGCTTCACGTGCTGCGATGAACGAAGCATGGAAATACTTCAAGGTTAAGCGTGCTTCTATGGTAGATAACTTTTGTGACCCTATCTATGCTCTATGGCTAGATGAAGCAGTTTCAATAGGTCGTATAGATGCAGCAGGTTATTTTGACAACCCTCTTGTACGTAAAGCATGGAGAGGGTCAGTATGGAATGGTCCAGTACCAGGACAACTAAACGAGGTGCAAGAGACAAAAGCAGCCGAAAAGAGAATAGAGTTAAATCTCTCCAACACTGAGCGTGAAGCAAGGCAAATAAACGGTACTGACCATCGCACAAACATAAAGAAAAACAGCCGTACCAAAAAGATGGTAGAGAAATATCTCCCTGAAGATGATATAGAAAATAAAAACAAAGGAAACAAGAATGCCTAAATGTAGAGTGGGAGGAACATGCTATATAGAGTCAAAAGGTATCGACCTTGAAAACAAAAGAGTGCCTGTCATTCTCTCAAATGAAAGCGATGTATTGCGTCATAGTTGGAACGATGGCATTTACTATTTAAAGCTTGTACATACTGATGAGAGCATCGACCTAGAACGTGCTGACATACTCTCTTTGTTTATAAATCACAACACCCATGAACTTCCTATAGGTAGATTTGAAAATGTACGCATAGAAGACAGCAAACTGAAAGCAGAAGCCATTTTTGATGAAGATGATGAAGTATCTATGAAAATCTTTAAAAAGCTTTCAAAAGGGTTTTTACAGTCATTTTCTGTGGGGATTGACATTGATAAGAAGGTGCTTACTAAAGAAGTAGACGGAATCAAATATTATGATGTTACAAAATGGTCTATAGATGAAGCAAGCGTGGTTGGCATCCCTGCTATCCCTACTGCAAAAGTGGGCTTAGAACATGAAGTGGTAGTTATACCAACTGCGGACAGCGACAAACTAGCAAAATTAAACCAAAGGACTGAAATGGATTTCAATAAAGAAAATTTTGAAACATTAGAACAAATCGTTTCTGACCTCAAGGCTGAACTTGCAAAAGAGAAGCTACAGGCAGATGATGGTGTACAGGCAGCAGTAAAAGCAGAGGCAGAGAGACTAAAAAGTATAGTAGTGTCTGTTGGTGTTGAGGCATTAAGTATTGAGAGTGTTGCAGAGGCTGTTTTCACAGCAGGAGCTACGCTTACAGATGCAGAAGCATCCATGTTTAGACATGAAAAGGCACAAAAACAGAAAATGGCTAAAGCCATCAAAAAAGATGGCGAAGATTTGGCTAAAAAAGTAGAACATATTGATGGTGAGGGTGGAGACGATGAAGAACTTACTCATGCACAAAAAGCACATGCTATGGCTATGGCAAAAACAAAAAGAGGAGAAAAATAATGGCACAACCAGTGAATACAGAGAGCTATGACGGAAACAGTATCGTCCTTAGTGAATGGAAAGTGGACGGTAATGGAGTACTAGTAACAGGTACTTACACAAAAGGTGCAGTACTTGGTAAAAATAGAGGAGGGAACTTCGAGTTAACTGCTGATGCAACTAAAGCAGAAGCTATTTTACTTGCAGATACAGTTGTTACTGATGCTACTGCAAATGCTCCTATAGTGATGGGTGGCGAAGTAGCTGAAGAAGACTTAAACTATGGGGGAGTACTTACAGCAGATGATGTAAGAGACTCACTTCGAGTTAAAAACATTTATTTGAAAAAGAGAGGTTAATTATGCCATTAGGACTAGGAAGTAGAGAACTAACACAACAAACAAACAGAGTATATACGCCTGCTGGGCTTATTACTGCCCTCTTTTTTGCTGATAACAAATTTTCAGAGACAAAGTATGTCGATGTCGTAGTGACAAAGGGTGGTAGAAAGCTTGCACCGTATGTTTCTCCTAAGGTAGCTGGTAAAGTGATGCGTAAAGAGGGTGGCAAAGTAAATACTTATGAACCACCTATGCTAAAGCCTAAGTTTGTTACAGATGCTGACAGCATTTTAGATCAACAGTCAGTGTTTTTTGGTGATGGTATGGATGCATCTGAGAGAGCAGTAGAGCAACTTCTTAAAGATGAAGAAGAAATTAAAGCGTCTATCAGCAGAACAAAAGAAGCACAGGCTGTAAGTCTTGTGACTACGGGTAAGTTTACTGCAAAAGGTGAAGGTACAGAAGAAGAGTTTGACTATGGTATGGATTCTAACAACATCGAAGTCTTAACAGGTATTGCACTTTGGACAGATGCAAACTCTAATCCTTTAAAAGCGTTAGGCGATTGGCGTACCGATGTCTTTAAGGCAACAGGTAAAAACCCTAACGCGGTAGTCATGGGTGTAGATGTTTCAGAAGCATTTACTTCAAATGATGCAGTCATTAAAGCTTTTGACACTAGAAGCATCAATATGGGTGAACTTAGACCAGCTCCTATGCTAGATGAACAGGGCAATGAAATCGCAGGCGTGACATACATCGGACGCATCACCAAGCTTGGTATGGATGTGTACTCATATGTAGACTTTGTAGAAGATGAAGATGAAGTAGTGCAAGAAGTGTTCCCTGCTGATAAACTCGTCATGGGTCGCACAAACGCAGGTGGTCACTTTGCACATGGTGCTATTACTGATAAAAAAGAGTTAGGTACAGAAGTATTTGTAGGTGAAGTTTTTGTCAAATCATGGCAAGAAAATGACCCAGATGATGAGTTTATCATGGGTAAATCCCGTCCACTTGCTATCCCTTCAGATATTGACTCGTTCAAGTGTGTAAAGGCGGTTTAAGATGTTTAAAATGCATTGTAAGTTTACCACAGATAAAGGCACCTTGGATGGTGGCTCTGTGGTAGATAAAAAAACCTTAAAAAAACACTTTTCACAAGATGACATAGATGGCTACATGGAAGAGGGGTTAATCTCTGAAATAAAGATGCCAGAAACAACTGCTGTTAAAAAAGACAGTGATGATGACATGACACTTGAAGAGATGCTGGAAGCTCCAAAGGGTTCTTTGAAGTCGGCACAGTTAAATGCTGTGTGTGATAGCTATGGACTTGAGACCGAGGGCAATATGCCTGAGCGTGTTAAGCGCATTGAAGCATTTGAGTCACTCTTGGATGCAGACTTATCTGAGCTAGATGAAGAAGAGCTTGACCAAGTGGCTATTTACTATGGTGTGGACACTGAGCTTGATGAGATAGTGAAAATTCAAGCTATTGAAGAGGCTAGTGCGTAATGACTATGGACTTGCTAGATGATTTTAACTGTGCCTACGATGACTTCGGAGTAGATGCGGTTATAAACGATGCTTCTAGTCCAGTCAGAATGATGTTTGACTCTGGCATAGAAGAATATGACACGAAGATTATACCTATGCGTATACGTGTATCAGACGCTATTACTAGCGATGACAAGGTTGTGATGCAAGGTAAAACTTTTGCAGTGCTACGGGTAACTCCATACGGAGACCAGAACGAAGAAAATACAGTAATGCTTAGTAGGAAAAAAAGTGACTAGACGCACACAAGAAACTGCGAAACAGGACATAGTAGACATCATTTCTAGTGCTGAACCCAAGGTTAAGACTAGAGATATCGAGATTATAGAATGGAAGGCTGCTGGAAGTGGTACCGTCTTGCATGTAGCTGTGAGGATAGATGACTCTACAGATACCATGAGTGACAATCTGTTGGTGGGGTTAGAAAACCACAACAACCAAGACTGTGAGCATACTACATTTTTGGAAGCAAAAAGAGACTGGGGTAAGGAAGGCATGGACACTATTGTCCTGTTTTTTAAAGCTTCATTAAATATGAAAGAAGAAGGAGAAATATAATGGCAAAGACAGGTAAAACTACGTATGCAGGTACGGTATTGGAGTTTCAAAAGAAAGGTGCTACCGCCGCATGGGGTAAGGTGCTTTGTGCTACTGATGCATTAGAAATTGATTGGGGAGATAAAAAAGAAGCAAAAGATATTTGTTTGGAAGCTCTTCCAGGGGAAAAGAACTTTGACGAACCTGAGTACTCTTCTCAGGATTTAGATTACTATTGGACGCAACAGGGAACAAACACTGCTGATTCTGTAATCAAAACAGCATTTGATACAGATGTAGATGATGACCAAATCGTGGAAGTGCGTACTACAATGAAAAATGAAACAATTGAAGTGGTAGGAACTACTTATGTAGTGCCGTACAAAGTCATCGGGTACAAACATATGGGTGAGACAGACGGAAAGTGGAAAACAAAAGTGAAGTTACATCAAGTTGGTGCTCCAGTAGAAGCTGTAGCAGCGTAAAGGAAATAATATGGCAGATGCAGTAGTAGGGAAAGAAGATTTCTTAAACAAATTTGTACATGAGACTAAAGTGGTCCATGTAGAGGCATGGGATGTCGATGTCGAGATCAGGAAGATGTCGGTCAAAGAGAAGAACACAATTGATGCTGTTGTTTATGGGGATGTAGACTTAGTAGAAGGGGCTGTAGCAAAATATAAGATGAGTGAGCAAGGGACGCAAAATGCAAAAGTTGTGTCCATCATTTTGGTATCTCCAAAAATGAAGCAAGAGGAGTTAGAGGCACTGTCTTCTGACGCTCAAGACGGCATTGCAGAACTTGTAAAAATATATGGGGAGTGGACTAGCCCAAAAAAGTTGAGTACGAAAACAAAGAGTACGTCAAAAGAAAAGTAGCACACAAACTCGGGTATAGAAGTGTCTTTGAGATGGAGTCGTTATTGCCATCAGATGAGTATGAGGGGTGGGTATCTTATTTTATAGATATGCCCTCCTCAAATGAGATACAAAGAGCAATGATGATGCAACAGATGTATTATGGTAATGGGGGTAAGGAAATAGATGTTAACGCATTTATGATACATCCTCTAAGTAGTGTAGATGAGCGAAGAGATGTGTCAACTATGACAGCAGAAGAAATGCATGAAATATATGGAGTGTAGTATGAAAGAAGACATCAAAATAAATATAAGCCCTACTTTTCTTAATGCAGTGAGGGCTGTTGATTTCTCTGCTATTTCTCTACCAGATTTTACCACACTAGAGAAAAATAAAGTCGACAAAGATACAGAAGATGTGGTTTTAGATATAGAGCTGGATGGTGAAATAAAGTCTTACCGTTTAGGGCTAAATGTATCTGAGCCTATACCTGATGATGTTTCTAAAATAGATTTATGGTTTTCTAAAAATATAGAAGATAAAGATGATTTACTAAATATGGTTCACGAGTTTGACTTGAATTTATATGATATTTTTAAAAATATAGATTTTACTGAGGTTCATAATGGCTAAAAGTTTAAGCATAAATCTAAAAGTAAATGCAAATACAGGCAAAATTACTCAAGTATCTGATGCCTTTGTGAAAATGGATAAACGTGTAAAAAGTGCACAACGAAGCATGTCACAGGTTAAGCAAAGCTTTGTAGGTTTTGCAGCAACAGCGGTGAGTGGATTAGGGTTAAATAAGCTTAAAGAAATGTCAGATGAATACAAGAAATTAAACTCACAAGTGGGACTAGTAACTGATGGGTTGGCAGAACAAATAGTGGTACGAAGAGAACTTTTGGCATTGTCGAATGATGCTAGGGTGGGGTTGAGTGGTACAACTATATTGTACGCTAAACTAAGAAGGTCTACTAAGGATTTAGGTTATTCGCAAAAAGAAATTCTATCTGCAACAGCAACGATATCTAAGTCGCTTACAATAAGTGGAGCAACAGCACAGGAGTCGCAATCTGCCATCTTACAACTAGGGCAAGGTCTAGCAAGTGGGATACTTAGAGGGCAAGAGTTAAATTCAGTCATGGAACAGACTCCACGTCTTGCAAAACTTATAGCAGACGGGATGGGGATAAGTCTTGGGGAGCTTAGAAAAGTAGCGGCAGAAGGAAAAATAACATCTAAAGTTGTACTCGATGCAGTGCAGTCTCAAGCGGGGACTATCAATAAAGAGTTTGGAACGATGGCTACAACTATCTCCCAAGCCAATACGGTATTTGGCAATACTTTTTTAACATTGGTAGGCAGGATTGATGAAGCGACGGGGGCCAGCAACTCCATGACTGAAAGTATAAATATTGGTGCAAAATTTATAGCAAATAATACAGATTTAATTGTACAAGGTTTTTTAGGTATTAAACTAGTATTTCAAGTTATTAAACAAGACTTTTTCCAATTAGTAGTCTGGATAGATGAGGGCATTCAGAGTGTCGGTCAAGGATGGAATATTTTAACGGCTGGCATGCAGAACGCTTGGAAAGTCTCAGCAGACGCTATCGGTAAGATTTATTATGATGTGGTTAATTATGTATTAGAACTTGTTAGCTCTACGGTGAATAGTGTATCTTCTGCACTGGGTGGGGCATTTGAGTTTGTAGGCATAGATAATCCATTTGGGGACATCAATCTATCTATAGGAGAGTACACATCATCTGTCAAAGAAGCACAGATAGAGACATTTAAACTGTCAGGCACGGACTGGGCTAAGTCAAACCTTAATGATAGTGCAAAAGCTACATTAGAAACATATAATAAGTTAAAAAATGGGATTTCAGATGCGACAAATACTGCGGTAGTTGGTTTGAATAAGGCAGGGGAAGTCACTAAAAAAATAATTAAGCCTACTGAAGAACTAACTAAAAAAGCTAAATCAGCAGGTAAAGCACAAAAGGCTGCAAGTAAAGCAGCTACTGATGCCTTGGAAAAGCAGAGAAAAGCACAAAAAGAGCTACATCTTGAGTACCTAGAACTTACTGGTCAGGTGTCTTTGGTGGAAGCACTTAAGCTTCAAGAGACGGTGGAAAAGTTTAAGGAAGCTGGCTTTTCAGCAGAGAAGTTACTTCAAATAAAAAGTGCGATAGCAGAAAAATCTAAAGAAGAATTTGACAAGAAGTTTTCGCTTGAAGCTCCTACTATTGTTGCGGAGGTGTTTAACCCCTACCTTAATCTTATCGAGTCTCAAAAAGAATATATGAGAAATATAAGAGAAGCAGGTGGTGACCAATATAAAATAGACAAAATCAACAGCAAGCAGCTTAGCTTGAAGCTTAAGGGGTATGCTGGGTTAGTGAATGGAGCTAAAGGGTTCTTTGAAGAAAATTCTAAGGGATATAAGGCTTTACACACCGCAGAGAAAGTACTCCAAGCGTTTGAATTTGCTTGGTTTATTAAAAAGGCTATATTGGGCAAAGCAGAGTTAGTAGGTACTATAGCGAATGCGGCTACAGGAGCTACAGCAGTAGTGGCAGCAGAAACAACAAAAGCCACAGCCGCAGGAATAACAGCAGTCGCGACACAAGCTCAGGGCGAGCCATATAGTGCATGGGCTAGAATGGCAGCGATGGCAGCTACTATTGCTGCACTTGGTATAGCTGTATCTGGTGGGTCTGTATCGGAAAGTAATATAGAAGCGGTCAAAGGTAGAACAGAGTTTGACGATGGAAGCTTGGGAACAATACGTGATGCGATTAGAGATGTAGATAATCCTTTGCTCCCTTTTACTAAGAAAATCAGCGAGGGCATACAGAGCATCGATGCGAACATCCTAGGATTTGCTAAACAAGTTGGTCAGTCTGCAGGACTAAATTTGACGGGGACAAACTTTAAAGAGACTAATAGTGGTGGGTATTTTTCAAGTAGGGAAACTTCACTTATAGATAGTAATTTAAATTTAGGAAGTCTCTCTTTTGATGGTGATGTGGAAGCTAAGATAAATCAATATATTTTGACAAAGAAAAAGTCTTTATTTGGGTTAATTTCTAAAGAGAAAATTACTAAAATGTCTCAATCTGCGGGGGCTGAATTTAATGAGTACTTGTCAAATATTATGTCTGGGGGGAAAGATATCATCACTAGCTCTGCTGATGCGTTAGGATATGATGTTAGAGAAAAGATAAAGCAATATGAGACGTCTATAGGAGAGATAAGTTTCAAAGGATTAGATGAAGCGGGTATTCAAGAGCGTTTAGATGGTGTGTTTTCTGAGGTCTTTTCAGGAGCTATAGGCTCACTTGGTGGCATAAATACTTTAGTTGAAAAATACGCACAAGGTGGGGAAGAAAATCTTGCTACTTTAGTCAGAATATCTACAGAGTACGAGCAGACTTCTACGAAGCTTTCAAGTATAGGTATGAACTTTTCTGACACATACAAAGGGATGGTAGATGTCCCTCTGTCAATGATAGACAGAGCTATGAACGCCATGAGTTCTTATTTTGGACACAGTACGATTGTAGCTTCTCAAGTAGCAGACTTTTATACAGCACAAGAAAAAGTGTTAGATATCATAAAGTTCTCAGGTGGACAGCAAGCGTTTGATGATAATTATGGCACTTTTTTAGAAGAGTTTTATAATGATTCTGAAAAGCTTAAATTTCAGACTACAAAAATGACAAATAGTTTTGCACAACTCGGCGTAACTATGCCTAAGACCAACGAGCAATTTAGGCAACTTATTGAAAGTTCTTCTACTTTTAGTACCGAAGCTGGAGCGAAGACATATGCAGAGCTACTCTCCCTTTCAGATGGTTTTGCCAACATGACTAAATCAGCAATAGAACTAAAAGATGCAGAACTCGACAGAATTAAGTCATTAGAAAATGCAGAACTCAACAGAATTAAGTCACTTAATAATATATCAACGAGTCTGATTAAAGACTTAGTCTCGTTAAATACTGGGAACTTAAGCTATTTAAATTCAGTTGATAAGTTAGCTTATGCAAGAAAAGCAAGAGATAGTGGCTTTGGTTCAGCACAAACCGTAGCTCAACTCTCCATTAAGTCAAGTGCAAATGTCTACGACTATAAAAAAGACTTTTTCAAATTAGAAGAAGAACGAAGGGAAGAAGCGAAAAAAGCAAGAGAAGAAATACTAAAAAAAGAGGAAATAGAAGAACAAAGGCACGAGGAACGGATGGAAATTGAAAGAGAAAATGGCGTTCTGCTACAGCAGACATTAGATCAGTTGTCGAGGATAGCCTAATGCGAATATATGAAGAAGTGCCAGATGCTTTAGAGTTTTTGAGGAGCAATATTATAGACCCACTACCTACACTTGATGAGAGACAGTTGTATAGCGTAGGGGATGAAGTAATAAAAGGTAATGATGTGCTTCTGTGCGTAAGGCAGGTAGATAATGAAGCCCCAAATTTTGTACGTGATAGTTGTAGTGCAAGTTCAATAGGGGTGGTGTATGACGCTTTTTCTCTACTTAGGCTAAGTGCCAACCCAACAACTGTCGGGTATCAATACACTTGTGGAGACCATGATATACAAACATTTGTTGAGAGCATCACTGACCATGGAGCATACAAGGGTTATCGTATTCGTAAGACAATTATACGAAATGGGATTGCAGAAGACCCAGAGATATATGCTCTTGACGTATACCCCTCACCTAAAGAGTGTCCAGCAGGAAAAAACTATATACAAGACAATATCGTGTATCGCAAGAGTAGAGAATTTGGGAGAAGATCAGAGTTTGAAGTTCTAAGACCTATTTTACCACTTATGCTAATTGATAAAGAGTCCAACACCATGGTAAGTGGGGATGGGATTCATGTTAGTTTTGCAATTAAAAAAGATGTTCGTTTTTTTACCTTAAGTAGATTACAAACAGAAAGAGTAAATGTTTGGATAAAAGATAGAGCGGGTGCAAGTACTAATCACTACACTACCCAATATGTCCCTGAATCTCATATAATTAATGAGCCTATTACAGAGATAATTGAAATACCTGATAACATAACGACACTTGATAAAGTTTTAGAGATACGACTAGATGGGAAGTCTTCTCTTGTGGGGATAACCGCAAACAACCCACCTGAAGCATTTAATATGCTAGAAAAAGACTACAAGATGCAACCTATAGACTTAGGCAGTATAGAAATTGATGAATTTGGCAGGAGAGAGCCAAGGACTAGACCAATTATAAGGAAGATAAACTGTGTGTTTCCTGTATCTGGTATAGAAGAAACCAGTAAAATGACACTCTTTTTCATGAACAACGTAAATAAATATATGACTATAGATCCTTTTCATTATTATACAGGAAACACAAAAGGGTTGTTATCAGACGTGTGTAGAGCAGAGTTGGTTACGGGTATAAGAAAACTCTATTATGAAGATGGACTATTTGAAGGCGACTCTTCTCATGCAGTTGAATTTAGGGAAGTATTATGATTTGTCCTGACTCTGCCCCTATGTTTTCAATCGGATGTTCTGGCATCTTTTTGACCTCTGCTGGGTTTAAAACCTCGACAAGGAAGATAGAAAAATGCGTCAACGGGGTAAATCTTGCAATTGGGAATGAGAAATGCTTAGTTTCTATGAGTATAAAAAACCCAGCTTCCTTAAACAAGATTAACCTATTTTTTGAGGAATGGCTAAATAATTGGCAAAAACCATTCATGATAAACATCCCTCATTTGGGAGTAAAGTCATTATTTTTAGTAAAAATCATGAATGGCCAAATAGACTATGAAACAGATTCAAGTCAGTGGAAAACCACATTGAAGTTGTCTATATTATCTGAAGTTTCACAACAAGGAGAGGCTTACCATGTGAGGTGTAGAGGACGACTTAGCCTGATTACTATAAGTAAAACATTCCATCTTACTAATCCCACCATCACACTGATTGGTGATAGCTATATAACACTAGAGCAACATTTGCAGTATGTAGAGCTTGGAGCTACAGCTCTTAGTGGAACGGGTGAAGACTTAACAGCAAGCATACAAACAGAAGCCAATCTTAATATGCTTGATGTGGGGGAGTATAAAATAAAATATAGTGTAACAGACGAAATAGGAAATACACTTACTGTGTATCGAACTATTAATATTATTCAGTCACAAAACCCAGTCATAGGGCATACAGATAGAATTTTATATGTAGTTCCTGCAGTGATACAAGAGCCAACAATAGCGGTTGAAGCAATAGAGATATATGTTGTTCCTGCGATATCGAAGTCTTTGGTCACTGATGACTCAACTACCATTGTTGATGACAACAATACAACTATAAAAAAGGATTAAAAAAATGCCAACAAATTTAACAGATGTCTTGAATGGTGAAGATAAACCTACTATAGAAGCAATAGCGAAATCAGCTATAGTTCAAGAAAAGGCGGTCAAGTCAGACATTGAAAGTAAAACTCCCAATAAATGGGTAGGAGCAGAGTTGCTGGGTGGTGTGATTCGCGATATTAAACCATCCACACAGCCACGAATTGCCCCGTCATTGCAGACAAAAATACTGAAAGAAGCGGTAGTGCTTGGAAAAAAGGCTTGGTATGTAATCTCCCCATCATACATATGTGAAGTTGTCACAGGGAATGTAGCAGACCCGTCACTTCCTAGTAGTTCCATGAATGGCAGTTGGGATATGTGGAGAACTGGAATCATAAGGAAGGTATCAAGGGCAGCAGTTTTTAAGAAACCTGAGGTAAGTGGCACTTGGACAGATTATAAGAGTACTGGCATGTTTGATGGGATTGACATGTTGTCATTTTCGTATAAAAGAACAACTGTGGCTGGGTCTATTGCTACTTTTACCGATATAAAAATAGACGAAACTGGCATTTGTAAAATAGCATTTTTAGCAACAACTACGTCTAACTCTTCCCAAGAAGTAAAAGTAAATGGGGTAACCGCTGGGGTGTTTGACTTATCTTCCCCAACAGGTGGACTGTATATAAAAGTCATAGATGTACCGTGTGGAAATGGAATTAAGACTATCACAATTGAGAATGTCTCAGGTATCTTCTATTTATTGGGAGCAAATTATTGTCAACTATCAGATGCTAAAGATAGTCTGGATGTCGATGACTGTTATGTATTTACGTCTAATTATGGGTATACCAGTAATCGAGGAGCACATGATTATGCGTTTAAAAGTAGAACAAATAATCTGTGGGGTGGTTCCTACCATGGTGGACAAACAAGTCTAGCAGAACCTTTTGCGACAGACGGTAAGGGCAAGACTATGCTAAATACTGATACGGGGATGGTATTGGCAAAAGGCCTTGTTATCCACCAAAAAACACGCATTACCTGGAATGCTAATGAGAGTTTTGATATAGATGAAATACGTAAATTTGGAGATGTAGAGATATTTGAGAAGGTTGTGGGGGTTGGTTTTCTACAGGCACACACAATGCATTTTGGGATGACGGGTACATCTCCTTATTTTGACACTATTTTTGGGAATAAATATATAAAAGACATGCCTGACGGACTAGAGATTATAGGAAAAACAAACGACACGATACAGATAGCAGAAGAGGTGGGGAGGATGTTGGTAGCAGAGTGGAGTGAACCAGAGATTTATGAGTGTCTGCCTTATGATGGCAATACTGTCTCTGCTGTAACCGGTGCTTACAATAAGGTATATCAAGCACCGATACGGAATACAAATGTTGCTGTAAGTAGATTTTCTTATAGCTTTAATCGAAAATTCATGTAATGATGATAGTAATAATAATAATAATAGGAATAATTATGGCAAGTATATACGTATTGAGCACAGACACAATAAATTCGAAACAAGGTGCAACAGCAGATGACGTACAAGATGGTAATCTGACAGATGATATAGTGGCAACACCTGCTACTGTAGATACTGATATAGGCACAAACAATGTAGTGCTAACTGTTACAGATAGCGATGGGAACACAACAACAGTTAGCAATACTGTGACGAAGATAGATTATACAACTATAGAGCAGACTAGAGAAACTCTAATGCAGATAATTGAAGATTGGGCGAATGACCCTAGTGAATTGAACACTCAAAAAATTGTCCATGCGAATGTTGGTAAGATAGGTGATTTTAATAATTTTTTCAATTATCACATATACCCAGAAACAGTTTGGCAGAGGATTAGAAACTTCAATGAAGACATTAGTGGCTGGGATGTTTCATCAGGAGTAAATTTTGAAGGCATGTTCAGATATACTGACCTATTTAATCAAGACATTAGTGGCTGGGATGTTTCATCAGGTAAATCTTTTACCGTCATGTTCTTGAATGCTAATGGGTTTAATCAAGACATTAGTGGTTGGGATGTTTCTAATTCAATAAGCTCTATTGATTTTAGTAAGTCTTCTGCACTAGAAGATGCTCACAATCCTTTTTATGAATATGTTGACACGGAAGCCCCAGTTATCACAATGCAGGGGTTACAGAGAATAGATATGGTTAAGGGGGTTGAATATGTAGATGCAGGAGCGACAGCAACTGATACGGACAATGGAAACTTGACAAATCTGATTACTGTTTCAAACTCTGTAAACAGTAATATCCCTGGGGAATATAGAATAGACTACGAGGTCAGTGATGCTTCAGGGAATACTGCTACTTTAACTAGAGTGGTAAGAGTATGGGATTACCCACGGTATGATCTTACAGAAGATACGTGGAGGAGTAACCAAAAAGACTATATTATGGATAGTGCAAACCATGTTATGGCATTAACAATATTGGTCACCTCTCCTTTTATGGGAGAAGTTGTTTATGTAGGTGACGGTACCGAACCTGCTGGAACTACATGGACGGAGAACGCCGTGGATTACCCTAAAGATGGGACACTAGACTTAAGTAATACGGATGGGAAAGGCTCAAAGGAGATTAGAACGTATCTTATAGAAAAGGATGGTTTTTGGGAGAGAACAGTTATCTACAAGATAGGAGAAGAGATGTTATCGGTGCAGCATACGCAAAAAGCAGGGAATGTGTGTGATTTGCTCATTCAGTCTTCTGCCAACCCTGCTGTTACGCGTACTGACTTTCCTTATACTCCCACGGGGCAGATGTGGGTTATTGGGAAAACGCCACCACCGTATATTATGGCGATCATCTCTGACACTGCACCAGTAATATTGCTAAATGGAACACAAGAAGTGCTCACTACTGTAGGAGCAGTATATGTAGACGCAGGGGCTACTGCAAACGATTTGGAGAGTGGAGACTTGACATCTAGTATAACTACAACAAATTCAGTAGATACAGCGACAGCAGGAACATATGCAGTCCACTACAATGTCTCTGATGCACAAGGAAATCAAGCAGTTACAAAGGGTAGAACAGTCAGAGTACTTGAAAATGTGTTGGCATTTCAAAATGTATTTGCCAACAACACGGTAACTTTCGCAAACAATGAAACACATATCGTTGCAGATACGAGCAACACATATACATATATGAGAGTATCAAACGCAGGCGAAAACGGAAGTTTGACAAGAGATTTTCAGATAGGAGATAAAGTGCTTATCACTATGAAAGCTAGGGCTTCTGACTCTAGCAGTTACTTGTTTGCCCCTTTAGGTCTAGGATTAACGTTTGATGCTATTGCCTTTGATGCTGATAATGTGTGGAAAGACTTTATAGTAGAAGCAGAGGTTATGTCGGGGTATACAAATCTGGCTTTTATAGGGTTTAAACTGAATAATGTTGCGGACACAATAGATGTGAAAGAGATAGGGGTATACACAGAGTCTCTCACAGCACAATCTACTGCGTTAACTAAGAGTCAACTTGTACAGAGGATTGCAGATTGGGCTATAGATCCAACAGTAGAGAATGCGTCACTTATAGAGAATGCGAACACTGGTAGCATCACAAATATGAACAGGCTCTTAGCTATGTACACAGATACATATGCACAATACAACTTTACACCCGAGCAAATATATACATTTCGAACATTCAATATAGATATTACTGGTTGGGATACAAACAGTGTTGTGGATATGGACTTTATGCTTTATGGGTTGATCGGGTTGGAAAATCAGGACCTCAGTGCATGGGATGTATCGAATGTCACTACACATGCTAACTTCAATACAGATGTAGGGGCGAATGTCACTCTACCAAATTTTACTAACTAAGGAAAAAGAATGAGTACTTTATATAAGAGTGGCTATGGAATTTCAGAAACAGAAGCAATAGAGATATTGAGTCAAGGAGACTCGTCCTCTGGTGACCCAGTAGGAGGGCAGGGATATCTTTTTGTAGACTCTGCACAAATACCAGACAGTAGATTTTTAGCGTTGGTCAGGTCTGATAGGTCTTTAGACAAGAATGTATGGAGCACAAATCGTGTGGTAGCCCGTAATGCAAAAGTTACTGGACATGATAGTATCGTGTTGGGTTTGCCTTTTAGTATAAGTGTAAATTCATCAAGTGGAGGAGCAACAAGAAATTTTATAACTAAAAGACAGTCTTTACCGCTCCCTCCAGGGTTCGTATATATGAGTTCCCCTACTAGCACTACAGATGTAACCACAAGAGGGGTGCACGGAAACAACACGGATGTCACAGGTGCTTTGAGAGCATTGGCAACAGATACTACGGTTAAAGACTGGTATTTCCCTGATGGAGATTACAAATTACAGACTATTGTTATACCTGCTCATGTAAGGACTATTACGGGTAGTGGGAACGCACGTATTGAAAACATCAGCAGTGACTGGCGTGGTGTGATACATATAGATTCAAACTATTCAAATAGAAGTAATATACTTGTGGAAGGGCTTAGGTTTGTGAGGTCTAATAGAGGTAATAGTAGCACATGGTCAAGCGGGTATTTGACTATGGATGGTCAAGATATTCAAAATATGCATGTTAGAAACTGTGAGTTTACAAATAATAATAGTGCCATAAAAACAGATGGTATGAACATCACTGGCTCAAACAGAGTGCCTAGTGCTAATGGTGTTTATAATATATATTTGTACAACAATAAATACCATAAGTTCGCATCTGGTGCAGGACTCGAAGTGGGGTATGGATATGGGGGGATAGACCCACTCAATGTTGGTGCTGGAATGAATGACATTTACATCTTCAATAGTGAGTTTATAAACTGTGGCTGGTGTGGTGTATCTCTATCGCAACAGCAGCGTGGGACTTTCATTTTTAATAATAAATTTATAACAGACAACGCACACGCATCATCAACAAAATCATGGGCTGTGGAGTTCAACCAGACTAACGGTGCGAGTTTCTTTAATAACGACATAGAATGTAGCAAAAGTGTAATAATAGCTTCTTTCGAGGGTTATGGATGGCATTCTCCTGCTAGGATAGACGACAATATCACAGGTAACTTTAATCTGTTTTTTAGAAACAAAGTGACTGCCCCTACTTCTTATTTGGCGATACTTTCTACGACAATAGCGATGATGGACAATTACATTGAGGCTAAGTTACTTTCCACCGAAGGAGAGTTTGGGAGCATTAATGGGAATACTTTCATTTCTGATAAAAACAAACCGGTTGCTCTGTATGGTTTAGGTGATTTTGTGTACAAAGGAAAGCACGACTACGATTACGGTACTTATGTAGCAAAAAGAGGTAATCTCTCAGAAATAAAAAACAGAGGGATATTTAGAGACAACACCATATACGCACTAAACGGGGCCAATCAAAATATAGGAACATCTGACAGCACACAGACGATAGCTAACAATACGATATTGACCACTCCTCCTCCTCCTGTGCCAGAGAGGATAGGAGCATTGCATCCTGAGAAAATAGGGATAGGGAAATTCTATGCTTAAGTTTATAAAAAAGATGAAGTTGTGGGGGTGGCTGAGTATTGTCATTGCCGTGCTTTTAGGGCGAATAAACGTGCAATCTAGGAGGCTTAAAAAGTCTAAAAAGGACACAAGAAGAGTAGAAGACGCTCTTGTGTCCTCTAAATATAAGCATCAGGCAAATGTAAAAAATAAACTAAATGAAGAAGCATACAAGCAAGCCAAGGAGGAGTTAAACAATGAAGTATTTACTGATGTTTCTAAGCCTTATGATGCTTAATGCCTGTACACGAACTGTATATATAGAACCTATGAAAATTAAGACTTTCTATTTGGACGATTGTAAGATCTTCAGGATAGTTCCTAATGCTAATGGGTCACTAAGTAAAGACAACCATCTGAAATTAAGAAAGTCAATGATTTGTCATAGAGATAGACATATATTTTATAAAAAACAATTAGAAGTGATAAAGGGTGAAGATGATAACTGAGAGCGTGGTAGTTTCTGGAGCAAAGGCAGGTGCTATAACAACACTTATAGCACTTATTGGCACAGATGTAAACTTAGTCATGGCTGGGACTGTAGGTGTGTTGGGTGGCATAGGTCATGTTATTAAAGAATTTGTACTGGAGGATTTTAAAAAAACCCCGATATTATCATTTTTAAATATGTTGGTTTCCGTTATGGTATCTATGAGCTTAGTAGGACTCATCTTCTATTTAGGCATAGAATCATTCAATATTTATGTTAAAGATATGGGTACTTATGTTTGGATATTTATCGCTTTTTTGATGGGGATAAACCAAAAGAGGAGTTTGGCATTTTTAATAGGTGTAACAAATGCTGCGATGGAATACATGAAAGGCAAAATGAAATGAATATATTTAAAATCGCTTTTATGTGCGTAGAGGTGGCTATTGCTGCGGCGGTGGTCTGGACTTTTTTTTATTATAAAGGATATATATGAACCATTCACATTTTAAGCTTATAGAACACGAGACTAACTCGAACCTAAGGGCAACAGTTGATGCAGGGGTCATTACCGAAATAGAGTGGATGTTAGACAAAGGTCTTGATGTCCATGAATTAGAGGGGCATCATGCTACGGTGGTCAGTAAGAATACTAATGAAAAACATAGAGGATATGTCATGAAAATAGCATTGGTCATAGGACATAGAAAGAGTAGCCAAGGAGCGTATGGTAGTGAGGGACTTAGCGAATATGCCTTTTACAAAGAATTTCTCTCAGAACTTCCCCCGTATCTGTCGGATAATCACTCGATAAAAATATTTGAAAGAAAAGACAAAGGTAGAGGGTATTCTGGGCGTATGCGTGAGTTACATCAGAGTATAGACGCGTGGGGTGCTAAGATTAGTATATCTTTCCATTTTAACGCATCTTCACGACAAGGAGTGAACGGTCATGAGGTACTATATTGCTCACAAAAAGGTAGAAAGTTAGCCCTAAAACTTGACAAAAAACTAGACCAGTACCTAGACAATAGAGACAGAAAAATAAAAAAGAGAAATAAAAGACAACGGGGTGGTGGTTTTTTATGTAGAGGGAGGTCGGTTAGTATCTTAATAGAGCCCTTCTTTGCATCTCATCAGTATCTATTTATCGAGGGAGGAGAGGAGAGAGATAACCTATTGTCTGCTGTCTCTGAATTTATTAATGAACTTGATTGAAGAAACTAAAACAAAAAATAGGTCTGTGGTTTTAAGCAACTATGTAAACCCATGATGTAGTGAGGTGGAAGCCCTTACGCATAAACCAATTTTTTAAATACATATTCTTACTCCTTTAAGAACAAGACATTTAAAACCCATTGTTGCTGATGGGTTGCTTAGTTAGAGATATACATAAATGACTTCTAGAATTTCAAATACTTTCTTAACAAATATAAATCTATATAATCGTCTAATTTCTTTAAGCTTTTTTGGCAATTATCTTTCTTTATCTTTGCATCAAGTTTATAAAGAGTGTCTTTGTTTATATCCAATAACTTAGCAATATCTGTACGCTTGATGTGGCTACTGTTTTCTTTTTCATTTTTTATGCTCTCTAAAGAATGCAGATTGTCTACAGTCTCTCCACTCCCCTCAATGATGGCGTAGTTTTTCCAACCCATTTCAATAATAGATTTGCCCTCTATAGTTTTTCCTATTACTTTTTTTTTATACAGTTTAAATCCTTTATTCTTAAATATGCTATATTGTATAGAAATTTTACTTCTTTATGAATGTATTTAATAAAGAATATAGAAAATTTCTATATATTTTGTTATATTTAAAGTTAATTTGTGCTATACTGCCAACATAACAGCTTAAAAGAGTTTAATTTATTAAAAATTAAGAAGTTCTATTAGCCAAGGAGATAAAATAATGCAACCAGTTTACTATTTCCCCATGGGAGTACTCGTAGTGTCTATTTTAATATTGATGTATGTTGACTATATTCTTAAGAGAGATTTTATGAAGATACACATGAAAGAGACAGGGTGCAAGGGGTCCTTTAGGGTAGGTCATAATCTAGGGTTTTGTGGGGCTATGCTAGGTAGACAAAAATATAATACGCCTCACTATTGCTATAGGTGCAAGTCGTGGTTTAATAAAAAGGATTAAGATATGAGAAAAATATATATGGTTGCAATAATATTATTTATAGTTGGGTGTGGTAATGGAACTCCTATAGCTACAAGCAGTACAGATGAAGTGACAGGAGAAGACAATGGTCTTGAATTATTTTTACAGAATCAAGAGCAGTATGAAGTGGCAGAAGACCAAGGTAGTGACTTAGCTGATGTCGCTCAGGAGCACAACCAAACGGCTCAAGTAGAGACACTTGAGCATAATATTACCAAAGTGGAAGAGGTTATACACACTCAAGATTCTGTGGTAGAACAAAATAGCACAACAATTGATAATCCTACAGCAGATGATAGTGTTGTGTTTATAGAGCATAACACTCCTACGGTTGTTGTAGATACTATGGAAAATGATTTAAATGTGACAACGGTTACCACTAATGATGTGGTACTGCAGGAAGATAACAACACTATTGATGAACCAAATATAGTTACTGTTGAGGAGGAGGTAGAAACAGAAGATTTGAATGTCTCCTCTGCGGCGGATGACAATAACACTATTGTTAAAGAGACGAACACCACCACTATTGAAGATACAAACAGTACAAAGTTAAGAGTTAGGCATTTACAAATTACTGAACAGTATCATTGGAACACGTTTAACTTTGTGAAGCGGTTCGAGGAGATGATGCAGAGGGACAGAAATATTCTTACTGATGGACTCAAAGAAAGAAATTTTAGAAAACTATCCTCTAGTGAGGTAAGGGCAAAAATACGCATATTTAGGGATACTCACTCTTTTAGATGGGTTTCGGATATGGACAATTATCAAGTCAGAGACTACTATACGATCTTGCAAGAAGGTAATAATTTTACTGGCGATTGTGAAGACTGGGCGTTTACTTTTATGAATTACTTATTGAGCATAGGAGCAGACCCGAAAGACTTATATTATACTATTGGTATATGGGAAAAACAAGTACATGCGTGGCTAGAGATAGACACCACAGAGGGTAGAACCTTGATAAATTACTATACTATTACTCAAGGTGAAGAACAGTACAAAGTGGCTTCTGAGACGTTCAAAACTATGGTCGTGGTTAAGTATGTGGAGTAGGCTGTACTAATATTGTACTAAAATAATTAGTGTGGTGTATTATTTGACGTATATATGGGGGTAGAAGGGGATAATGGTACCGCAGGTCGGATTTAGGACTATAAGTATAGCTTGAACTATTAAAGACTATGCAAAGTACTGCAAATAAAGGGTTTAAGGGGTACAATTTGTTTGCATAATTCTTGAATTTATAGTAAGAACTATGCAAATACTACTATAGGACTGTACCAATGCTGTACCAATCTAATAAATTTCAAGGGGTTTTTCATAGCCCTTTATTAAATGGCGATAAGACATACTATATCAAATATTATGTTGATGGGAAGCAGTATAAGAAAAAAATAGGTAGACATTCGGAAGGGGTGCGGGAGGCGTTTTGTTTTAGGCTTAGAAGTGAGCAGATAAACAATACACGATATGACATATCAAACAAAGTCAATATTACAATAGATGAACTTGCAGAAGAATATCATGCTACCAAGACAATAAACAAAACACATAAAGAGATGATGAGTAGATACGCTTATGCAATTAAGCCATTTTTTAAAAACAAACTTGTCTGTAAAATTACCGAAAATGATATTTTTAAACTACAGTCAAAGCTAATAAAGACTAGTACGAAAAGAGATGCTATTGTAACTATGGCTTCTTCTACAGTAAACTATTATATTACTCAAATATCTTCGATGTTGAGATTTGCAGTGTCGAGAGGGTACGTGAATAGAAATGTGGCCATGAACATTCGGTCACTCAAAGAAGACAATGGAAGAGATAGATACTTAGAGCCTAGTGAGGTAGATGAGCTTGTGGCTACGATAGACCATGATGTAGACCTCCTACTATTCGTTGAACTAAGTATGAGTACAGGTGGACGCATGACCGCGGTCATGAACATAGTTAAAAAAGATGTGAATTTACAAAACAAAACAGTAATGATAGAAGATGAAAAAGGGGGAGGGTACTATACTGCATTTTTAAATAGTGTAGTATTAAAACTTCTTAAAGAGGCAGTAGTGGGGTTGGCGAAGAATGATAGGCTATTTGTGTCAAATAATAGACGTATGCAAAGGCAGTTAAAAAATGTTTTAGACGGGATGTTTAATGAAGGGCTAGCGATACATGATAGACGCAATAGGGTTGTGATACACACTCTTAGGCATACTTTTGCTAGTCTTCTAGCTATTAATGGCACTCCAATTTTTACAATACAAAAGCTATTGAATCATAAAGATATAAAGCAGACAATGCGGTATGCGAAGTTGAGTCCAGATAGTGGGCGTGATAATGTTGAGGGGATAAGAGGCTAATACGTTTTTACTAGCCCTGTTGTCAAAAAGTCGGCTACTGCTGAAATGGGGAACACTTTTTTACCGCCAAATTCTTTGTAATGTGGTATGCCTTCTACTTGTTTTAATCTTCTGAAATATGTATCAGAAGATATGCCTAGCTCTTCCTGTAGTTGCTTTGGGCTTAAAGAGCGGCCATATTTGTTGGCTAATCTAATAGCTTCCAGTTCTTTGTTTTCGGGTTTTTCACTCATAGTTACATCTCCTCTATGGTTATTTTATATTTTTTAGTAAGTGGAAGCCCCGACAAATAATCAGATATGTTTACACTGTCTTTATTGTCTAGTATCATTACTCTTTTGAACTTCTTTTTTTTACTTTTTAGGCTGTTTTTCTTAGTTGTAGAGACAAAGGGTCTTCTGTTGGGGGGTAATTCACCTTCTGTTCTAAGCATTCCTACGAGAGCACTAGCTTCTACCCACTCTTTGATGATAGCTGCTTTAGTAATAACTGTTGTCTAGTCATTATATATTTCCTCTTCAAATAATATACAGCCATATTTATCTTCTACAAAATCGGTACAAAGGGGGCTATCGACACAAAGGGGGCTATCGACACAGATACATACATTGCAGTCTCTTACGTAATAGATACAGTTGTGGCACAATCTTCTTTCTTTTTCATCAAGGATAACATCTATCCACTCTCTATTGATATTTGTAGCCATTGCGTGACTTAGGATTTCCATCATCACTATATGTTTTGCTTCATCTCTTGTCATTTTTTAATCTCCTCCAGCTTTAGTTTTGCAGTCGTGTGTTTTACTTCCCCCCGTATCCTAGACTTGATAAAAACTGTGGGGTACTCTGCTACTCTCAGCTTGATATTTAAGGAAAGAATGCCTTGACATTCTAGGTTCAGTATTTCTAAAATAGCTTTATTGACTTCTGTTGGGTTAGGGGTGCTCATGATTCTGTCTCCTATTAAAAACCCTACGCACAACATACATCCTCACATAAGACGCTACAAAGAATACAATAGACGAGATGGTCGCTTGGGTAGGTGTTGGGTTAATTCCCATGAGTGGGAACGCAAAATATACTAAGCACCAGCCGATGGCGATGCCTAGTATTTGGTTGGTTATGACTTCGTAGTGGGTGTGTTTTTTTGATTGCACTATACTGTGCCTTTCTTTTCTAATGGCTTTACTAATGTGTAAATGTCTTTGAAATAGTCAAGAGATACTTTTTGATGACTGGTAATAGCCTGTTGGTCTTGTACCTCCAATAATATTTCCACACGTTTGGCAGAGTGATTGCAGTAGCGTTGGTTTAGTATGATCGGTGTGTTTTTGGACATGTGTTCTTGACACTTCATATCCAAATGCCTCTAAGCGTGTAGATGTTGGTAATGAGCAGCCCTGGTGTTTTTCTTCGGAATATTTTTTTAACTCTTTTGTAAAACATCTTCATAAGCTCTCCTTGCTTCTTGTGTTGTGCAGCGTTCTGCTGAGGCTAGGTAGTTCCAGACTCGTACTTCGTCTTTTGCACAGAGGTGTATTTTGGCTGAAATTTCTGCGTTTGAGACACTTCGTAAATCAATCTGTCCGTAGCTCTTGTTCAGGTGATAATGCCCATGCTTTAGTTTAAAGGTGACACCAGGTAATTGTGGTGGGTTTTTCATGTGATTTGTCATGATGTAGTGCTTTGTGTGGCTTTTCTAGCCTTGAGTAGTCTAGCAAAGTCTGCTGCAGTCTTGCATCCTAGTTGGATGGCGTGGGTTATGAGGGTTTTGTTTTTACTGTAGTTCATTTTGATTTTCTCGTCATGTGGTCTTCAATCATGTCTATTCTTTCTTCATTCTTCATAAGTAAGTCATAAATTTCATCGAGTTTAGGTCTTAAATCTACAGATATACCACTGTTTTTATTTTCTTGATTTGACAGATATACATCTTCTAATACCTCCTCATATACAGATGCTGACTTCTCAGGAAGACTTTTGCACATATCGTCCTTCATTAGAGATTTAGTTTTTATATTTCTTGATGCAAACAAATTGCTTATTCTGAGGTCTAATCTGTTCCCATTTTTCCATAGTATCTCTTGACTGTCAATGACTTCTCTAAAGTAAAAAGTCCAAATCGCACTGCGTAACCCTATATCTGTTATATTTTTATAAGAAGCTCTAATATCATTATGACTTCGATAGTGTATATCTATACCAATTTCTTTAAAAAATGAAAGCACAACAGCGTCTAAAATAATTGTCATGCTCACATGTTGAGATACTTTTTTTACCACTACTGAAAGATCCATACGTTTATAGTGTGGAATGTCATTCCCGTTTGCAGACATATATGACAGCTTATTGCTATCAAGGGCTCTATTCTTTATTATTGCGGATACTTTTATTTCTTTACTTTTCATACTTTTTCTCCTAGTTTTTTATTAGTAATAGCCTTGAGTGGTTTTGAGCCTAGCTTGCCGTCTAGTGCTAACTGGTCAAGAATGTTTGACTCATAGAGTGGGCGTTCTGTGGTGAGGTCTATGCCATTTGCTTTGCGTATGACTGTTCTGTAGTTGTGTAGCGTGGCTACTGATATGTTGTACCTTTCGGTCGTTTCTTGTGTGTCTAGTGTCATTTTTGTCCTTTAAAATAGTGTGTCATGTCGTTTTTCTTTTTGTTTCGCTTTCTCGATCTGTTTAAATATCATCTCTAAGATGTTTACGCTCATGCTGTTCCCTGCTTGCTTGTACATCTGAGAGTCTGATACTACTTGTAAAAAGTCGTCTGGGAAGTCTTGCAACCGTAAACACTCTCTAGGTGTGAGCTTGCGTACCCCCCACCAAGCACCATTTAGAAAAAGTGTGCCTTGGTTACATGCTGTATCTAGCGTTTGGGCTACTTGTTTGCCTACTCTGCCTATGCGTGTTTTAGAGTTAGGCATAGATAGATTTATGCTGTCCTTGTCTACGGCTTTTTCGTAGCCACATTTTGTTGCAGATGGGACCATGACATAGTTGTCTTTTTGCACCGTGGTAAGTGTGTTTAAAGTGCCACTCTCATTTACTTCTAAACGTTGAGACACTTCCTCTCCCACGGTACGTGAGCTTGGATTATCTACATTTCTGCCACGGCTTGCGGCTATACATGCGTCAGGGCAAATCCCTGTGAGTATCTTCGGTTCTTGATGGCCACCTTGCATTGTGGTAAGAGCGGGGGATACCCCCCCGTTTTGTAGACGCGTTTGAGTTGGTCTGCACCCTTCATCTGTAACCGTCCTGCTATCTTGATACCCTCACCTTTGTTTGTAGTGAGGGTAGGGCTTACATATTTTTCATCAAAGACAACGCCGTTCATGCCGTTGCCACTTGGGTTTACATTGAGTAGTGGAGATGGGCTAGGGATAGCCCTTAATAAGAAGTTGTCCGTTGGTCTGTTCCCTACTTTTGTGCTTAGACACACTGCGGTACCCACCCCCATTTGCAGGGGTAAATTTAAAGCCATTGCCACGCTCTAAATGTTTGGAACTATGAGAGGCAAAGCCTTTAAGTAGTTTGTGACTTAGGTAGTATTTTTCTGAGACTTCATCTTCTAAGACATCCTTTAGTCGTTTTTTTAAATCAATACGTGGTGCAAAATTAAAATGATGATACATATCTGCATCTAAAAAGCCTACGAGATAAAGTCTTTCTCTGTTTTGTGGTACTCCGTAGTGTTTTGTGTTCAATACATCGTGGTGGCAGTGATAGCCTATGTCTCTCAAAGCTTGTATAAACTCTTTGATAGTGTGTCCATGGTCTATGCTTAGCATCCCTTTTACATTTTCATAGATGATGATAGGAGGTTTGCACTCGTTTATTACTCTAATATATTGGTATATAAGCTGTCCTCGTTCATCTTCTGTGCCCTCACGCATTCCTGCGATACTAAAAGCCTGACATGGACTACCTCCTACAAGTACATCTACTTTGCCCTTGTATTGTGTTGCATCTAGGTCATTTACATCTTCATGAAAATGTTTTGAGTCTATGGCATGGTTTGCGATGTAGCTTTCTCTGGCAAATTTATCCCATTCGCAAGCGAAAATAGTCTGCACATCGTCATAAACACGGTTTGCACCTTGTTCGGGTGCTCCTATGCCGCTAAAAAGTGTGGCTAAACGCATGGTGTCTCCTTTAGTTAAAATCGTCTATATCTCCGTGTACTACCATGAGGGCTTCACGGTTTGCCATTTTGGCTAGTTGTAGGTCGCAGGCTTCCAGTAAGAAGTGTTTTACTTTGTCGGGTGCGGCGGACATGTGGATGTTTGCTTTCCACTCTTCTAGTTTGTCTACTTCATAGAGCGAATCTATGATGTGTAGGTTTTTTATGAGTCTGTCTTTTCCTTTTTGTATGTCTTGTTTTTGTTTGCTCGGTGGGGGTGTCATGGGCAGCATCCTTTTGTATATAGTGTTAAAAGTTATTTGTCTTGTTAGACATTTTTTTTATGTATTTTGTTGCAACACTAGAGCTACATATTTATTTCTAGTTTCAGCATCTTTTAAAAGTTTTGGCTTATGAACCAACATAGCCAGATGCATAGTTTTGAAATCTTCGTCGGTTAAAGATGAAGAGATAATCTTTAAGTTTTTTATGATTTTCTTTCTCTCACTATCGGTTTTCTCTTCTAGTAAACTGAAAATAGTGTGCTTCTCCATGGTTGTCCTTTTTATATTTTATACCGTCACACCAAAGCACAAAAGAGTGGTATAGGTGACTTGTTGATGAAACTTTTGTACTTTGGTGTGAGGGGGTGAGTTTTTGGCTGTCTCCGACATGAGTGTCGGAGAGATGTTTTATATCATATAGCTAGAAACGCCGTCGCATCCTTTAGAAACCTGTGATGTAATCTCTCTGACTGCTTCGTCTATAGTTTGTTCTAGCTTGTAGCAGACTAGGTTGGCTTCAAATCCACTGTCTCCGCCTTGTAAAAATAATTCTACTTTAAACTCACTCTCAAGCATTAGGTCATTTTTTAATATCGGCATCTTAAACGTGATGAAGCGTGGGATGGTTAGCTCTGAATTGCCTGCTTTTACCTCTGTGTCTAAAACAAAGGCTTGTGCCGTGTTTCTCATGATGGAGTTAATATTTTTGGTGGCCTGCAAGTTTTCTGCTATCTCGATGATGTCCATGTCGTCTACTGGCTTGTCATCAAAGGCGATGATATATGGTTCCATGCGTTTTAGTATGCGTATGAATTGTTTTTGTGAGAGGTTGTTTTCTGTGTGGTTGTGAAATTCTGCAAAATCTCTTGTCTGTTCCAAAAACATAGCTACGAATGAGTCTCCATGATTTGCCACTTCTGCGGTGGAGTAGTTGAAAATTGCTTTTATGCTATGTTGGTCATAAAATAACTTTGTTGCGTCTGTCTTGTACTCGTTTATGAAGTCTATGAAGTCATACTTGTTTACAATGGTTTGTTCTATCACGTTTCGTGATATGGGTAGCTCAAAGAACTTTTGATTGTGTTCTGTGGGCTTTATTGACCGATAATTTTCGTGCTGTAAAATGTTTCCATTTAGATCTGTTTCAGTAGGCTTTTGGAAAAGCTCTATAATTTTTTCTATCATTTATGTTCCTTTTTGTGATATGCAATCCATGATTGCACATTCTTTAAATCCGTCATATATACCAGTGAGTAGACCGACTAAGTAGCTTCGGTATTCAATGTTCATACCGTTTATAAATGAGCCAACATCTTTTTCTAAAAGATGTCTAAACTCAGATATGCTGTTTCTAAGAGCAGCTAGACCAAGACCTTCGCTTCTGTTGAATGCCATATTTACAATTTGTATATCTACAACTAGAAGTTCAGATATAAATGTTTGATTTATGATTTTCATCTCATCGGGGGTAGCATCTGTTGGTCGGGTTTACTTCTCCCTATTTGGTAATCTTTCATTGCATCGAAGAAAAATGAGCTTGATGGTTTTGGTTTCGGTATTTTTACTATACATTCTCCTGTAAGTCCTACCATTTCATCGCTTTGTTTAGAGATGTCTAGCTTGATGGTTATGGTTGATTTTTTACCTTCTATGGCTGTAGCTTTTACTGCGTCTTGCATGCCTACCGCTATCTGCTCAGCTAGCGAGCCTTTGCCTATGGCTTTAAGAGCCTCTATCATTGATTCAACATGACCTGGGAAGATATGATTTATTTCCATGGTTGTCTCCTTTTTAAGTTTTTTGTAAATTTGCTAAGCAAACTTAGTGAAAAACTCTCTACAAGCACACCGAAGTATGCTTGATGGAAAGTTTTAGCTATTTGGTGGCTACCCCTTTGTTTAGAACCTTCCATGGGTTAACATGTCTAGGTCATTTATGACGCACACGGTCAACAGCTCTCGCCAAAGGTTAGAAGAAGCACGTCCTAACCTTTGTCTAATTGGCTACATTTGGTTATAATTGATTACAAATGGTTACAAATAGATAATGACATATTACCATCAAATGAATGTATTTGTCAAGTAAATTGAGGGAATTATGAAAGAAAATGAAAAAATACATGATGTAGTCAAGATTTTTGAACGTATAAAAGGAATTTTGAAAGTAGGTAAATACAGTCAAGTTTTTGAAAAATTAGATATTAAAAGACCCACTTTTGACACATGGAAGCAAAGAAATAAGGTTCCAGAAGCCAAGCTTTATGCTATATCTAATAAGCTTGGGGTTGATAAGGAGTGGCTTGAATTTGGAGAGGGGGAGATGCTAAAAACAGATACCTCTATGCCTGGTATGGTTAATGAGGCGTCTGTAGCTTATGGGTCCAGGGGTGGCAAGGAGCTGGTAAACATACCCTACCATGCTTCGGTGTATGCCAGTGCGGGGGGTGGGTCTGATGCTACGAGCATGGTAGAGAGTAGCCCAGTGACCTTTAGCCGTGGGTTTCTTAACTCTTTTTTGGGCATCT
>Ga0256839_1001061_pt1 | contig 34243 bp, 29 predicted proteins | sample 354166metaG_FD_185968 | JGI IMG/M metagenome (GOLD analysis project Ga0256839, IMG submission 185968) | Hydrothermal vent microbial communities from Mid Atlantic Ridge, Atlantic Ocean - 354-166 | ecosystem: Environmental > Aquatic > Marine > Hydrothermal vents | place: Atlantic Ocean: Mid...
ATTTACAATCCCAAACTGTATGGCTTCCTCTTTTATAATGCTCCATACTCTGAGTATAGTGCCAATTCTAGTCCCTGACCGCCTAAAGGCGTGGGATTTACTGATCCCCTATAGGGGACTTTAAAAGGCCTTGAGTCCTATGCTGATAACTATATTGATAAATCATTGGAGGATAGGGAGCTCTTTTTACGAATACGCAACCTGCATCCTTTTTTCTTACCTGAGCTGCCTACTAGCCCTACTTTAACAAAAAACCTGAAGATAGATATTAAAGTCGCATTTGAGAATGTTTATTCTGTTAATGGTAATAATAGTCATAAAGCAACTTTACAAGACATTGCAACCCTATTAAATATTAGCCCCCGCTCTTTGCAACGCAAACTCACAAGCGAGTTAGGCGTTACTTTTACCCAAAGTCGCTTAAGCTTCCGTTTAGAGCGATCTAAAGAGTTATTACAACAAGGGTATAACTCGAGCGATGTAGCAACGATATTAGCCTTCGCCTCTCCATCACATTTCTCAAGTTGTTTCAAAAAATATTTTGATGTTACACCCAGTGCTTTTTTAAACTCAAATGAATTAAACCAATAAATAGGTTAGTCACTAGTTTTTAAGAAAAACCACGCTCTAAATCTGCTTGAATATCTGCAATATCTTCAAGCCCTACAGAAAGTCGTAATAGTCCATCGGCAATTAACGCATCATCACGTTGCTGTTGGCTTAAACGGCCGTGTGTAGTGGTTGCAGGGTGTGTGATGGTGCTTTTTGTATCGCCTAAGTTAGCAGTAATCGATAGCATTTGCAGATTATTAACTATTTTCCACGCTGCATCCTTACCCCCTTTAACAATAAATGAAACCATTCCACCAAAGCCGCTTTGCTGTGATTTTGCGAGTGTGTGTTGCGGGTGACTTGCTAAACCGGGATAATATACTTTTTCAATTTGATCTTGTTTATCCAACCACAATGCCAACGCTAACGCACTATCACAATGCGCTTTCATGCGCAGGCTAAGAGTTTCTAGACCTTTGCTGAACACCCACGCATTAAACGGACTGAGTGCCGCGCCGCCACTGCGGATAACGCCATGAATGGTTTCACCCACCAGTTTTTTATCACCAACGACTGCACCACCTAAACAACGACCTTGTCCATCTATATATTTGGTTGCTGAATGCACAACAATATCTGCCCCGAATTCAAGTGGCCTTTGCAATACGGGTGTGCAAAAAACGTTATCAATCACCAGCAAAGCATCACCTGCATGCGCGATATCTGCCAAGGCTTTAATGTCTACAATTTCTGTGATTGGGTTTGAGGGCGTTTCTGCAAAGAATAGCTTGGTACTGGGTTTTACCGCTTGTTGCCATGCATCCAAGTCAGACAAGTCTACAAAATCAAATTCCACACCAAATTTTTCTAAATAATTAGTGAATAAAATAGTGCTGGTGCCAAAGATTGAGCGAGAACTCACTACATGATCGCCCGATTTAAGTAAACCCAGCATCACTGAAAAAATTGCTGCCATACCAGAAGCCGTTGCCACACAAGCATCACCACCTTCTAATGCTGCTAAGCGCTCTTCAAAAACTGTAACCGTAGGGTTAGAAACACGCGAATAAAAGTGCGCATGATCTTCACCTGAAAAACGTGCGGCAGCTTCTTCTGCGCTTTTAAAAGTAAAACTGGAGGTTAAAAAGATAGCTTCTGAATGCTCTTGAAAACTGCTTTGATCGTTACCTGCACGGACTGCTAAGGTATCGAAATTAGGTTGTTTGTCGGTCATATTAATTCTCTTTTATCTTCAAGCAGACATAAAAAAGCCCACTTTTTGTTTAACTAAAAAGCGGGCTTAAAAAATTCTTCAGCACGCTTTAGCAAATTTTATAAAGCGCCTGCAAGCTGTTTTCAAATCAGCGCTTGAAATTAACTATAGACCCAATACAGGAATGGGTCAAATAGATTGATTAATAGCAAGAAACACCGTAACTTAGGCCTATTATTTAGCTAAAGTATCAAACAAATGAAGTATAAAGACCTGCGCGATTTTATTGAACAGCTTGAGTCAATTGGTGAGTTAAAACGTATCACGACTGAGGTTGACCCCGATCTTGAAATGACTGAAATCTGTGACCGTGTACTACGCGCTAAAGGCCCTGCCTTATTGTTTGAAAACCCTAAAGGGTATGATACGCCCGTTTTAGGTAATTTATTTGGTACACCAGAACGCGTTGCTATGGGTATGGGAGAAACATCAGTAACCGCATTACGTGATGTGGGTAAACTGCTGGCTAGCCTAAAAGAGCCATCGCCGCCCAAAGGTTTTAAAGATGCTTTAAGCGCCATCCCAAAGTACAAAAAAGTTTTGGACATGGCGCCTAAAAAAGTTAAAAAAGCCAATTGCCAAGCAGTCGTTATTGAAGGCGATGATGTTGACTTAAGTAAATTACCCATTCAAACCTGCTGGCCTGATGATGCTGCACCACTTATTACTTGGGGCTTAGTGATTACTAAAGGTCCTAATAAATCACGCCAAAACTTAGGTATTTACCGACAGCAAGTAATCAGTAAAAATCGCGTTATTATGCGTTGGTTATCACATCGTGGTGGCGCTTTAGACTTTGCAGATTGGCAAGAAAAACATCCCGGTGAACCATTCCCCATTGCTGTAGCACTAGGGGCTGACCCTGCTACTATCTTAGGCGCAGTCACACCGATACCCGATACTTTGTCTGAATATGCCTTTGCTGGACTATTGCGCGGCTCGCGTACCGAAGTAACTCAGTGTATTGGCTCTGATTTACAAGTCCCTGCATCTGCGGAATATGTATTGGAGGGTTATTTGTACCCCGATGATATGGCCGATGAAGGTCCTTATGGCGATCATACAGGCTATTATAACGAGGTTGAGCGCTTTCCTGTTTTTACGATTGAGCGCATCACTCACCGCAAAGATCCAATCTATCACAGCACTTATACGGGGCGCCCACCCGATGAGCCTGCGATGCTAGGCGTGGCTCTTAATGAAGTTTTTATTCCTATCTTGCAAAAACAGTTTCCAGAGATTATTGATTTTTATTTACCGCCTGAAGGCTGTTCTTATCGCATGGCAGTTGTGAGTATGAAAAAGCAATATCCCGGTCATGCTAAGCGCGTAATGATGGGTGTCTGGTCATTCTTACGTCAATTTATGTATACAAAGTTTGTGATTGTTGTGGACGATGATATTAATACCCGTGATTGGAATGATGTAATTTGGGCGATGACTACGCGGATGGACCCCGGGCGCGATACTACCATCATCGAAAATACACCAATTGACTACCTCGACTTTGCTTCACCTGTTTCTGGATTAGGTTCAAAAATGGGTTTTGATGCCACCAATAAATGGCAAGGTGAGACTGATCGTGAATGGGGTAAGCCGGTTGTAATGAACGATGACACCAAACAGCGTATCGATGACATTTGGGATGATCTTGGTATTTCGTAACTTACGGGACTTGACCGAGTATTTAGAGTTTATTTTGGCCTAGCAACTGCCATACGTGTACTCACAAATGCCTTCGCAAAACGTTTCCCCAGCTCTAACTGGCCATCCGTATTGTAATGCAGATGATCATGACGTTTGGTTAAGTCTGCGGTATTTATTAAGCGTGAGTTTCTAATCCGACTTGCCGCTACTTTTTGGGCATGTTGCACAACCGAAGTGGCAGGAAAAAGATTTATGGGCGGGTTAATGCTACCCATAATAAAAGGAGTATTGGGTGAATTCAATTCAACACGCAATGCCTTTACAAAGCGATCTAAGTTATTCGCATATTGTTTGGCGGCTACAGGATATTTAGCATCCGCCTCACCTTGCATCCACAAAATACCTGCTAATTTTGCTGTCTTTTCATTGAATTGAATCTTAATAGTTTTAATCAGTTTTTTAAACAATGGCCCTGCACTTGCGTTACGGGTTTGGCGTGCTTTTGAAATGCTCCACTTTGGATCCCATGCAAAAAGTGACGTTCCACCCACGGCAAATTTAATGAGCTTAATTTTCGTCAGTGGGTAGTGACGCGCTATCTCATGCGCAAAACCAATCTCAGGGCCAAAATGACGAAAACGGTCTAACGGTGCTTTATAACCATTATAATAAAATTCAATATTGCTAGGAACCTGCCGATAGAATGGGGGCAATTCAACACTGCTACCTTGACCGGCCATATTTGATTGCCCAGCCAAAATAAATACTAATTCTTTTGCGGACAGGTTAGCGGTGAATAAAATTGGGAGCAGTAAAAGTACAACCGTAGTTAGTACTCTTTTTATTATCAAAATCATGCAACTTTATTCTCACACTCTTAAAGAATTATAATAACATCAGAGAAAGGTAGTATAAATATTATTCACATAAATAAAGCTTAGCCAAAAAAAATCCCTGCCAGAAGCAAGGATTCATTAACGCTATATTAGAAAATAAATTAAGAAATTTTCTGATCCAACTCGCCAGATGCATAACGCTGTGACATTTCATCAAGAGAGTAAATTTTACCAATCTTGCTTGCCATACCTGAAGCGCCAAAAGCTTCGTAACGTGCCTGACAAATATCCTTCATTGCGTTAGTTGCTTCTTTCAAGAATTTACGAGGGTCAAAGTTAGATGGGTTCTCTTGTAAATGTTTACGCACAGAACCTGTTGATGCCATACGTAAGTCAGTATCGATATTAACTTTTGTAACACCAGATTTTAGACCTTCAACGATCTCTTTAACGGGTACGCCATAAGTCACACCCATATCACCACCGTAGTTGTTGATGATTTCTAACCACTCTTGTGGCACAGATGATGAACCGTGCATAACAAGGTGCGTATTAGGGAGACGCTCGTGAATCTCTTTAATACGGTCAATACGTAAAATCTCGCCTGTAGGCTCTTGCGTAAATTTGTAAGCTCCGTGTGAAGTTCCGATAGCTATAGCTAAGGCATCAACGTTTGTTGCTTTAACAAAGTCCGCTGCTTCTTCAACAGAAGTCAAAAGCATATCAAGGTCTAATTTACCTTCAGCGCCGTGACCATCTTCTTCGCCCATCTCACCTGTTTCTAGTGAACCCAAACAACCAAGCTCGCCTTCAACTGATACACCACCAGCGTGTGCCATTTTAACAACCTCAGCGGTAACACTAGAGTTGTATTCAAATGATGCAGGTGTTTTACAATCGGCTTCTAAGGAGCCATCCATCATGACTGATGTAAAGCCAGATTGGATTGAACGCAAACATACTGCTGGCTCAGAACCGTGATCTTGATGCATTACAACAGGAATGTGTGGGTACATTTCAGTTGCCGCAATAATTAGATGGCGTAGGAAAGGCTCTCCTGCATAACCCCGCGCGCCAGCTGATCCTTGCATGATAACCGGAGAGTTAACCGCATCAGCAGCCTCCATGATAGCGTGTACTTGCTCCATGTTGTTTACATTAAATGCGGGCAATCCATAGTTATGTTCTGCTGCATGATCGAGCAGTTGTCTCATTGAAATTAGGGCCATTTGGTCCTCCTGTTTGTTAATAATAATGTTTTAAAAATGTATTAAAATTTTATGTTTGGCATCTTACCGTAAATCTTAAACCCCTAACAAATCACTGTTAATAGCTTTAGCCATTTAGTTTGTGCAATTAACCATTATGATGTTTACCAACACGAATAACTTTCATTTGGTTAGTCCCACCATCGGTTCCCGCACCAACTAAGTCACCCTTAGTAATAATCACAAGGTCACCATCATCTACAACTTCTTGTTCAATCAAATGTTCTACTACGGTAATGTTCGCCTGCTTTGGATCAGTCAGTTTTTCGTGTACCCAAACTGGATATACGCCACGATACATACAAACTCGGCGACACGTTTTCTTATGTGTCGTCATAGCATATATCGGAATACCCGAACTAATCCGTGACATCCATAATGCGGTTGAGCCAGATTCAGTTAATGCACCTATACCTTTAACGCCCATCTGATTTGCGGTGTACATCGCTGCCATCGCAATACCTTCATCTATACGCTCAAAATGATCACCTATTCGATGCTTAGAGCTCTTTGATGAAGAAGCTTTTTCAGCCTCTTCACAAATATCTGACATTGCCGCAACGACTAAATCAGGATGTTTGCCTACCGCTGTTTCGCCCGAAAGCATGACTGCATCCGTGCCATCCATAACCGCATTGGCAACATCAAATACTTCCGCTCGTGTCGGAATCGTATTCTCGATCATGGTTTCCATCATCTGTGTTGCCGTAATAACGGGGCGATTCAACTGCCGCGAACGTTTAATCAATTTCTTTTGCATCAGTGGTAAGTTGGCATCACCAATCTCAACGCCTAAATCACCACGCGCAACCATGATCACGTCAGATGCTCTAATGATATCATCCATTGTCGGCTGTTCAACCGCTTCAGCGCGTTCAACTTTTGCAACGATAGCAGCATCTCCACCCGCATCTTGCATTAAAGTGCGCGCATACTCTAAATCAGCGGCGCTTCTAGGAAATGATACTGCCAAGAAATCAACACCAATTTCAGCAGCCGTTTTAATATCCTCTTTGTCTTTTTCGGTCAACGCTTCTGCAGAAATTCCACCGCCACGCTTATTGATGCCTTTGTTGTTTGACAACGCACCACCGACAACCACTTCAGTATGTACTTTATTGCCTTTAACTTCCGTCACACGCAATACGATACGACCATCATCAAGCAATAATTCATCGCCATCATAAACATCATTAGGCAGGTTTTTATAGGCGATACCTACTTTTTCAACTGTGCCTGAAAACTTATCAAAGTCTGCATCTAAGATGAAGCTACCGCCTGCTTTGATGAAAACTTTCTCATCATTTACAAAGCGTTCGATACGGATTTTAGGACCCTGTAAATCACCTAAGATCGCAACGGTCCAACCGAGCTTTTCTGCCGCATCTCTAACCATTTTAACACGACGCTTGTGGTCTTCGACCTCGCCATGCGAAAAGTTCATGCGCACAATATCAACGCCTGCCGCTATCATTTTTTCAACAGACTCTGGCGTATCGGTCGCTGGCCCCATAGTTGCAATTATTTTGGTTCTTCTCATAGAGGGTAATTTACCTTTTTATTAGCCTTTTGCACGTGCTTCTAGCATCGCAACGACAGGAAGTTCTTTACCTTCTAAAAACTCCAGAAATGATCCGCCACCGGTAGAAATATAAGACACTTTATCAGCAATATCATACTTATCAACCGCTGCCAATGTATCGCCACCACCTGCTACAGAAAAAGCATTTGACTCTGCAATTGCCATTGAAATTGCTTTTGTGCCACTACCAAATTGATCAAATTCAAATACGCCTACTGGGCCGTTCCAAACGATTGTTCCAGCATTTTTAATCACTTCACAAAGCTCTGCGATTGACTTAGGGCCAATATCAAAAATCATATCGTCATCTGCAACATCTTCCACATTCATGGTCGTTGCTTTTGTTGTTTCTGAAAACTCTTTACCACAAATTACATCAGTAGGAACTGGAATATCACCACCATTCTTTTGGGCAGCTGCTTTCAATTCTCTTGCTGTATCTACAAGGTCTTCTTCGTAAAGTGATTTACCTACATTGTGTCCTTCTGCTGCAATAAAGGTATTAGCGATTCCGCCACCAACGATTAACTGGTCAACAACCTTTGAAAGTGAATCAAGAACCGTTAGCTTAGTAGAAACTTTCGCGCCCCCCACTAATGCAACCATTGGGCGTGCTGGATTATCAAGTGCTTTGCCTAAGGCTTCTAACTCACCAGCAAGTAAAGGTCCGGCCGCTGCTGTTGGCGCGAACTGACCTGCACCGTGTGTAGATGCTTGTGCACGATGCGCTGTACCGAATGCATCCATCACGTAAATATCACATAAAGCTGCGTACTGCTTTGAAAGTACTTCATCGTTTGCCTTTTCACCTTTGTTAAAGCGAACATTTTCTAATAAAACTACTTGTCCGTTTTCAAGTGATGGGGCATTTTCTAAGTAATCCGTAACTAGGTTTACGTCTTGCCCTAATAAGCCAGCCATGTGTGTAGCCACAGGCGCAAGCGAGAACTCATCTTCTGGCGAACCTTCTGTAGGACGACCAAGGTGAGACATAACCATGACCTGTGCGCCTGCTTTAATAAGCAATTCAAGCGAAGGCAATGAAGCACGGATACGCTTATCAGAAGTTACCTTGCCGTCTTTAATGGGTACGTTTAAGTCTTGGCGAATAAGAACACGCTTGCCAGCGAGATCGAGGTCAGTCATCTTGATTACAGACATATGAAGAAGCTCCTTTTAAGTTTTAGATTTATTAAATAAAGGTACTGTTTAAACAATTTTTTTATTTAATAAATCTGTGGGCATGAATCGCTTCACACCCACAAAATTATCTACCTAAGCAATTACTACAATCATAATTGCTCAGGTTGCTCTTAGCTGTCTTCAGAACAAGGCGGGGAAATAGGAGCTTGCATATGCAAGTGACTGTTTTCCCAACGCAGGGCTGGAGGCAAATAAGAGTGAACTGTGCAATTATGAGACGTGTTCTACTAGACGAAGCATGTTACATGTGTAGCCGTACTCGTTGTCGTACCAAGAAACCACTTTAACAAACGTGTCATCTAGTGCAATACCTGCACCTTCATCAAAGATTGAAGAAGCACTGAATCCACGGAAATCAGAAGATACAACGCTTTCATTTGTGTACGCTAATGTGCCTTTCATTGAACCCTCAGAAGCTTCTTTGACTTTTGCACAAATTTCTTCGTATGTTGCTGGTTTGTCTAGTTCACACGTTAAATCAACCACAGAAACGTCAACTGAAGGAATACGGAAAGCCATACCTGTTAGTTTGCCGTTAAGCTCAGGTAATACGATGCCTACTGCTTTAGCAGCGCCCGTTGATGAAGGGATGATGTTCTCAAATACTGCACGACCACCACGCCAATCTTTCATTGAAGGGCCGTCAACAGTCTTTTGTGTAGCAGTAGCTGCATGAACAGTCGTCATTAGACCACGCTTTAAGCCCCAGTTATCGTTGATAACTTTAGCAATAGGCGCTAAACAGTTTGTTGTACAAGATGCTGCAGAAACGATCGCTTGTCCGTCGTAAGAGTCATGGTTAACACCGTATACAAACATTGGCGTATCATCTTTAGCAGGTGCAGATTGAACAACTTTCTTAGCACCAGCATCAATATGAGCCTGACAACTTTCTGTTGTTAGGAAGAAACCCGTACAATCAATAACGATATCTGCACCGATGTCGCCCCACTTAAGATCAGCCGGGTTACGCTCCGCTGTTAAGCGGATTTTATTACCGTCTACTGTGAAAGAGGTATCATCCACCGCTGTTACTTCACCGTCAAAACGACCATGAGCCGTATCATATTTAAGCATATATGCTAGATAATCATTATCAAGCAAGTCGTTAATACCTACTACTTCAAGACTCGGGAAGTCTTTTTTAATTGCACGGAAAACCATGCGTCCGATACGGCCAAAACCGTTAATTCCAACTTTAGTTGTCATGGGGGGAAACTCCTTTAAGTTATAAATAATGTAAATAAATACGCCCTGAAAAATACAGGGCGTGAATAATTTAAGCTAGCTCTTCTATCGCTTTAGACACCGCGTCGGTCGTAATACCAAAGTACTCAAACAGTTCTGGTGCTGGCGCTGACTCACCGAAGGTAGTCATGCCAATTACTTTGCCGTTAGTACCCACGTATTTCCACCAGCCATCCATAATAGCTGCTTCAACCGCAACACGTGCAGTAACTGCTGCAGGCAATACAGACTCTTTGTAAGCATCATCTTGTTGTTCAAACACTTCAACCGAAGGCATTGAAACAACACGGACTTTCTTTGATGAAGCTTCTGCCGCTTCCATCGCAAGATGTACTTCAGAACCTGTAGCCATAACAATAACGTCTGGTGTTCCGTCCGTATCTTTAAGGATGTAACCACCCTTTTCAATATTGGTGGTCGTTGCTTCATCACGCTTTTGGAAAGGTAAGTTTTGACGTGAGAAGATTAATACCGAAGGACGAGCCTTATTTTTGATTGCGTCTTTCCATGCTACCGCTGTTTCAACCGTATCACATGGTCTCCACACTGCCATATTAGGTATCATACGCAAAGTTGGGATTTGCTCAACCGCCTGATGCGTCGGACCATCTTCACCTAAACCGATTGAATCGTGTGTGTAAACAAAGATGGTACGAATCTTCATTAATGCTGCCATGCGTAGCGCGTTACGTGCGTACTCAGAGAACATTAAGAAAGTCGCGCCGTAAGGCATCAAACCGCCATGAAGTGTCACACCATTCATGATTGCAGACATACCAAACTCACGAACACCGTAAGAAATATAGTTGCCCGCAAAGTTCATGTCAGCAGAACCGTGATCATCATTAATACGCACTGATTTATCGTTAAACGTATTATTTGATGGAGAAAGATCCGCCGATCCGCCTAAGAATTCAGGAAGCAGTGGAGCAAAACCATTTAGAGCACCTTTAGATGCTACACGAGTTGCTGGAGACTCTTCTTTAGCATTCACTTCTGCAATAAACTTGTTAGCTTGCGCTTCAAAGTCAGCAGGAAGATCACCCGCCATACGACGTTTAAACTCTGCTGCTTCAGCAGGGTAAGCGGCTTCATACGCAGCAAACTTTTCATTCCATGCCGCTTCTTTCGCCTTGCCTGCTTCTTTAGCGTCCCAAGCCGCATAAATATCAGCAGGGATTTCAAATGGCGCGTGATCCCAACCCATGTTTTTACGTGCATCAGCAAGAGCCGCTTCGCCCAGTGCTTCACCGTGGATGTTATGCCCGCCTTCTTTCTTATCACCTGCCGTACCGATACCTTTTCCGATCACTGTTTTACAACAGATTAATGAAGGCTTCTCCGATGCAATTGCCGCTTCAGTTGCTGCTTTAATTGCATCAGCATCGTGACCGTCGATAGACTGAACGTGCCAGTTAGATGCTTCAAAACGCATCGGCGTATTATCCACAAACCAGCCATCGACATTACCGTCGATGGAAATATTGTTATCGTCGTAGAAACAAATAAGTTTACTAAGACCAAAAGAACCCGCAAGAGAGATTGCCTCTTGTGAGATTCCTTCCATCAAACAACCATCGCCTAAGAAAACGTAAGTGTTGTGATCAACAATCTCGTGACCGTCTTTATTGAACTGAGCCGCCATGACTTTTTCAGCCAGTGCAAAACCCACTGCGTTTGTAATACCTTGGCCTAGCGGACCAGTCGTCGTCTCGATTCCTGGCGCGTAGCCGTACTCTGGGTGACCCGGAGTTTTAGAATGCAATTTACGAAAACCTTTAAGGTCATCAATCGAAAGATCGTAACCCGTTAAATGAAGCACTGAATAAGGCAGCATTGATCCATGCCCGTTAGACATAATGAAACGGTCGCGATCAGCCCAATCTGGGTTAGTCGGGTTATGATTCATGAAGTCGTTGTATAATACTTCTGCTATATCAGCCATTCCCATAGGTGCACCAGGGTGACCAGAATTAGGGATTTGAACAGCGTCCATAGTAAGAGCGCGTATGGCGTTAGCCAGCGTTGTACGATTTGACATTAAAGGCTCTCCTTAGAGTTTAATTATAATTTATAAAATGATAATAGATTGCTGTATAGCCTATTAAACATCAACTTCCGCATACTAAGATGATAAGAAAGCCATATAGAAATCTATTATATAATCCGTAAGCACGACCACTAGCTATTAGCATTATAAGAAGAAACAACGCTCAAGGCATGAGTTACTTTGACAATGCAAGTTGTGCTTTCTTTGTTAATTAAGCGGGGGACAAAGAAAATTGGAGCTGGTATTGTGTCCGAGTTGACGAAAATGAGCAACATCTAATTTGGGATATGATGCGAATTTTGACCAGCTGAGAAAATTTGGTGATTAGCTGCAAACCTAAAAGCAATTAGTTTTTAAGCAGTTTTATAACGACAGGTAAAACACTCTTTAAAATAATCGGCTGAGCTTTTGCCGTCGGATGTAATTCATCTTCTTGTAATAACGATAAATCAATAATGACCTTTTCCAAGAAAAACGGAATAAAAGGCAAGTCATACTGTTTTGCTAAATCTTTAAAAACCTGCTCAAACTTTTGCGAATAAGCAACACCATAGTTTGGTGGGATTTTCATACCGAGTAAAATAACTTTTGCATTCGCTTTTTGCGCCAGCTTAATCATTTCATTCAAATTATTTTTAGTTACATTTGGCGGGATACCGCGCAAGCCATCATTTGCACCAAGTTCTAAAATAACATAATCAGGTTTTACCCTTTTTAAAGCTCTCGGCAAGCGCGTTAAACCACCCTGAGTCGTTTCGCCACTAACGCTCCCATTATTAATATCCACTTTTACACTTGTCTTACTGAGCTTTTCGCGCATCAAATTGACCCAGCCTTTTTCAACAGGAATCCCGTACGCTGCGCTAAGGCTGTCGCCCCACACGAGTATTTTTTGGTTGGCGCTGGCAGTGTTTATGCTCGTTATTAACAGTACTATTGTTAGAAAAACCTGCTTGATATTGCTCAAATTGAAACCCATAGTAAACTTCTCTCTGTGTTTATAACACTTCATTATAATAGGGTTGGATAGTGAATAATCAAAAAGATTCCATAGCAGCATTCTCAGCAATAAAATCATCATCAACATCTCCTGTAATCCATTGCAAAGGTTTGAGAAAGCAGCTGGCAACCACAACCAATACACAGCTATTAATCTTAGATAATATCAATCTCGATATTGCACAAGGTGAATCGGTAGCAATTACGGGTGCATCGGGTTCTGGTAAAACGACCCTATTGGGTTTATTAGCAGGTTTAGATATCCCCAGCGATGGTGAAGTTAAACTCCTTGGCAAAGCACTTTCGCCGCTAAACGAAGATCAACGTGCTAATTTGCGATTAGGAAAAGTTGGCTTTGTGTTTCAGTCCTTTCATTTGATGGATAATTTAACCGCCTTAGAAAACGTTATGCTACCGCTAGAATTAGACAGCAGCAGCCAAACGATTCGTCAACGAGCATTAGAGGCTTTAAAGCAGGTCGGGCTTGAAAAAAGAAGCTCACACCTGCCCACACAATTATCAGGTGGCGAACAACAACGTGTTGCATTAGCACGTGCCTTTGTGAGCCAGCCAGCTGTTTTATTTGCGGATGAGCCAACAGGTAATTTAGATCGAAATACGGGCGAAGAAATCATCACCCTATTGTTTGAAATGCAGCAAAAAAATAACACCACACTGGTAATGGTAACCCACGACGATAGTCTGGCAGAGCGTTGCCAGACGCACTATAAATTAGTCGATGGGGAAATCACAACGTGAAAAAACTATTTTCCGATTGGCAGCGATTCTGGCGCTTAGCCGAAATGCGCTTGCTGCTTCTTGCCTTATTAGTTGCAGTGGTTGCGGTAACTTCGGTGGGTTTTTTTACGGATCGCGCCGATAGGGCGATGAGCCAGCAAGCCACCACCATGCTTGGTGGTGATATGGTTTTAGTCTCTACGCGACCGATTAACCCCGAGTTTATAGCAGAAGCTGAAAAACGCGGATTACGTAGCGCCGAAACAATCAGCTTTCCAAGCATGGTATCGGCACTTGATAGTAGCGATAAGTTTCAATTAGCACAGATTAAAGCCGTCTCCTTAAATTATCCTTTGCATGGCACAATTGAAGTCAGCGAGACAGCCACGAGTGCTGTCAGTAACGCCTCATTAATAAATCTGCAAAATAATGAGGTACTCGCCGAATCTCGTTTATTTATTGCGCTGGATGCAAGCGCAGGAAAGCCCGTCCAGCTGGGTAAAATGCAAGTTCGTTTAGCGCGTTTTATCCGCAAGATGCCGGATCAATCCACCAGCGCCTTTCAACTTGCACCCAAGTTAATATTACCGATGAAAATGCTTAAACAAACAGGTTTATTAACACCTGCTAGTCGTGCCAGTTTTAGCCAATTATTTGCAGGTGGTGCGGGCGAAATTAAAGATTTTAGAGCATGGTTAAAACCACAACTAAAAAAAACAGAGTCCATTCGCACCTTAGATGATGGCTTGCCCACCGTTCAACAAGCCTTACAACGTGGTCAACGCTTTTTGAAAATGGCATCCTTGCTAGCGGTTATTTTGGCAGGAGCGGGTATTGCTCTAAGCAGTTACAGCCTCACTCAACATGAAACCCCAGCCGTTGCAGTGTTAAAAACAATGGGGGCTTCGCGTCGGCAAATTTTAAATCGTTATTTAAGTCAATTATTTATTAGTGCAACAATTGCAGGAATAGTTGGTTCGGCGCTGGGTTATTTTATCCAATTTTTTCTAGCCCAATACTTACAAAGCTTTGTTGGTCAAAATCTACCCAGCGCCAGCTTATGGCCAGTTTTCACGGGTTTATTAACCGCGTGGCTGATGGTTCTTGGTTTTTCTGCACCGCACTTATTACGCCTCATTAACACCGCACCGATTCACATTTTACAAGGGCAAAATAAACAAGCAAACACATCGAAGTTGTTTTCAGCTTTTGCTTTAAGCTTAGCCGTTTTATTGTTAATGTGGTTACAAACACAGGATTTAAAACTTAGTATTACTTTATTAATCGGGGTGCTTTTCGCCATTGTCATTTTTTGGGGAGCCGCGCTTCTCATGCTAACTTTAATTCGCAAAATAGGCGAACGCTTTCGCCTACCAAAAGCCAATCACCGCATGGCTTTAATGGTGGTAGTATTTGGCATTGGGCTGTTTAGCTTATTGTTATTAACTACGTTACGTGGCGACCTTATTAACCGCTGGCAAGCCAGTTTACCCAGCGATGCACCTAATCATTTTTTAATCAATATCCAGCCCGATGAAGTTGCGCCACTACAACGCTTACTCGCAAAAGAAGCCATCGAAACACCGCTCTACCCAATGGTACTAGGGCGCTTGGTTAAAATTAATGACAAGACAGTATCTGAAGAAGATTACGATAATCAACGCGCCAAACGCTTATTAATCCGCGAGTTTAACATGTCGGCAAATGCAAGCATGCCGCTGGGTAACAAAGTGATAGTGGGCGAATGGTTTGCGGTAGATGCTTCAAACGGTTTATCAGTAGAAGAAGGCATTGCCGAAACACTGCATTTGAAAATGGGCGATAGCATCACCTTTGATATTGCAGGCGAGCAAATCACCCAGAAAATTATCAGCTTGCGCTCGGTAAAATGGGACAGCATGCGCCCCAACTTTTTTGTCATGATGGCACCCAAAGCATTTGATGATCAGCCCAAAACATACATTACTAGCATTCATATCAGTGATGCTAAAAAATCCGTACTACCGGCTATTATCAAACAATTCCCCAGTGTCACCGATATCGATATAACCGCCATAATGACCCTAGTACGTGACCTCATTAACAAAGCGGCGTTTGCTGTGCAGGCGATATTTTTATTCACTCTAGTGGCGGGCGTAGTGGTGTTATTCGCGGCATTACAGTCACAAAAAGCGTTACGTCGTAAAGAAATCGCCATCTTAAAATCACTCGGCGCAAGCCGCGCCTATTTACGCCGCAGCCTGCTATTAGAATTTGCCATTATAGGAGGCCTAGCAGGTTTCTTAGCCAGCATATTGGCATTGGTTGCAGGAAACATCGCGGCCTATTTATTGTTTGATTTAAACCCCGAAATGAATCTTAGCTTGATTTTAACAGGGACATTATTGGGTGCGCTACTAGTCAGTATCGCGGGTTATTTGAATGTGCGCGGTTTGTTATCGGTTTTGCCTGTTTCGTTGTTTAGGTAGCCGTTTCAGCAATATTTTAGGCGTTGTTTTACATAACTCATCGGCAAGTCGCTAAATAAGAAGGTTTGATTATGCCGTAGGGCGTTTCACCCTTATTTATTTAAAAGATAATTATGGTGCTTGTGAGATTGAACTTACCCATAACTGGGATCAGACAGAAGATTACTCTATGGAAATAACTTTGGGCACATCGCATTTTCAGTAGGAAACATCTACGAATCTTGTCATACCCTACAAACTGAAGGTGCGACAATTTACTACCCCCTCGTGATGGGGCGATGGCTTCTGTAAAGCCACCCGATGGCATATCCATAGAACTACTCCAAAAAGGAGAGCCTCTAGCACCTGATTCATATTGGACTAATCAACCAACCATTGGTACTTGGTGATTTATCAAGTTTAAAATAAAGGAATGAAAATTAACGTGATAAAATACAGCAGGACATACGGCTGGTCATTTATCATACCTTGTGACAGAAAAAGGTGAAGATAGGAGCCGTAAAAGGCTTTAAATAACTCAGTAGAAGCGTTTATAGTAATGAGACTGTGGAAAGATACTCAATATGATTAATCACATACCCATTTTAGTTAATAACGACTTCTAATAGCATGACAAATACTTGAAAACAAATCTAACGTAGTGTAAAATCCGTCTTCCAATGTCTGAGGAGCGTTGCAATCTAACTGTCTGTTGTCAAACAGAACCATGTTAGGCTAGGCTCAGACGATTTGTTTACTTACAAATTCGCAACGACGCTCAGCTATATTTTAAGGAGAACTTATTATGGCTGGGAATCATCTATTTACTTCCGAGTCTGTATCAGCGGGTCACCCCGATAAAATGGCAGATCAAATCTCTGATGCCATTCTTGATGCAATTCTAGAACAAGATACCGAAGCACGTGTTGCCTGTGAGACCATGGTTAAAACCGGCATGGTTGTGCTTGCGGGTGAAGTCACCACTTCTGCCGTTATTGATTACGAAGCGATTGTTCGTGATGTTGTTAACGACATCGGTTATAACTCATCTGAAATTGGTTTTGATGGCGACTCATGTGCAGTACTTAACGCACTGGGCCAGCAATCCCCTGATATCGCGATGGGTGTTGATCGCGCGGATAAAGAATCACAAGGCGCTGGCGACCAAGGCTTAATGTTTGGTTACGCAAGCAATGAGACCGATGTTTTGATGCCTGCACCGATTACTTATTCGCATCTTCTTGTTGCAAAGCAAGCTGAGTTAATGAAAAACGGTGCATTGCCTTTTTTACGTCCTGATGCTAAATCTCAAGTAACCTTCCGTTACGAAAATGATAAGCCAGTAGCGATTGATGCGGTGGTGCTTTCTACACAACACAATCCTGATGTAAAACTATCTGACCTTCAAGAAGCGGTAATGGAAGAAATCGTTAAGCCGATTCTACCTTCTGAATGGTTAAATGCTGATACGCAATACCACATTAATCCAACTGGCAACTTTGTTATCGGTGGCCCAGTGGGTGACTGTGGTCTTACAGGTCGTAAAATTATCGTTGATACGTACGGCGGAATGGCACGTCATGGTGGTGGCGCATTCTCTGGCAAAGATCCCTCAAAGGTTGACCGTTCTGCTGCATACGCAGGTCGTTATGTGGCTAAGAACATTGTTGCCGCTGGTCTGGCTGAGCGTTGCGAAATTCAGGTTTCTTACGCGATTGGCGTGGCTGAGCCAACTTCAATTTCGATTGATACGTTTGGCACAGGCACCATTGGCGATAATAAAATTGAAGCTTTAGTGCGTGAGCACTTTGATTTACGCCCTTACGGCATTCTTACCATGCTAGATTTGTTAAAGCCTATTTATAGACAAACAGCATCTTATGGTCACTTTGGTCGTGAAGATATTGGCTTACCTTGGGAAAAGACAGATAAAGCAGACGAGCTAAAAGCTAACGCTTAATCTGGTACAACTATTCAACACCTCTGAGGAGCGTTGCGTTTCTTTTAATGAGAGACAAGGCTCAGAGGTGAGACTATTTTTTTAACGACGCTCCTCAATTTTAATGAGAACAAACAAATGAACGATTACATCGTAACAGACATCGCCCTAGCTGACTGGGGTCGCAAAGAATTAACCATCGCTGAAACTGAAATGCCCGGTCTTATGGCACTTCGTAAAAAATACGGCGAAGAAAAGCCACTTAAAGGCGCGCGAATCGCAGGCTCTTTACATATGACCATCCAAACCGGTGTTTTAATTGAAACATTGACAGCCCTTGGCGCTGAAGTACGTTGGGCATCATGTAATATCTTCTCCACTCAAGACCATGCGGCAGCAGCGATTGCAGCTACTGGTGTTCCCGTTTTTGCTACTAAAGGAGAGACCTTGGATGAGTACTGGGATTACGCACACAAGATTTTTGAATTTGGTGATAAAACCGCCAATATGATTCTTGATGATGGCGGCGATGCAACCATGCTTATCGAGCTTGGTACAAAAGCAGAATCTGATTTATCGGTATTAGATAATCCAGAAAGTGAAGAAGAAGTAGCACTTTATAATTCGATTAAAGCAAAGCTTGCAACTGACTCTACGTGGTACTCAAATATCCGTCCAAACATCCAAGGTGTTACCGAAGAGACTACAACAGGCGTTCATCGTTTATACGAGATGGAGAAAACAGGCGAGCTTATTTACCCAGCTATCAACGTAAACGATTCTGTTACAAAATCTAAATTTGATAACCTTTACGGTTGCCGCGAGTCTTTAGTTGACGGCATCAAGCGCGCAACTGACGTAATGATCGCAGGTAAAATCGCAGTTGTATTAGGTTACGGCGACGTGGGCAAAGGCTGTGCACAGTCTTTGCGTGGCTTAGGCGCAACGGTTTGGGTTACTGAGATCGACCCAATTTGCGCACTACAAGCGGCAATGGAAGGCTACCGCGTTGTAACGATGGATGATGTTGCGGCACAAGGTGACATTTTCGTAACAGCCACAGGTAACTTCCACGTTATTAACGAAGAGCACATGCTACAAATGAAGCATGAGTCTATCGTTTGTAACATCGGTCATTTCGACAATGAAATCGCAGTTGCAGATATGGAAAAATACGAGTGGGAAGAGATCAAACCACAGGTTGATCACATCATTCTACCCAGCGGCAACCGTATCATCTTACTTGCGCAGGGTCGTTTGGTTAACTTAGGCTGTGCTACTGGCCACCCTAGTTTTGTAATGTCTAACTCATTCACTAACCAAGTGCTTGCGCAGATCGAAATCTTCAAAGATGGTGACAAGTACGAGAACAAAGTTTACATGTTGCCCAAGTCATTAGATGAAGAAGTAGCACGTTTACACCTTGAGAAGATTGGTGTAAATTTGACTGAGTTGACTGATTACCAAGCTGATTATATTTCGGTTGATAAGAAAGGTCCTTACAAGGTAGAGCATTACCGCTACTAATTTTAACAATTCAGTTCACCCCTTTAATAGTGCTTATGGCTATCACCCGCCTTGAACTGACAAGCGCTAGGGACACCCCGAACCGTTAAAAGCATTTATTGTATTAAGCCTCTTCTCTTTCTTATAAGGAAGGGGCTTTTTATTGCTTCAATTTAGGAGTTTTAATTATGAAAGCACAATCATTTAGTTTTGAGTTTTTTCCACCTAAAACCAATAAAGGCATCGAAAATTTAGCGCAAGTACGTGATGAATTTTCCAAGCTTAATCCTGCCTTTTTCTCAGTGACTTATGGAGCGGGTGGTTCAACACAAGATGCAACCATCAACACAGTTATTACCACACAAAAAGAATCAGGCATTCCAACGGCTTCGCACCTTTCATGTGTAGGCTCTAGCGCAGAACAAATTCGTGATATTCTAAACCACTATAAAGAAAACGGTATCAATCGTCTGGTAGCCTTACGCGGTGATTTACCCTCAGGTATGCGTGATATCGGTGATTTTCAATACGCCAATGATCTGATCGCTTTTATCCGTGAAGAAACAGGTGATCATTTTCAGATAGAGGCTGCAGCGTATCCCGAAATGCACCCACAAGCACCCAACTATCAAACCGATATTGAAAACTATGTGCGTAAGATGAATGCTGGTGCAGATAGAGGAATCACACAGTATTTTTACAATGCAGATGCTTACTTTCACTTTGTCGATAGCGCAAGCAAAGCAGGATCTGATAAGCCTGTAGTGCCGGGTATTATGCCGATAACTAACTTTACGCAACTGGCACGTTTCTCTGATGGTACAGGTGCAGAGATCCCACGATGGTTACGTAAGCGCTTAGAAGGCTACGGCGATGATTTGGATTCAATCCAAAAATTAGGCAATGAGTTTGTAACGGGAATGTGCGAAAAGTTATTAAAAGGTGGCGCACCAGGTTTGCATTTTTATTCGATGAATCGAGTAGAGGCGAGTAAATCGATTTGGAATAATTTAGGGTTAAAAACTTAGCTTGAGTCTCAGCTTATAAAAGCACCAAATTATCACGGTGAATTAACTCTGCCTCACCCGCATAACCCAGTAAGTCACTAATATTGTGGCTGGCTGTTTTGTGCAACTTACTAACTTCATCGCTTGAATAGTTAATTAAGCCTCTGGCGATTATGACGCCTTCGATATTTTTACAATCAACAATATCGCCACGTTTAAAATCACCTTCTGAGCCATTAACACCAATCGGCAGCAAACTTGTTCCTTGCTCTAAAACAGCTTGGCTAGCGCCAGCATCTAAAAATAAAGTGCCCGAAGCTTGTACTTGGGCAATAATCCATTGTTTGCGTGCGCCTATCTCAGTGTTATCTGGCACAAGCAAAGTGCCAATATTTTCGCCTGTTGATAATCGTTGCAGTACGTTACTTTCTCGTCCCGATGCGATAATAGTGGCGCATCCAGAGCGGGCGGCACGTTGAGCCGCTGTTAACTTAGTCGCCATTCCGCCACTACCCAGCGTAGTTGAAATGTCTCCCACATAGTTTTGCAACGCAGTGTTGCTGGCAGACTCTTTGCTAATTAATTGTGCGTCATCGTGATGCCGTGGGTCTTTATCAAACAAGCCTTCTTGATCTGTTAGTATCACCAGTAAATCAGCTTCTACAAGGTTTGCAACTAAAGCCGCGAGTGTATCGTTATCGCCTAATCGCATTTCTTCTAGCGCGACCGTGTCGTTTTCATTAATAATGGGAAGCGCGTTTAAGCCAAGCAGCGTGCGTAGAGTGTTACGGGCATTTAAATAGCGTTTGCGATTGCTTATATCATCATGGGTTAATAATATTTGAGCGGATTGAATGTCATGCTTTTTAAACTGTGTTTCATACGCTTCTATCAAACCTGTTTGTCCAATAGCAGCAGCGGCTTGAAGTTTGGCGAGTTCAGTCGGACGAGTCTGCCAACCCATACGGCTCATACCTTCAGCGACAGAGCCTGAAGACACCAATATGATTTCTATGTTCTGTGATCGTAACTGAGCAATTTGCTGCGCCCAATCTTCGATTGCTAAATAATCCAGCCCTTTACCATCTTTTGTCAACAAGGCGCTGCCAATTTTTATGACCCAACGTTTTGCCTGTTTTGTATATTTGTTTCGGCTCATTCTTTTACAAATTCAGCTTGCTCGTTTAAGTACACCTGTTCATCCATATACTTCATGATTTCGTAGGTTAGCTCTTTGGTATTTAGCTTGGTGGCGGCAGAAATTTTAAAAACTTTTCCCTTCCAATTTAAACGCTTAACGATATCATCACAGCGTTCAATTTGCTCGTCGGGCAATAATAAATCAAGCTTGTTAAGCACCAACCAGCGTTCACGTTGGTCTAATTCATCACCGTATTTTTTTAGTTCTCTTTCTATAACCCGAACAGATTCAACCGGATCATCGTCTTCATTCATCGGTGCAATATCAACCATATGAAGTAATAAGCTGGTTCGCGAAAGGTGTTTTAAAAACTGAATGCCTAGCCCCGCACCTTCTGCCGCACCCTCGATAATTCCGGGAATATCAGCGATTACAAAACTCTTTGACATGTCTACTTTTACCACGCCCAAATTAGGGTAAAGCGTGGTAAAAGGGTAATTGGCTACTTTAGGGGTGGCGGATGATACCGCGCTTATCAGGGTAGATTTACCTGCATTGGGTAAACCTAGCAAACCAACGTCGGCTAAGACCTTCATCTCTAGCCTAAGCATGCGGGTCTCACCTTCTGACCCTGATTTTGATTGCCGGGGGGCGCGATTCACCGAGCTTTTATAACGCAAGTTACCCAAGCCATGATAACCGCCTTGAACCACTTTTATCATTTGCTCATCTTCAGTCAAATCGCCAATAAACTCATCCGTCTCTTCTACATAAACCATAGTTCCAATGGGAACTTGAATGATTCTGTCTTCACCTTTTGCGCCTGTCATATTGCGACTAAAACCATTTGCTCCGCGACCTGCCTCGTAAAAACGCACATGGCGAAAATCAGCCAAGGTATTTAAGCCTTTATTGGCCTGTAGAAAAACGCTGCCACCATCTCCACCATCTCCACCGTCAGGCCCACCGTACTCGATATATTTTTCACGCCGAAAACTGACACAACCATTTCCGCCGTCACCCGCTTTGGCAGTAATTACTACTTCATCTACAAATTTCATACTTGGACTTTAACCGACTCTGTTGTTGACAGCAATTAACAGCAATAAAAAAGCCCCGACATGCGGGGCTTTTTTATTTAATGCTATAAATATTTATGCTGCTTGAATACTTACGTATTTACGGTTTTTTGGGCCTTTAACTTCAAAAACCACAACCCCGTCTGCTTTTGCAAATAAAGTATGGTCTTTACCACAACCTACGTTTGTACCAGGGTGAAAACGTGTACCACGTTGGCGTACAAGTATGTTGCCAGCTAGTACTTCTTGACCACCGAAGCGCTTAACACCTAAACGTTTTGATACTGAATCGCGACCGTTTCGTGTACTACCCGCTGCTTTTTTATGTGCCATTTGAATAACCTCTGTAACTTTTTTAACCAGCTGAAATAATTTCAACTAATTTGAATTTGATTTCTTTGAACCTTGGGATTATACAAGTACTTTGTTAATCAGTCAAACCTTATCTGTAGCGCTGCCCGAAAAATTCTATTTTGGACAGAATATTATGATTTTCTTAAATAAGCCTCGTTTAATCTTGACAGTGACAACGCATCTACCTAGCATTCGGCTTTCGTATCCAATAAACACTTATATTACAGAGCCTATTTTGAATTACCAAGATATACAAGACCTTGTAAAAGATGATATGCAGGCTGTTGACAAACTCATTCAACGCAGTCTTCAATCTGACGTAGCACTGGTTAACCAGCTCAGTCATTATATTATTAATAGTGGCGGCAAACGATTACGTCCGATGTTAGCGTTATTAATGGCGCGTGCCTGTGGCTATAGCGGCGACAAACATATAGATATTGCGGCGATTGTTGAATTTATCCATACCGCTACTTTGTTACATGATGATGTTGTCGATGAATCTGATATGCGCCGCGGCAAAGATACTGCAAATAATGTCTGGGGCAATCAAGCGGCGGTGCTTGTGGGTGACTTTCTCTACTCTCGTTCCTTTGAAATGATGGTCGACGTGAATAAAATGCGTGTTATGCAAATTATGGCAAGCACCACCAATATCATTGCCGAAGGTGAAGTCCTACAACTGCTTAATGTCAATGATGCGGATACAACCGAAGCGCGCTACTTAGAAGTCATTTACTCGAAAACCGCCAAGTTGTTTGAGGCCGCCTGCCAATTAGGTGGCGTACTTGCAGAGCGGTCTGAAGCAGATGAAAAAAGGGTTGCTCAATACGGTGTGCATTTAGGAACAGCCTTTCAACTGATTGATGATATTTTAGATTACAGCGCAGATAGTGAAGAAATGGGCAAAAATGTAGGGGATGATCTTGCGGAAGGCAAACCTACTTTGCCCTTAATTTTTGCGCTAGAAAAAAGTAAAGCAAGTGGTGCGACCAGTGATGTTGGATTAATCCAAAACGCGATAACGAAAGGCGGGCTGGATCATATTGATGCTGTGATGGAGATTATTCATAAAACAGATGCTCTAGCCTATACAAGCAATATTGCAAAAAAAGAAACCCAACTAGCCATTGATTGCCTCAGTTCGCTTGAGGACAACACCTATAAAACGGCATTGATTGATTTAGCGAAATACTCGCTTAGCCGTACAGCATAAAAGCACGTTTTTAACCCAAAAAATCGCTTAGCTTTGCAAATTAAGAGATAAAAACTGCTGAATTTTTCATATTTTCAATTGCGCTAAATCAATGTTAAAATAAAGCACACTTATTATTAGGACGATATTATGAAATCAGCAGCTACGCTAACTCTCTTACTTTTTACTGCTTTAGCTACAGCAGCCTTTGTATGGATGGCGAAACGTCCCGCTGTTGATAACACTGCCTTATCGTTTGGTATGCCTACAAGTAGCATGACATCAAATAACTCAACCACTTCTGGCTCATCTGACTCTGCATCACCAAGCACCGAGGTCAATGCCGCTGTAGAACCAGCCCTTAATCAAGAACAGCCGGCAGCACCCTCTATGCCTGCTGCTCCAGCTCCTGCAGTAGAAACGATGCAAAAACCTGCTGAGCCTGCTATGCCAAGTGCCGTGCCAAATACTCCAAGCCCAGAAACTATGGAAGCCCCAAAGGCGCCTGAAGCACCCACACCAACAACATCTGAGACTCAAGCAGAGCCAAGCTCAGCCGATGCCGCTAATACAGCGACCACCAACACTGAAACGAGCAACACTGCTGCTCCTGCAGCCACCACCTCAGCTCCTACTTCGAATGACACAGCAACTACTACAAAAACCACAGAAGTAGCCCCTGCATCAGTAGAAGCGATTAAAGAAAAAAGCGCTGAAACAATCGAAGCTGTGAAGCAAAAGATGGAAACAATTCAAATGACAGTTCCTGCCGGCATGGAAGGCGCAATTCAAAAAGCCATTGAAAATGCGATTAATTCAGCGAATAATGAATTACAGAATCTTAAAAAATAACAGTCATACAAGGCTAGCCTGACTTAGCCTATCAGTTCTACTGTTTCACACAGTAGACTGACTTTCCTTTTACAAACGTTTGCACTGTCTTACCTTCAAAGCCCCAGCCTGAAAATGGGGTGTTTTTACCCTCGCTGAGTAATTTTTTAGCCTCTAATTGCCACATAGTTTGTGGATTAAATAAACTTAAATCAGCCACAGCACCGGCTTGAAGCTTTCCAGCGTTTGAGTTTATAAGTTGTGCGGGCTTGCTGGTTAGCAAGGCTACCGCTTGCATTTCGGTTAATACACCATCATCGACCAAACGTAACGTTAGCGGAAGCAGGGTTTCAAAGCCTGAAATACCGGGGCTGGTTTCTTCAAACGGAGCCAGTTTTGCATCGACTTCGTGCGGCTGGTGATCTGAACAAATGGCATCAATAACACCATCGGCTACTGCTTGGCGTAGTGCATCACGATCAGCCATCGTGCGTAAAGGTGGGATGGTATGGCACAGCGGGTTGTAATCTGCCACATCCATTTCGGTTAAAAATAACTGGTGTGCGGCTACATCGGCGGTGATAGGCAGCCCGCGTTCTTTGGCAGCTTTTAGTAATGGAATACTGGCTGCGCAAGATAATCTGCAAAAATGCACTGGGGTATTGGTCAGTTCAACTAAAGCAATTATTTGTGCTAGCGCGATAGTTTCTGATGCCGCAGGTATTGGCGCTAAACCTAGGCGGGTGGATAGTGCCCCTTCGTGCATTCCGCCTTTTGCCGTTAATGAATGTTCAATGGGATGCAAAAATAACGGCAGTTCGAATGTACCGGCGTATTCCATCGCCTTTCTGAGCGTTGCAAGGTCTTTGATTTTCTCATGCCCCTGACTAACGCCCACACAACCGACATATTTTAAACTTCCCATATGACTGAGTTGCTCACCCGCAAGCCCTTGTGTGAGTGAGCCAATCACGCTGACTCGCGCATAGCCTGCTTGTTTCGCTTTGCTTTTAATCAGTTTAACTGTGGCGCCACCGTCTATGGGCGAGTCCACTTCTGGCATACAACAAATACGGGTGATGCCCGCACTTGCGGCGGCATGTGTTTCAAAATTAATTCGGGTTTTATTTTCTTGCCCGGGTTCACGCAAGTACGCACTTAAGTCGATAATTCCAGGAAGTACCCAAAGATTTGTGGCATCAATAACGTCAGTCGCTTTAAAGTCTTTAGGAATCGCAGAACCGATACCGACAATCTTTTTCTTTCTAATGGCAATATCAGCTACTTGATCAAACTGGCTTGCAGGATCAATAATTCTGCCATTTTTAATGAGTCGTGTTTTGGTATCACTCATAATTAATTTTCCACTGCCGAAGCGGCTTGTGAGCTCATCACCATCGACATTACTGCCATACGAACCGCAATGCCATTAGTCACTTGTTGTAAAATAACAGATTGTGCTCCATCGGCGACCCGAGAATCAATCTCTACACCACGGTTGACGGGGCCGGGGTGCATTACAATGGCATCTTTTTTGGCAAGCTCTAGGCGCTCTTGGGTTAGGCCATAACGCGCATAAAACTCTCGAACCGAGGGTAGCATCGCTGTATCCATGCGCTCGTGTTGTAAACGTAGCGTGATAATCACATCAATATCATGTAAACCTTTTTCGATATTGGCATAGGTTGTTACCCCCATGTTTTCGATGCCTTCGGGCATTAATGTTTGCGGCCCAATTAATCTGATTTCTCCGGCGCATAACGTTGTGAGGGCGTGAATTTGTGAGCGTGCCACACGAGAGTGTTTGATATCACCAATAATCGCTATTTTTAAAGGCGTAAAATCACGACCCTTAAATTGGCGAATGGTGAGCATATCCAACATCGCCTGTGTGGGATGTGCATGCCGACCATCCCCCGCATTGATAACGCTAATATGAGGCGCGCAATAACGTGCGATAAAATGTGCAGCGCTACTGCTGGAATGCCTTACCACAAACATATCACAGCCCATCGCTTCAAGGTTACGGATGGTATCCAATAAGCTTTCGCCTTTGGTGGTGGCTGAGTTGCGAATATCAAGATTTACCAAATCTGCGGAAAGACGTTTTGCAGCAAGTTCAAAGGTGGTTCGAGTGCGTGTTGAATTCTCAAAAAAGAGATTCATCACCGTTTTGCCTCGCAGCAGTGGTGCTTGGACTTGGGCTTTATTGGGTAGAGAGACAAATTGTTCGGCGCGATCTAATATTTCTTCCAACAATAATGGCGGCAAACCTTCGACGGTTAAAAAATGTTTGAGCTTTCCATCTGCTGTTAATTGCATGGATGAGGGCAATGGGCCGGGGGACGAATCCTTAACAGATTGCAGTGCTAACGGATGCTCAATACGCTCATTTGGAAAAGATTCTGAAGTGTTATTTTTGCTCACGGTTGACTACTTCTAGCTCCAGCTTGTCATTATCATTGCTTAGTTTAAAGTAATTATCATTATCTAATTCATCTTTAAAACCGACTACTTGCGCTTCGATGGGTAATTCACGGTTACCTCTATCAATTAACACCACCAGAGTAATGCTAGCGGGTCGTCCAAAGTCGAATAATTCGTTCATCGCAGCTCGTATGGTACGTCCTGTATATAGTACATCATCGACTAAAATGATGTGTTTATTTTCCACGCTAAAAGGAATATTGGAAGGTTGAATTTGTGGATGAAGCCCAATACGGCTAAAGTCATCACGATAAAAATTAATATTCAATTCGCCCAAAGGTTCTTCAATCTTCAAGGACTTATGTAAAGCGTGAGCAATCCAAACACCCGCGGTATGAATCCCGACCATGACTGGGGCTTCGGCGGGTTTATGCTTAATAATTTTTCTGAGTTCGCCAGACATGGTGTCTAAAAGTTGGCTGACATCGTATTTTGATTTGTTCTTTATCGCTTGTTTTATATTATTCATTATTGAGCCTTCGATCTGCTAATAGCCATTATTTTTCATCCAAGTTTCTAAGATGATGGAAGCGGCTATTTTATCGACCTCCTCTTTTTTTATTTTTTGTTTGCGCCCACTTTGACGTAATTGTTTTAACCGTTGCGCTGCTTCGATTGAACTAAACTGTTCATTTTCATGCTCTACAGGAAGATTGTATCGCCCGTTTAATTGGTTAGAAAAGCGCGTAATTCTTTTATGTAGTGGGTTTTCACTACCATCAAGTTCAGTTGGCATTCCAACAATAATTTTACTCGGTTTCCATTCTTCAATGAGTTTTGTTATTTCATCCCAATTGGGCGCATCGTCTTTACTTTGCAAAGTACATTCTGGTGTTGCAGAGCCCGTTAGCGTATTACCGATGGCGACACCCGTACGCTGCAAACCAAAATCAAAGGCGAGTATTGTTGCCATTATTATTTAAAACTCACGGGTTAATCATGCCCTGCTACATCACTGATAAATGCAACATTGATGCCCATTTTTTCAACCGCGCCGTTCCAACGTTCGCTATACGGCGTATTAAAAATAATTTTGCTATTAGCATCGCAATTCAGCCAAGAATTATTAAGTACCTCTGCTTCCATTTGCCCAGCAATCCAACTGGCACAACCCAGAATGAGTAAGAAATTTTCTGGCCCGTTGTCAGCCGCAATATCAAATAAGATATCGCGTGAGGCTGTTACGAATAAATCATCAGTAACTTGCAGGGTGTTTTCCCATGTCTTTTCGATTTTTTTATCATGTATCACAAAACCTTGTTCTGGTTGCACTGGCCCACCACTCAATGCTTTCAACCCTTTTATTGATTCATTTTCAACAGGGATATTAAGTTGATCAAATAGCTCCGTCACGGTCACTTGTATCGGCCGATTAATGGTCAAACCAAAGCAACCTTCATCATTGTGCTGACAGATTAATGTCACAGAGTGCTCAAAGTATGGATCTGCTAAGTTAGGCATCGCAATCAAAAACTGGCCTTGTAAAAAGCTTGAGTCTTGTTGCTGACTTTCTGCATCATCCATTATTTAACACCTTATTTAGAATAGAACTTCGCTTCTTCCCCTTTTTTCTTATGAAAAATGATCGTTCGTGTAATATTTAAACGGTCATACTTCGCACGAATTTCTTTCGGCAAAGGCTCATAGGGCGATGCTAGCTTTACTATTTTTATAGCAGCTTTATCTAATACTTTAGAGCCTGATGATACTGAAATATCAATGGAAACTGCACGCCCTGCCCTATCTAAGGTAGTATTTAGAATAAGTGTACCACTTAAACTTAAATCGAGTGCTTTTTGTGGGAAGTTAATATTGCCAATACGTTCCATTTTTTTGGACCAGTTTATAATATATTCAGCTTCAACAGTTCCCCTTGTGCTGAGTGAATCTATGAAACGAATACGCGGTCTTTTCGCATAGCGCTCTTCTTGCTCGCTCATTTCAACCATCAACTTTGCTATTGCCTCAGTCTCTTCTGAGTTATCAACGACTACGGTTTTTTCTTCAGGCTTCTGCTCTTCTTTAGGTTTTTTATTAATTAATTTATTGGTTTTTCCCTTGGTGGTTAATAATTCTGGCTCCAATTTCTCAACCACTTTTTTAACCGTTCTTTCAGAGCTTAACAGTTCATCTCCATTTTCATTATTTGCTTCTTTTGCCGCATTCGGGCTGCTTATTTTAGATTTATCTTTAGTTTCTCCACTGCCTTGTTGATTGCTGTTGGCGATAAAGTCTGCATTCTGGGGGGCTTTGTCATTACTGGTTTTGACTAAACGAATATCTAAAATAGGTGCTTTTGGTGCTGAAGGTAAGTCAGGTAATCTGAATCCCATCGCATACAAACCGACATGTAGCACAAGAGAAATAGGCACAGTTATGAATAACGGGTTGTAGCCAAATATTTTTATTGGTGAGGACATAGTAAATTCTATTTTTAGAGTTTGCGGGCAAGCACCCATTAGTTTTCAGAATAACATAGAGAACTTTAATTTAAGATGAACGAACAAAGATAAAAAGACTTGAACGTAAAGAGTTTAACAACATGAAGTTGTTATTTATTTACCCTCATGAACTTCAAGTCCCTCATAAGTAAAATTTTTATTTTTTTCTTAGTGAATCTCACAGGCACTTAAAAAAACAAATACACAGAAACTAAAAACCCTAAGCAAGCTTAGGGTTAAATTTGGTTACGCTACTAATAAATTAGAAAACAGCGTCATCCTCCAAGAATCACTGTAGATACTTTATCTGAAATTACAAAAAAACAAAGTTTCTACGCAACCATTCTCCTCGGGTGGTAGTTGTGGAGAGCCGCTAGTCTAATCGAATTTACTAAATTTATCAAAGAACGAGTGAAATTAATCTCTGGTGTAGCTTATTTTATCTGTTTGAGAATATCCAAAACCACCAAACCATCTTTATAGCTTAACACATGGCTTTCTGTGGTAATGGCAACACCAGAACGGCCTCGCAAGCTCCAAACATTATTCATATTTTGGCTTGCCGCAGGCACGATAAAATCAAACTTTTTTGGCTTGGAGATACTCTCATTTTTACGCACGATAGACGCGTAGTGAATATTAGGGTATGGCTGTCGATTCATCCAAAATAGAAAGCTACCCTGCTTTTCTTCTTTTAAATCAGACATTAAACCGCGCGAGTCCTGTAAAGTTTCTTCACCCGCCATACTAATCATCATGCCAATGGGTGAGTTACCTGCCATATAGGCAAGGTCCGCAGTAGGCGTACCTAAATGCGGTGTAGCAATAGTAATTAAACCGTTAACAGGAACACGCTTTGGATCGAGTAAAAATAGCCTAGCTACCACCCCGCCTGCCGAATGGCCAATTAATGTCAGTGGCTCTTGGCGTTGCGCATAAAGGTGTTGCAGGTATTGCAGCAAGATACCTTCTTGCGTTTGCAGGTTGGTCTGCGAGGGTAGCTCAACACGATAAAAAGCATTCACTTCAGGCGCAATCGGGCGGGGTACCATCATCCCCCACGGGTTAAAATTATAGCTGTCACCCTGCACAAAACCATTGCGCTCTACTATCTGAGAAAACCCAGAGGTATTCCAAATACTCGCATTAGATAGGTAGCCATGAATCAATACTAACGTTTTGCTTGAAGCGTTAATGGCATGAAGAGTAAAAAGCTGAAGGTGAAAAAAGCTCCTAATAAACCTTTGTTAAAACGTCGTTTATAAGCTTGAAACATATATAATAGGCCCATGAATATTAAATGCATTGCCTTTGATTTAGATGACACATTATGGGAATGCCACCCGGTGATTAAACATGCAGAACAATGTTTTTATGATTGGTTAATCACATACTACCCAAAGATACCACAAAAATATAGCGCCTCAGCATTGGTTGAGCATCGAGTCAATTATATGCAGGTGCAGCAAAATAATTTGTATGACTTAACTATTTTACGTAAAAACTGGATGAAAGTCCTTGCCGAAGAAGTGGGTTATAATCAAAGTTCTAATCATCGTTACATTGAGGCGGGTTTTGAAGTATTTTGGTTAGCACGTAATGAAGTTACATTTTTTGATGGCACGTTAGATATTCTTGAAGATTTAGCGACACGCTACTCTTTAGGGGTCATCAGTAACGGCAATGCGGACATAAATCATATCGGTATTGGGCATCTCTTTGACTTTACACTCTCATCTGAACAAGCTGGAGCTTCTAAACCTAATAAGACTATATTTGATCAAGCCTTAGTGCTTGCTGGCACAAAAGCACATGAAACGGTGTATGTGGGCGACAACCCAAAGAATGATATTTTAGGGGCACATGCTGCCGGTTTACATGCCATTTGGTTTAACCCTCGCTTGCAAGCTTGGCCGAGGGGGAAAATACCGAGTGCCGTTATTCGCCACCTTAATGAATTAGAGGAAAAGCTAATTAAATTGTAGTTTTTCAAACAAGAAACTTGCATAGATATAAAACATGCGCATATTAATCTAATCGTGAAAACAATACCGCGCCACCAAACTTGCTATAAAATAACAACTCATGCGTGGTATAACCACCTTGACCTTAATTTTCTTAAATCATAAATTGACTAGGTAAGCCATGCAACATAGCCAACTCAGTGATAATAGTGATCGTAGCCACGATGCATGGGTTGAGCGCTTGTGGGTTACAAATAATAATAAAGATAAACTTCAGCTAATCAAAGCGATAAATTTGATGCAGGCTGTTTCCGCATTTAGCCAATATAAACACATCCCTTTTGGGCTGGATGTTGCCGATATTTTACGCAATCTACAGGTCGATCAAGTGTCATTAATCGCCGCCATTCTAAGTGATGTGCGCCTAGCCGATACTTATTCGATTGAAACAATCGCGGAAGAATTTAGTAGCACCATTGCATTATTAGTAAAAAATATGCGTTGGTTACATAACTTCAAATCACCCTCAGACAAAGAAACGCCCGAGCCGGAGCAAGCAGAACGCTTAAGGCGTATGTTGCTTGCCATGGTGGATGATGTGCGCGCCGTGCTTATACATCTTGCTTGGCGCTTACAGCACTTACGCTTATTGGTCGATGCTGACTTGTATGAGCAACGTAGCTTCGCACAAGAAACCATGGATATTTTTGCACCATTGGCCAACAGACTCGGAGTCAGCCAAGTAAAGTGGGAAATGGAAGATCTAGCCTTTCGCTATTTAGAGCCACACACCTACAAGCAAATAGCCAAGTCGCTAACCTCAAAACGCATTGAACGTGAAGCGTATATTGAGGCCTTTACGACCGACCTTGAAATATTACTGACCAAAGCAGACATTAAAGCAGAAGTGTTTGGCCGACCTAAGCATATCTATAGCATTTGGAAAAAGATGCAACGCAAAGGTTTATCCATTGACCAGCTTTATGATTTACGTGCAGTTCGGGTGATTGTTGATGACGTACAGACTTGTTATGGCACATTAGGAATCGTTCACGAGCAATGGAAACATGTACCTGCCGAGTTGGATGATTATATCGCCAACCGCAAACCTAACGGTTATCAATCATTACATACTGTCGTCATCGGCCCAAAAGGTCGTCATGTAGAAATTCAAATTCGCACCCACGATATGAATGTCTTTGCCGAATTAGGCGTTGCCGCGCATTGGCGCTACAAAGAAGGAGGCGGTGAAAATGCAGCAATGGAGCGTGTGGTTGGCTCATTACGTCGATTACTCGATAGCACCGAGGATGACGCTTCTTTATTAGAAGACTTTCGTGCAGAGATATTCCCTGATCGCGTATTTGTGCTCACTCCGCAGGGTGATATTAAAGACCTATCAAAAGGCTCTACGCCGCTAGACTTTGCCTACTCGGTGCATACCAGTATTGGGCATCGTTGCGCAGGGGCTAAGATTAACGGCGTTATAGTTTCACTAGATAAAAAATTAAACAATGGTGATCAAGTAGAAATTATTACCCAAAAGTTAGAGCAACCTCGGCGCAAATGGCTAAATCCTTCTTTGGGGTATATTGGCTCATCAAGTTCTCGCAGTAAGATTCGTCATTGGTTTAGGCAGCAAGATCACGAAAAGAATATTCAAGATGGCATGGAAATTCTGGAACAAGAAAAGCACCGTTTAAACATAAAATCCTTTGATTTTGAAGCCTTACAAACGCGCTTTCATCATCAGTCTAAAAAAGAATTTTTAGTCGCCTTAGGGCGCGGTGATATTAGCGTACCGCAATTAACCGCAACACTCGACATTCCCAAAAAAGAAGAGGTAAAGCTCCGCAAAATTAATGTCGATAAAAACAACGACCGTGGAATACGAATAGAAGGAGTCAGCAACTTATTAGTAGAGATTGCCAACTGCTGTAAACCCGCGCCCGGTGACGACATCATCGGCTATATTACAGTTGGTCGCGGCATTACCATTCACCGCAAAGACTGCGCAAATATAGATACAAAAAATCTCGGTGAAGAAAAGTCATTACGCCTAGCAGAAGCGACATGGGGCACTGAAACCACAGCCTATACCGTTGAAATTCAAGTCACCGGATTTAACCAACCAGGCTTACTTAGTGATGTTGCCATGGTGCTTGCAAAAGCCTCTGTCAATGTATCAGACATCAACAGAAAGCAGGGCAACACCGACTTGGTTTCAATTTTAAACATAACCATTCAAATTGAAAATACGGTACAGCTGTATGAAGTGCTAGAGAAAATTGCGCAGCTACCCCATGTGGTTGATGCTAAACGCAATTAAATTGTCAACGACCACCGGCTCAAGCCGGTGGCTTCGTATTTTCGGCTAAAGCCAAGTGATCGTCTATCCAGACGATTAAGTCACGTCAAAATTATCATCAGGCTCTGGTGGTGTCTGATTCTTTATA
>Ga0256839_1001062_pt1 | contig 34191 bp, 32 predicted proteins | sample 354166metaG_FD_185968 | JGI IMG/M metagenome (GOLD analysis project Ga0256839, IMG submission 185968) | Hydrothermal vent microbial communities from Mid Atlantic Ridge, Atlantic Ocean - 354-166 | ecosystem: Environmental > Aquatic > Marine > Hydrothermal vents | place: Atlantic Ocean: Mid...
TTGCTCGATATCGATATTCCTTTGGTAACAGATACGGCTTCTATGCGCAGTAATCCATTGTTGGGTGCTTTTCAAAAGCGAATTGCACTGGCTCAAAACAGGTATAAATTGCAAAAATCTGAATTTGTGCCAGAATTTTCAGCAGGCTTCTTTAGTCAGCAGATTGAAGGAATATCTGGAGCCAATGGGTTTTCGGTAGGTATTGCGGTGCCTTTGGCTTTTTGGACAAATAATGGGAAAAGCCAAGCAGCCGAAGTAGATATTGCCATAGCCAATGCAGAATACGATAGCTATAGTTTACGCTTGCACACCCAACTTGATAACCTACTACAGGAGTTTACAAAATACCAAGCGCAGTTAACTTACTATCAATCTAAGGGATTAGAATTGGCGGATGAGCTGGTAAATTTTGCGGGTAAAGGCTATGCCAGTGGCGAGATTGAGTATGTGGAATACATTCGAAATCTGGATCAAGCCAACGACATCCGCAACCAATACCTCGAATCTTTGAGGCGTTATAAACAAACACAAATTGAGATTAACTATTTAATGGGAACACTATAATGGAGATTAAAAATATAATGCGAATGACAATGCTGTTGACGGTAATAGCATTTTTAGGGAGCTGCACAACTGATAAGGCTGCCACTGTAATCGAGGAGCAAGAAGATGAACACAAGGAGCAAGAAGAAGGGACTGCTAAGGGTGTTTTAATTACACCCGCACAAGCCGAAGTGTTAGGCTTAACAACCGCTACAGTGGTAAAAAAGAGCCTTGGAAATAATATTAAGGTAAACGGGTTTTTAGACTTACATCCACAAGATGAAGCCAATGTAAATGCTTTTATTGGGGGTAATATCAGCAAAATTTATTTTATTGAAGGCGATAAAGTAAAGAAAGGGCAAGTGCTGGCTCGCTTAGAACATCCTGACTATTTGCAAATGCAACAAGAGTTGCAGCAAAGTGTAAACGAGTTAGCCTATTTAAAAACAGAGTTCGAGCGTAAAGAAAAGCTTTATAAAGAGGAAATTTCTTCGGGCAGAGAGTTTCAAAAAGCGCGCTCTGATTACTATTCCACTCAATCAAAAATTAAGGGGCTAAAAGCAAAGCTTAAATTGCTAAATCTAAATGTGAATAAGGTAATTGCTGGGGAGCTTTTTCCAACGATACCAGTTATTTCTCCCATTGATGGATTTATAGGAGAGATTTATATACGAATTGGTGACTTTGCTAGCCCGGGAGTAAATATGTTTTACATAACAAATAATGCTAAAACCCACGTAGATTTTAGAGTGTATGAAAAAGACATTTATAAAATTAAGGTAGGTCAAAAGGCCTATTTCACTATTGCCAATAAACCTGGTGAGTTAATCGAAGCGCATATTCAAACCATTGGCAGAACATTTGAAGATGACCCCAAGGCCATTCACGTACACGCTATTATTGATAGCAAAGTGCGCACTGATTTGTTGCCAGGGCTTTATGTAGAAGGCCGAATTGTAGAGAGTGAACATCTGGTGGATGTGATTCCTGAAGAAGCCATTATTAAAGAAGGCAACCGTTCATTTATTTTTATTAAAGCCACCCACGATGGGGAAGAAAATAATGACGAAAAATTAGCCTTTACCGTGGTAGATGTAACTACCGGAATTAAGGATGCAGGTTTTATAGAAGTAACATTTGCAGAACCGCTACCCAAAGGCACAGAAGTGGTTGTAAAAGGTGCCTATATGTTATCTTCTGAATTGATTAAAGGCGAATTAGAACACGAACATTAAAATTTAAAGTAATGAAAGAGATAAAAGCATTTTTAAAACCCGGTAGAGCTAAATTAGTAGTGGACGCTCTTAAAGAAGGTGGGTTTGATTGTATCACTTTATCGAAAGCAGAAGGTACGGGCTCATTTAAGAGTCCGGATGCCTTTCCGTCATTAGATTTTAAAATTACCGACAGCCCAATTGTAAAGTTAGAGCTTGTTTGTAATGATGATAATGTGAATCAGATAATCGATATTATTAGCAGTAATGGGCGCACTACCGAAAGAGGTGATGGCCTTATTTATGTTTCTAAGGTAGAGACTGCTTATCGCATTAAATCAGGAGAGCAAATTTCTAGTTTTTACTAACAACACGTCATACTGAGGGCTCCGCCCGAAGTATCTCAATAGTGTACAATAAAAGTTGATTATGTTTTCATAAGTTAACAAAAGCACTCGGTTAATTCTAGGGAGATGCTTCGCACAAAGTGCTCAGCATGACGCTTAAAAAAGGGTGTCACCTGCTAGTTAGCGGGTCTGATGCCTGCCGCCAGATCGCCTTTGGAGAGGCAAGGCAGGAGTCTTAATTTGGAAAAATAATAATAAATTCATACCTTATTCTTTCAAGATGAAAGGCGGATTTGTTTACATAATGACCAATAAAAATAATGCTGTTTTATACACAGGGGTAACTTCGGACTTACAAACTAGAGTTATGCAACACAAAAATGAAAGGTATCCTCAAAGTTTTACAGCCAAATACAAATGCTATAAACTGTTATATTTTGAAGTGTTTGATGATATTGAATCCGCAATAGCTAGAGAAAAGTATATAAAAGGCAAGAAGAGAATATTTAAATTAGAATTGATTACATCGGTAAATCCTGGCTTTAATGACTTATGGAAGCTAATTAAAAATTGGTAATATTTGTAACTATTTACCCATTAAAACTCCCTTTTTAGCCACAGCCTGCCTGAACTGGCAAGGCAGGCGTAGCGAAGGCACGAAGCCTCCAAGTTTCACAAAATTTTATATGTGTTAAATTAATACTTTGTGGTTCTTTGCCCGCTAGTATTCTAAGGTAAAACCAAGGATATGCACAATTATTTATGCAGCATGGCGGTGGTGGCTACGGTTTTTCGGCTGAATAGGTGCAATAAATACTAAAAATGGCTTTACTGGAGTGGACTCTCAGTTATATTTTTCAATAAATTTTAGGGTTCTATCAACTACAAGCTCATCTCTTAAAATGCGTGTGTGCCCTAATCCATTGGTTAGCATTAACTCTGAGTTGGGTTTTAGTTGATGCAGTAACTCCGCATTACGAGGCGGCACTTCTAAATCGTCCTTGTCATGAATTATTAAAAGGTTTTTTAATGTTATTTGTTTGGCTAACTCACAGGCAGTAATCTCTTCAAAATCAAGTTTAAATTTTTTAACCACCATTTTGCGCAAAGCGATAGAAGTACGGGGCGATGCATTAATTTTTTTGCGAAAATTTGTTAAAATATCCTCCCCAACAGTAGGCGAAGCAATCATTATAACTGAATCCAGCTTTAACCCTTCTTTTTTTGCATAAAGGAGCGAAACCCCTCCAAATGAATGGCCAATGCCAATTTTTATGGAACCAATATTTTTCCCAATATGAAAGAGCACCTGATAAAACTCCAATATGTTGGTGCTTTTTCCTTCAGACAGCCCATGAGCCGGTGCATCAAACCCAATAACGTGGTATCCTTTGTTTAATAAAGGTTGGATAAATTTATAAAACTGAGTTGCTCTACCACTCCAACCGTGTGCCACAACAGCAACGGGGTTTCCTAAAGTGCCCCACTCATATAGCATTACTTTTTTTGATTCGGTAGCCATCGAATTTACCTCAATGGTAGATTTCTTTGCCAAATCAAAGGCCTCATTTTCTCTAACAGGGCGTTTAAACCGAAACGGTGAAAAGAATAAATTCCAAGCCAAATGATGAGCAACAGGAGGTGCAATGCATTCAATTTTTGGATATGACCATTTGATTGCTCGTAATAAAAATGGTTCTTTTATCTTAGTTTTTTTTGTATTCATTATTAAGACCAAGCGGTCTGTTAATAGGTAAAAAAATTAGGCCAATGTATTTGCCTTCATTTGCTTTTTTAAATGTTTTACTACAGTGTCAACAGGGCCGTGGTCGTTGTTTACACGCGCCATAATTAGGGCTCCTTCCATGCTGGTAAGTATAAGTGTGCTTAGCTCTTCGCTTTTAATGTAGGTGCTAAACTCCCCTGATTCAATACCTTCATCAATTTTAATTTCTATATACCTTTTTAAATGGTTAATGGCGGTTCTTGCTTTTTCGGTTAATGAAGGATGTATGCCGGTAGAGTCAACAGCCGTATTAAAAATAGGGCAGCCTCCTAATGTAACAGGGTTGGTATGAAATGACTCGAACACAGCAATAATTGCTATTATTTTATCGAAACTGCTTTTGCAATTTGATAACCCTTCTTTAAATCGCTGCTTAATAAGGTTAAAAGAGTAATCGAACGATTCAAAGGCTATTTCATCCTTGTTCTTAAAATAATTATAAATGCCTCCTTTTTTAAGGCCAGTTGCTTTCATTATATCTTGCAAAGAGCAGCCGTTATATCCCTTGGTATTAAACAAAGCAGCAGATTGTTGTATAATATATTCTTTAGTTGATAGCATATAAGACCGAACGGTCTGTAAAAATGGTTTATTAATTCATAAAATCCAAATTAGGGGAACTATTTATCCATTTGGATTTTCCAGTATTGCTAGGGCTTCTTTAAATTGAGGACTTAATTCTGCTTTAATGGTAACTGTCGTTTTGCAGTAATCAAATTGCAGTTGTTGTGCATGGAGTAGCATGGTAGTCATCCCAAATTTATCTTTCCATAACTTATTTTGCTTATTACAACCATGGGGGCGATCACCAATAATGGGATGAAAAATATGTGCCAGATGCTTGCGAATTTGATGGAAACGCCCTGTTTGAGGCGTAATTTGAAGCAGACTATAACGAGAAGTATCGAACTTGCCCATAGGAATGGGTAGCTCGAACTGTTTCAATACTTTATATTCTGTTATAGCTTCTTGGGTTTTGCCGTTTTCTGTTAGTGCATAATCAATTACACCAGCTTTATTCAAATGCCCTCTTACTATGGCAACATAGGTTTTTGCAACTTTTCGAGCATTAAAAATTTCTCTTATTTCGCTTAGTGCCTCCTTCGATTTGGTAAACAGCAATACTCCTGCCGTTTTTCTATCTAAACGATGCACAGGAAATACTTTTTGATTAATTTTATCGCGTAATAACTGAAGTGCAAATACATCAGCATCGTTGGCTATTTTTGTGCGATGAACAAGCAGCCCATGTGGTTTATTAATAGCTACTAAATGTTGGTCTTGGTAAATAATTTCTATTTCCACCGTTGGGCTACCCAGTTTTTTTGTTCATCAGTTGTTAAAAAACTCCAAACAATAATTCTACTAGACTTATTTCCTTGCCCCATCGGAATTATGTTAATAACACTTGCATTTGCTGCTTTAAGTGCATTTTGAATCGCTTTTACATTCGATTGTTTTGAGAGTAAGGAAGAAAACATAAAAACTGATTTGGAGAATTTTTTACTTTCTCTAACCATATCCAGTACAAATTTTCGTTCTCCACCATCGCACCAAAGCTCATTATTTACACCTCCAAAATTGCGTACTATTTCTTTGTTTTTTGTATGGGTTAAATTATTGAGTTTTCTTTTAGTGCCTTTTGAGGCTTCCTCGGCCGAAATGTGGAAGGGAGGATTACAAATTGTAATATCCACTTGTTCTTCTTTGTTGATTACACCGTAAAAAAAATCTTTTTTGCTAGGTTGCAACTTTAAACTTACACGTGGTTTAAGGTAGCTATTGTTTTCTGCAATATGAGTGGCCGATTCAATTGAAACGGGGTCAATATCAGCGCCAATAAAAGTCCACCCATATTCTTTAACACCAATAATTGGATAAATACAACTGGCTCCCACACCAATGTCTACGCATTTTATGCCGGCTCCTTTAGGTATTTTTTTATAATTAAAGCCAGCAAGGGCATCTGCAATATGATGCATATAATCAGCTCGCCCTGGAATTGGTGGGCATAAATACCCCGGGGGTATTTTCCAATAGTTTATGTGGTAGAATTGGGCTAATAATGCAGCATTTAATGCCTTAACTGCGTTGGCATCTGAAAAATCAATTGATTCATCTTTGTACTTGTTAAGCTTTACAAACTGGCTAAGCTCGGGGTAGGTTTTAATTAATTTTTTAAAATCATACCTCGTATTATGCTTATTGCGAGGGTGTAGCCTAGATTTAATAGCTTCTTGTGTTTTTTTTGAGGCGGTCATTGGTGGGGTATTAATTTAACTATTGACCTAATTTATAACTCATTTTGTAAAGGTCAATTCCTTTTGCCCAATAGTCTTTGGTGCATTTAATTAATTTGAATCCATATTTTTCATAAAATTGAAAAGAGAATTGAGATGTTCTTACAATTATGTTAGCATAAGAATTTAAATCTTTAATTCTATTAATTCGATATACTAATAATTCTTTGCCAAGCCCCTTTTTCTGAAAATCAGGATGTATAATATCCCAAGATATGATGGCCGTATTTTTATCAGTTTCATAATTAATACCACCACAGCCAATAATTACATTATCTTGTTCAATTACATAATAATCCTCAATTTGCTTTTCAAGATAAACAATGAAATCTTTTTCTTCGGCTGCATCAAAATATGTTGGTGTGTTAAGATTTATTAGGTTAATCAGGTATGGTTTATCCTTTGCTGAAAAGGTTCTAATCATTTGGTAAAATAACGGCTATTTTAATGCAATTCCTAAGCCTCTTCTATGCTTTATTGGTTTCAATTATGCTTTTTTGTAAATTTTGAGGCACCGCAGCAAACTCAGCAAAATGGCTTGCAAAACTTGCCCTGCCTTGTGTTATAGACCTTAGTTTGGTAGAATATTGGTAAAGCTCTGCTTGCGGTGTTTTGGCTTTTATGCGTTGGTACGCGCCTGTTACTTCCATGCCTAAAATAACAGATCTCCTTGTTTGCAAATCAGTCATTACATCTCCCATTAAGCTTTCGGGCACTTGTACTTCAAGGGTTTGTATAGGTTCCATTAATTGTGGGCTTGCATTTAAAAAGGCTTCTTTAAAGGCATGTGCGCCTGCTATTTTAAAGGATATGTCATTCGAATCTACAGCGTGCATTTTGCCATCATACACCATTACTCGAACATCGCGAATGTAAGAATTGGTTAAAGGGCCATTCTCCATTACCTCCATAATCCCTTTCATAATGGCTGGCAGGTATCGTACATCAATTACACCGCCCACAATGCAGTTATAAAAAATAAGCTTGCCTCCCCATTCCAAGTCAACTTCTTCTTTACCTCTAATATTAAAACCTTCGGGCTCGGGCATGCCTTCTTGCCAAGGTTCAATTTTTAGATGCACCTCTCCAAACTGGCCTGAGCCTCCAGACTGTTTTTTATGCCGATAGCTTGCGGTGGATGAGCGATGGATGGTTTCTCTGTACGAAATTTTAGGTTGCTCAAATTGAACTTCTATATTGTGCAAGTTTTTTAATGTCCATTCGATTACTGCCAAATGCAATTCGCCTTGGCAAAGCAAGAGCAGTTGTTTTAACTCCCTCGAAAACTCTACTTTAATGGTTGGGTCTTGGCTACCGAGTTTTTTAAGTACCTCTACCAGTTTTTCATCATCACGTTTATTAACGGCACTTATGGCTCTTCTAATGCGAGGTGCTGGAAAAACAATTGGCTTTATGGTAATTTTATTAGTGCCTGCATAGAGTGTATCATTGGTTTCGGTGTGTTTAAGTTTTAATGATGCCCCAATATCGCCACAGGTAAGTGTTTTTACGGGAGTCCGTTTGTTACCATCCATAATAAATAATTGATTGATGGTTTCATCACTTTCAGTGCGGGCATTGGTTAGCTTATCTCCTTGATTAAGAGTGCCCGCTTTTACCTTAAAAAAGGAGAGCTGCCCCAGGTTTGCTTCATGCATTGTTTTAAAAACAAAAAGAACTGTATCTTGGGCTGGTTGGCATTTAATGGTAACACCTTCTACACTTTGAATATCGGCAAGATCAGAAGCAGAGGGGCAAACATTATCAATAAAACCCATTAAACGGCCACTGCCCATATCTTTTTCGGCAGATACACAAAATACCGGAAAAAGCTCATGATGCAACATCCCCAATTTTATGCCTTTGCGCATTTCGTCTTCGTTTAATGTGCCTTTATCAAAGAAAAGCTCCATTAATTCTTCATCGTTTTCTGCGGCTTTTTCTACGAGTTCATTATGAAGGATATCGGCCTTTTCTTTTTCACTTTTGGGAATATCGAGTTTTTCAGGTTTGCCGCCCTCTTTGCCAAACTTGTACATACGCATTTTTAGCACATCTATAATGCACTGTTGCCCGTTATCCATAATTGGGTACTGCACAAGTGTAGCATTATTGCCAAATTGGGTTTTAATAGAATTAAATGTGTCTTCGAAATTAGCTTTGGGGTGATCTATTTGATTGATGATAAACAAGGTTGGTTTTCGGTATCGATCGGTATAATTCCAAATAATTTCGGTACCCACTTCTACGCCATGTTGGGCATTAACCACCATAGCTACGGTATCTGCCACGCGCATTGATGACGCTATTTCTCCAATAAAATCGTCTAACCCCGGGGTGTCGATTATATTTATTTTGTAATTACGCCACTCAGTGTGTAGGGGAGTGGCAAAAATGGTCATTTCTCTTTCATGCTCTACCTCATGAAAATCAGATACTGTGTTTTTTCCTTCAATGGTGCCTCTTCGATTAATAAGGCCTGCTTCAAAAAGCATTGTTTCGGCAAGGGTAGTCTTGCCGCTTTTATGAGCTCCAACAAATACTACGTTCTTAATATGTTTATCATCAAAATTGGTCATAGCTGCTAAATGTTTGTTTGAAGCAATAAAATACGAAAATATTCTTTAAAAAACACGTGATTTTAATCATAAATATTAATGATTAATTTGTGTATGACATAAAAATCGTGTGTTATGTGATTTTTATCATAGTAATTGATAGTATAAGTTATTACCTTACTACCAACAAAATAAATCGACTATGGAAGCTAAAAAATATAAAAGAGCGGATATAAATCGATATCGGTTTATATTTTTTAATATTGGATTAATTATAAGTTTAGGACTTGCTTATACCGCTTTTGAATGGAAGTTCTATGATGACACAGGAGCTATTGATACTGCTGTAATTACAAACGATACATTTGATGAAGTTGTTGAAATACCTCCCACTGAACAGCCACCACCTCCTCCTCCAGCGTTAAAAAACGTAACGATTGTAGAAATACAAGATATAGAAGATATTGAGGATGAACTCGAAATTTCGTTTGATATTGAAATGACAGAGGATATGGTTATTGATCGATTGCCAGATGTATTAGAGGTAGCTGATGAGGAGGAAGAGGAAGTCTCTGACGAAATATTTCTAATTGTAGAAGAACAACCTAAACCCATAGGTGGAATGAGTGCCTTTTATCAGTATATCAATTCAAATTTAACCTATCCGTCTCAAGCGTTAAGAATGGGTTTGCAGGGCAAAGTTTTTGTTCAATTTGTAATTGAAAAAGATGGATCTATTACTCAAGTTAAAGTAATTAGAGGGATAGACAGCAGTTGCAACGAGGAGGCTATTAGAGTGGTTTCTGGCGCACCTGCTTGGCAACCGGGTAAACAAAGGGGTAAACCTGTACGTGTAAAAATGGTATTGCCTATTTCTTTTAAGTTAATGTAGAAACTACAAAAGGTTTGTCTATAACCTGCATTATTCATGAATAATGCAGAATAAAGTCAATATTTTCAGAAATAACAAATACCAATACTACTTGGTGCTTCCCCCACAAAGCGGGGCAGGTTTTGAGCCTTTCTGTCTTGGTGGCTAATTTTAACCAAACCAAATACTGCTTAACGAATAATAAACAGCCATTAAACCCGAAAAAATAGCACTTGCTATAAACCTTTTTTCTGAGGTTATTTTATTTTGAATGAGGTAATTAGCACCTAATGACACAGGAATATTTACAAGAAACGAAAGTACCCCAATACTAATTAAGCCCCAGCTAATTTGATTGTATTGCCCCATAAATAACTTTATAAATAGAATATGGCGGGCAATCCATAATGGATTAAAATAGAGCATTGCTAAAGAAGCCCGGAGTAATTTTGATTTTAGAGTACCAGAATGACTTACTTTCTTATCAATCCATTTAAAATAATTGGGTATTTCAAAGGCGTAAAACGTTGCTCCAATCAATAAAATCCCTGCCAAACGTAGCCAACTAAACTCATCCGATAGGAGGGCAGCCGTAGTATCGCCCACCATATAAATAAGGCTTCCACGAATAATATTTGAGGTTTTATATTCGAGTGTCATTAATTATACAGTGCCATCAACACTTTTTCGTGCGTAAATGGTGCGTTAAAGGTTGATTTATATGCTGGGTTAAACGCTTTTATGGCATTTTCAATGGCAAAATAGGCTCCAATGCCATACATTAATGGGGGTTCGCCTACGGCTTTCGACTTTAAAATGGCCATATCGGTGCCTTCAGTTTCGAGCGGCTCGATAAGAATTTGTTTGGGTGCAGAATACACATCAGGTACTTTATAGGTAGAAAGGGAATTGGATAATAGCCTCCCTTCTTTAGTATATTTTATTTCCTCCAGTGTCATCCAGCCCATTCCTTGCACCAAGCCTCCTTCAATTTGCCCACGGTCAACGGTTGGGTTCATCGATTTACCAAAATCGTGTACAATTTTTACGGCATCAAATTCATAAGTGCCTCTAATACAATCTACCGTAACTTCGGTAAGTGCCAGCCCAAAAACATGGTAGGCAAAAGGATGCCCTTTTTCTTTGTCCTTATTAAAATTGATGATGGGCGTGGCATAATGTCCATTTTCGGTGAGGCAAACACGCTCTAAAAAAGCCATATCAACCAACTGGTTCCAACTAACGTCAGAGGTGTTTCCATTGACAAGCACTTGCTCGTCTTTAAATTGGATGGTGCCAACATCCACTTTAAAATAACTGGCAGCCGTAGTTTTTAATCGTTTAGCTAAGGCATTGCAGGCTTTTTCTAAGGCCTTTCCGTTAAGATCGGCTGTGGCACTGGCGGCCGTGGGCGAAGTATTGGCAACACGGGTGGTATTGGTTGATTCTAACTTAATCCGATTTGCGGATACCGAGAAAATATTAGCGGCAATTTGCAACATTTTGGTATTTACGCCTTGCCCCATTTCCACAGCTCCAGTGCTAATGCCCACACTGCCATCGCTGTAAATATGTACCAATGCTCGTGCCTGATTCATAGGTGTTTTGGTAAACGAAATACCAAATGTAATGGGCATTAAGGCATAGCCTTTTTTTACGGCATCGTTGGTTTTATTAAAACTGGCAATTTCTTTTTGGGTAGCTTTTAAGTTAAACTTACTAACTAGTGTTTCCCAAGCAGGTGATAGGCCAACCCCTTCGGCAATTTGCCCGTAGGGAAACTCATCTCCATCTTTTAATAGATTTACCTTTTGTATTTGCTGTTTTTCAATGGCCAGCTCATTAGCAGCATATGCGATGGCCGACTCTATTACAAACATGCCTTGCGGAGCACCAAAGCCTCTAAATGCTGTGTTAGGAGGCAAATTGGTTTTGCAACTATAAGCCGTGGCTTCTACATTAGGTATAAAATAAGAGTTGGTAGCATGAAATAGCGTACGCTCCATTACCGCAGGCGATAAATCTGCGGCAGCACCTGCATTTTGAAAAAAAGTTACTTCATATCCCACAATTTTGAGGTCTTTATTCAACCCTATTTTATAGTCGGCACTGTAAGGATGTCGTTTTCCAGTCATACGCATATCATCCATACGATGAAGAATTACTTTTATGGGAATACGCAAGATTTGGGTGCCTAAAGCAGCCATTATGGCCCACGGAGTGGCCTGGTCTTCTTTGCCGCCAAATCCGCCACCCAAACGAACGACATCTACCTCAATGGTATGCATACCTATATTGAGCACTTTGGCGGCTGCTCTTTGCACGGCAGTTGGGCCTTGCGTAGAGGAGGAAACTTTAATATTTCCATTTTCTAATGGCTGGGCATAGGCTCCTTGGGTTTCAATATATAAATGCTCTTGGCCATTAATATCAACTTTTCCTTCAAATATATGGGAGCAATCCTTCCAACTATCTTTGGTGTTGCCTAAACTAAATGTTCGTGGCGGAAAAATGAGCTGCCCTTTTTGTTGTGCCTCCCTTGGGTCGGTAATAACGGTCTTTTTATCAATCTCAATCTCGATTAATTTTCGGGCTTTAAAGGCAATTTGTTCACTTTCTGCAATAATAAGAGCAATGGGTTGCCCCTGAAAGTGTACTTCTTGCGAAGCAAATAATTCTTCATCTGGGAGTATTCCGCCTATTTGGTTTTCTCCAGGAATATCCTTGTGGGTAATAATGTGGATTACACCTGGCAAAGCCTTTGCCTTTGAGTAATTTACCGAAATAATTTTGCCGTGTGCGCAAGGAGAATCAAACACCACTCCATAACCGGTGCCCTCAATAGTGGGGATGTCATCTATATAAATGGAGGTTCCGGTAACGTGGCCTTTTGAATCTATATTTTTCATACCAATAACGTTAAGGTAATTTGACTCGGAAATAGTTTAATAAAATGGGCGTAAAATAGCTGCCGTAGTAATAGGCGTTTATAATCCTCAGTACCACGCACATCGCTTATAGGGCTTATTTCGGCCTGCATAATGGCATTGGCTTCTTTTATATGCGTAGGGGCGAGTTTCTTGCCTTGTAAATATTGAGCGGTATTGTGTAAATAGGTTGGTATCGGGCCTATGCCTCCGGCAGATAAGTGAATATGTTCAATTACCTTGTTTTTAACCCTAATTTGAATAGCTGTATTTACACTCGCAATGTCTAAATGAATGCGCTTGCTTACTTTTTCGAGGTTGAAGTGGGTAGAAACAGTAGGTAATTCAAACGTGATTTCGGTAATAATTTCTGAGGCTGTTTTGTCAAGGTCTTTATACCCTTTATAAAAATCTTTAAGAAAAATAGCTCTCGATTCACGGTCTTCTTGCAAAGTGATTTGTGCGTTGAGGGCTAAAAAGAAAGCCGTAAAATCACCAATAGGAGAGGCGTTTACAAAATTACCGGCAATGGTAGAACTATTACGAATAGGGGTGGAAGAAACCAGTTTTATATAAGCCAATAAATTAGGAATATATTTTTGCAATTTGGTTGATTGAGCCAAATCTGCTACCGTAGTACTGCCACCTAATATACAAGTGGTTTCATCAAACCTGATAAATCGAAGGTTGGCATTTTGATTGATAGGTCGTATGTCAATCTCCTCGAATACTTCAGGTTGTTGTACGTATAAGTCGGTGCCGCCCCCAACAAGTTTATGCGCCTTTGTTACTTTATCAAATGGTGATAAATTGCTGATTAACTGAGGTATATCTTTAAAATAAGTAGGAATAAATTGATTGTCAATAAGCCATTTGATGGAATTATTATGGTCTTTGTTTAGGAGCAAATCTGTTATGTTGTGGGCTGTGCGTTCAATGGGTTTATAGCCTGTGCATCGGCAAATATTGCCATCAATGGCCGCAATGGATTTTGCCTGAGTGGGCTCGTTTTCGGAAAGGCAATAATTGGAAAGAGAAACCACAAAACCGGGAGTGCAAAAACCACATTGCGTACCCGATTCGTTTACCATCTCTTGCTGTACTGGGCTAAGGTTTACCATATTAAGTCCTTCTATGGTAACTATATGCTTGCCTGCAATGTTGGCAATGGGTGTAAGGCATGAAGTTACATTTATATACTGCATTGCTCCATCTACCAAAGAACCAATAAGTACAGTGCAGGCTCCACAATCTCCCTCACGGCAGCCAATTTTTGTGCCTTTTAAATGTTGGTCATACCTAATTAAATCAACCAGCAGCGAGCCAGTTGGTTTGTTGGTAACCACTTTTTTATCATTTAATATAAACTCAATCATTAATATGCCGCTTTTTGGGTACTCTTAGTCCATTCGGCAAAGGCCACTTGGGCTTCTTCTCTTAATAATTGAATGGTTGGTAGCTTTCTATTATTGATTGGTAATTTTATTTCATCATAGATAAAATCATCATCAAAATTTATAGCTGCTGCATCCTGTTTGGTGTTAGCGTAATAAATTTTGGCAGGTCGAGCCCAATAAATGGCTCCTAAGCACATAGGGCAGGGTTCGCAACTGCAATAGATTTCACAATCGTCTAGTTGAAAGCTACCCAGTTTTTTGCAGGCATTACGTATGGCCACAACTTCTGCGTGGGCGGTGGGGTCGTTGGAGGTGGTTACTTCGTTAGCACCTCGTGCTATAATTTTACCGTTTTTAACAATTACAGCACCAAACGGGCCGCCTTTGCTTGTTTGTACGTTTTCAACTGAAAGCCGAATGGCTTCTCGCATAAATTTTTCTTGGTTACTCATTTAGTTAATTATTGGAATGCAAATTAACAAAATAGAATGTTTAAACCTGAAATATTTTACTCGTTCCTCTTTTGTAATAATGTTCAGTCCACTCTGTATGGTAGCACTCTTTTGGCTCCCGTAATTATCAGCGATTATGCAGGAGGGAGGTTGTGCGACCACCTACGCTTTGCTTCGGAAGATTAAAAATGACAAATGCCATGCTTGCGGCAGGCAGGTGTGCGGTTCTCATATAAATATTGTTGTTATTGAAAGTAAATTACGCTATATTGTACCAATAGTATGATTAATCGTTAAAAGATAGTACTTGTGGGAACAGTTAGAAAAACAGTAACTTTTACAGATCAGCAGGATAAATGGATTAAATCCCAAATAGCAGCAGGAGAATTTACAAATGATAGTGAATATTTAAGGTCTCTTGTGCGCCAAGATCAATCGAAAAATATTCAGTATTTAGCTCTAAAAGAAGCAATTCAAAAGGGAGTTAATAGTGGCATAAGTGAAACTACAGTTCCTGATATTATGAAAGAAGTTGAAGATAGGATGCGAAAAGATGGGCGTTTATAAGCTTTCGAATGAAGCTGCAACTGATATAATGTATCGCGTTATGTTACTTTTGCTTTGCGAGTATTTTTGGCCCCGATTGCTATCGGGGTAACTCAGTACATTAGTGCCTGTCTGCCAATCCAGGCAGGCTTATCGCTTTAGTGAATCGCTCAATTTAGGTAATAACCTGAAACCTATTAATAGACGCTCCTTTTACTCCAATGATTTTTTTGTGATAATATACCGGTAGCCGACAATAAGTTTATCAATTTTAGATAATCGAGTTAAATCTTTACTCTTCATACTTGGCATAAGTACCTTATTTAATTTGGCCAGTGCTATAAATATTAATTTCATATAAACTTTATAAATTTTTTACGTTATACCTTCGTATGTGTTATTATTACCTAGATTAAGCAAAAATAAATCTTTTCAACAATATGGAAAACTCTGACCCCGGTTATCATCAATTTTTAGAAGGCTGGCATCAAATTATGATCATCGCTTCAATAGCGGCTGTAGCAATTGCTTTTACCTTTTTATTTATTCATTATATTAAGCTTTCGGCCATTAAAACTTATAAAGGCAAATACGATTATCTTAAATTAAACAGAATAAAAGCCTACCAGTTTTTTTACTTTGCCTTGGCGGCAGCGGTATTTTTTATCGGTAATACCGTTGGCGACTCTACTATAGAAAAAAGTTTAATGTACATTTTTGTACGGCTTTTTATGAGTTTATGTGTTGGGGTATTAATCGGTTATATAATTTATTTAATACTCAAATTTTACTACCCAACATCTTTAGAAAAAAAACTAACTGTGTTAAGGTACACGCCACGTATTTCTAAGGCGGGCAACGAAATGCACTTACTAAGCGAAGAGGAAGAGGATGTTCATTTAGATGAAGGCATGCAAGCAGAAGAAAATGTGTTTTCGATAGACTATGATGTGTGGGTAGATGAAGAAACAGGAGAGGTGCAAATTGAAAAGTACTTAGGTTACTTAGAGGCACTGGAATGTGGCTCTTGTGGGTTTAGAACTTTAAAGCTTGAAAAAGAAGAAATTCTAACACCGGCAACCGAAAGTACCGAAGGAAAACTGCTTAAAAATTATAAGTGTACGTATTGCCAATCGGTAAGAACCACCCAGCATACCATTGCAAAAATATTAAAATCAGAAAACGACTATAAACTGCCCACCGATTACGTACTCAAAGGTCAGCGAAAAGTAAAATCTATTATGGTCGAAATTATATCTACCAAAGGAGATAAAAAGGAATTTTTCTTCCAAAGCACTAAGCAGGCAAGCGATTTCTTAAAAAACTTTGATTTTGATGGGGGAAACCCTGATGAAATAAAGTTTTAATACCTATCCTAAACCTAACCTTTTTGTTAAAGAATAGAGGTATAAATATCCGTTTATAAAAAAAGAAGAACCCAAAACGGTATAATCGTATAATCTATTAGATTTGTAAATTATTTAGTAGAGAACCGACAAAGATTGTGAGAATTAGCGAAAAAATGAAGAAGAGATTAGTAATTATAATACCCATCATACTTGCTTTGGCAAGTTTTGCATTACTGCCAATAAACAAAGATATTAGCTTTGATAAGGTTAGTGATATTCCAAAATTTGAGCTAGAATATCAGATTAATGATACCATTAAAGTAGTATACCCTGAAGCCAAAAATGTAAATGAGACGGTATTAATCACCGAACTTCTTAAACGGTTTCATTACAAAAAAGTACCCTTAAACGATTCGCTCTCTAGCGTTATTTACACTAATTATTTAGAAAACTTAGATAATACCAAACTCTATTTTAGAACTTCTGATATTGCCTCTTTTGATAAGTATAAATTTGAAATTGATGATATGCTTAAAGCAGGTAATATTGAGGTACCATACCAAGTATTTGCCGTTTTTAAAGAGCGCTATTACGAGCGTATTGCTTATGTAAATCAACTTTTTGAACGCGATTTTGATTTTAGCAAGAAGGAATTTTTTGATTTGGATCGCAAAGAGGCAACGTATCCAAAATCCATAGCAGCTCAAGACGAACTTTGGAGAAAGTACATAAAAAGTGAAATACTGAATTATGTATTAGACGATAAAACGCAAGAAGAGGCCAAAGAGATACTAATTAAACGATATAAGCGCTACAAAACAGCTATGCAGCAGTATAATAGTGCCGATATCTACCAAATTTTTATGAATAGCTATATGGAGTCGCTCGACCCGCATACCAGCTATTTTAACCCCATTACTGCCGAAAACTTTGATATTGAAATGAGCAAATCACTGGAAGGGATTGGGGCTCGACTAAGCAAAGATGGAGATTATACCGTGGTGTATTCCATTGTGCCAGGCGGCCCGGCCTTTAAAGGAAACGAGTTGCATGACAATGATAAAATCATAGGAGTTGCACAAGGCAAAGAGGGTGAAATGATAGATGTAGTTGGATGGCGAAATGATGATGTGGTGCAATTAATCAGAGGTAAAAAAGGAACATTAGTTCGATTAAATGTGCTAAAAGCCGAAGGGGGTGTTTCTTCTAAACCTCAGGTAATAGAAATTGTACGCGATAAGATAAATTTAGAAGATGCACGAGCCGAAAGCCAAGTGTATGAGTTTATAAAAGAGGGAGAACCTTACCGATTAGGGGTGGTAAATATCCCTTCGTTTTATAAAGATTTTAAAAATGCCAGCAGCGGAAATGCTGAGTTTAATAGTACCACCAGAGACGTTCAAAAACTAATTGCAGACCTTAAAACAAAAGAAATTGATGGGTTGCTTATCGACTTACGAAGAAATGGGGGCGGAGCCTTAGACGAAGCCGTAGAGTTAACAGGTTTATTTGTAGATCATGGCCCGGTGGTACAGGTAAAAGACTATGTGAATAAAATACACCAAGAAGATGACAATAGTAATGAAGTATTTTATAATGGCCCCTTAACAGTACTTACCAGTAGGTTAAGTGCCTCGGCTTCTGAAATTTTTGCGGCCGCCATCCAAGATTATAGGCGAGGGGTAATTATTGGGGAGCAGTCTTTTGGCAAAGGAACCGTGCAGAGCTTAATTGGCTTGCAACAATACATACCAGAAGAAAAAGAAAAGCTTGGGCAGTTAAAATTAACAACAGCTAAATTTTATCGAATAAATGGAGGCAGCACGCAGAATTTAGGAGTTACACCAGATGTAAAATTACCTTCGACATTTGACCACACAGAAGTAGGAGAGGCCTCGTATGCCAGTGCCCTTAAGTGGGACAAAATACCGGCTGCCAATTATAATTTAGATAATTCAGTTACGGATGAGTTTATCATTCAACTTAATCAAGCGTATAGCCTTAGAGCGAAATCGGATAAAGATTTACAAAACTTAATTGCGGATTTAGAAAAACTCAAAGAGCGCAGAGGCATTAAAAAGGTTAGCTTAAACGAAGCAGAGAGAAGAACCCAACTAGAGGAAGAAGAAAAAGCCCAACCTACTGTTGATGAGCTAGACTCCGCTGCTTACTCAAAAGAAGGCCTCACAAGTGAAACTTCAGAAAAAACACTTAAACTAAAAGATGTGTATTTAGAAGAAAGCTTACTTATTTTAGCAGATGTTGTAAGTTTAGCAGACGCATAAATGTAGCATTTTACACGAGTGTATTTTCGCTTGGCTTTGAATTAATAGAGGTTTCCTTAAGCACTAAATGAACGAAGAGCTCTTAATATTAATAGTTCGCTTATTTGCCATTGTCGCAAAAGAGCGAATTACCGAAGACGAACGTAATAATCTCAAAGAATTTCTTCTTATTCATGTTTCTCATGATAGTATTTCGCATTTTATCGAAGTATTTGATACAGAAATAGATAAAATAACGGAGCACCACGACCTGGCCGATACCAATTTAGAAACAGCCGAATACATAGCCGACTGGGCAAAAGTACTTGACATTTGCAAGGTTATTAACGAAAGCCTTACCAAGCAGCAAAAGCTCGTATTGCTGTTAAAGCTTATTGAGCTAATGCTTCAAGACGGTCAAATATCTGAGCGGCAAAGCAATCTAATCTTCTATATAAGCGAAGCCATTCATATTACGCAAAAAGAGACTGATTTAATCAAACTTTTTTTACTTGGCCAAGAGGTTGAAGACCTTGACTGCAAAGAGATTTTAATTGTTGATGAAGGGTCTGCCCCTCATCAACAAAAATCTGTGCATATCGTTTCGCGCAACCTTACAGGTATGATGGTGGTATTGCGAATTGCCGATGCGGATACTTATTTTATTAAGTACTTAGGCATCTCTAACCTTACCTTAAACGGCAATCATTTTAGAAGTAGAAAGGTGTATGTTTTTCCTACGGGCAGCAGTATTAGAGGCAATAAAATACAGCCTATTTACTACAGCGATGTTGTTTCTAAGTTTTTAAAGGAAGAATCTGTTCATAAAATCTCATTTGAGGCAAAAGATATCCACTATGCGTTTAAATCTGGTGTGGTTGGGCTTCAGAACATAAATATTGCAGAAGAAGGGGGCAAACTAGTGGGCATAATGGGTGCTTCAGGCTCTGGCAAGTCAACCTTATTAAGCATTTTAGATGGCAGCTCTGAGCCAACCCAAGGCACCGTATTATTAAATGGCAAAGATTTATACAAAGATGCTAAAAGCCTTCGTGGAGTAATAGGATTAGTGCCTCAAGACGATTTTTTGCTTGAAGAGTTATCGGTTTATCAAAATCTGTATTATGCAGCTCGCCTTACGTTTGGCAATCACAGCATCGAAAAAACACATAACTTAGTGCAAAGCACTTTAAAGAGCTTGGGCTTATCCGAAATTAAAGATTTACAAGTGGGCTCGACTTTGGATAAAACTATAAGTGGCGGCCAACGAAAACGGCTGAATATAGGACTTGAGCTGCTTCGTAAACCAAGCATTTTATTTGTAGATGAACCTACCTCCGGGCTTTCGTCTAACGATTCCATAAATATTATGGATTTGCTTAAAGAGTTATCGTTGCAGGGCAAACTTATTTTTGTCGTTATCCACCAACCTTCGTCCGATATATTTAAAATGTTTGATCGGCTTATTATTTTAGATGTTGGGGGGTATCAAGTGTATTATGGCAACCCGGTTGAAGCCTTGGTGTATTTTAAAACCATTGTAAATATGGTTAATAAAGACCAAGGCGCATGTATGGAATGCGGCAATATAAAATCCGAACAAATTTTTAACATTTTAGAAAATAAAGTTGTTAATGAATATGGCCGTTTTACCGATAATCGAAGGATTTCTGCAGCTAAATGGTACGAATACTTTACTAAAAAAATTACCCTTCCTCAAGTAGAACAATCCAAAGAGCCCATTAAAATTACGCAAAAAAACCCAGGGCATTTTCAGCAAATGAAAATTTTTGGCATTAGAGACATTCGCACCAAACTTGCCAATAAACAATACCTGTTTATTACGTTTTTAGAGGCACCTGTATTGGCTCTTTTTTTAGGGTTGCTTATTCGTTATTACGAAAATCTAAATGGTGATTCTTCGTACTCATTTATGAATAATGATAATATCCCTGTTTATTTTTTTATGACGGTTATCATTGCTCTTTTTATGGGCCTTACACTAAGTGCAGAGGAGCTGATTAAAGACCGTAAAATGCTCCAAAGAGAATCATTTTTACATTTAAGTAGAGCGAGCTATTTGGCCTCTAAAATTGCCGTGCAATTTTCTATATCGGCTGTGCAAACATTGAGCTTTGTAATTATTGGCAACCTTATTTTGCAAGTTAATGGGATGACGCTCTCTATGTGGGCCATTATGTTTTTTACGGCAGGTTTTGCCAATTTGCTTGGGCTAAACATATCTTCGGCCTTTAAATCGGCTGTAACGGTATATATATTAATTCCCTTATTAGTTATTCCGCAATTGGTACTAAGTGGCGTAATTATAAGTTTTGATAAGTTTAACCCCCAACTTAGCAATTTGGATAAAGTACCGGCTGTGGGCAATTTAATGGCCTCGAGGTGGGCATTTGAAGCACTGGCAGTTACCCAGTTTAAACATAATGCCTATAATAGGCAGTTTTATAATTATACTAGAGAAATTGCCTTGGCAGATTATTATGCCACCTATTATGTGCCAAGGCTCGAAACTCATTTATCCAAAGTGAGTAATAAATTTGACATTTTAGCAAACAACCCCGACTCGTTAAAAATTGTTAAGAGTCATTTAATCCTTTTAAAAAATGAGATAGATAAGCAGCTTAAAATGGTGGGTGCTAACCAATTTAAGAATGCCGATTCCATTGATTTATCAACTTTTAATAGAGAAATATACCAAGAAACTGAACTTTTTTTAGCCACTCTAAAAACATATTACCGCAATAAGCACCAACGATGGTCGAGTGAACTGGATAGCATTAAACATTTACTAACAGATACCCCTAATGGCTTGCAATTGCAGCAGTTTTTAAGAGCTCGTAACTATAATGCATCACTTAGCAATATGCTCGAAGGCAAAGGGGCAACTACCCGAATTGCGGAAGGAAAGGGGAAGATTATTCAAAAGATATACCCTATTTATTACCGACCTGACGAATCGAAATTTTTAGATATTGCTACCCGGTTTTATGCCCCCGAAAAGGTAATTGCCTATAAAAAAATGGAAACCCTATATGCTAATTTACTTGTTATTATACTTATGACTATGTTTTTAACCATTAGCTTGTATTTTGATTGGCTCCGTAAACTAATGAACTGGATTGAGGACTTTAAGCTGAATAGAAAGTATAAGCAAAGGGGCTTACGATGAGGTTTAATATATTAGCCTCCTAATTGGTCGGACATAATTATAGTTTTAAATTAGTAATTATGTCAAGTAAAAAGAGAAAATTTAGTAAAGAAGACAAACTCCAAATAATAAAAGAAGCCTCAGAGCAAGGAGAGTAAAGGTAACCTTAGACAAACACGGTATTTTCCTGCCTCTTATTATAGCTGGAAAAGCAATCTGGAGGGAAATGGACTAATGTAACTGCACAAAACGAAAACCCTATGGGCACGTGGGAAATGGACTATGAAGATGCCCAATTAACCCAAACTACCAATGCAGTTTATAGCACAGAAACCACTAACTTTACCACAGTAAAAGGGCAAGTAACCGCCAGTAGGGTGAAAAACCTAGACGATAACAATTGGCTAAAAACAGTAATGTATTACGATGATAGATACAGAGTGATTCAAACAGTAGCAGATAATAATTTGGGAGGAAAGGATAGGGTAAGCAACCTCTATGATTTTGTAGGAAAGGTACTCCAAACTAAAAGCACGCATACTGCTGGTACAGCTACAAATGAAATCTTAGCAACCCATACCTACGACCACGCTGGCAGGTTGTTAGAGGTAAAACAGCAACTCAATACCGAAGATGAAATTATACTGATTGCCAATGATTACAACGAGCTGGGCGAGCTGATTGAAAAAAACCTACACTCCGAAGATGATGGAACAACCTTTGCCCAAAGTGTGGATTACCGCTATAATATTAGAGGGTGGTTGACAAGCATAAATGATAATACATTAAGCGATGGAGAAAACGATTATTTTGGGATGGAACTTTTGTATAATAACCAGGATGTTTCTTTAGGAAACAGTTCTTTATTCAACGGAAATATATCCGCAGTTAAATGGACATCAGGCGTAAATGGAAGTGAGCAGCAAGCCTACACCTACAGTTACGACCCGATGAACCGCATTACCAATGCAACTTCTAAAAAACTAGATGTTGCTTGGCTATCGGGTGCAACCAATATGAGTGTGGGAGGTTATGATTTAAATGGGAATATTCTCTCACTTACACGAAACGGAGCCAATGGTGTAATGGATAACATGACTTATGCGTATGGAACGAAAGGAAACCAATTGCAGTCGGTAACGGATGCAGGAGATATTACCCAAGGTTTTAAAGATGGGAACACCACAGGCAACGATTACGATTATGACGGTAATGGCAATATGACCGAAGATAAAAACAAAGACATTACCGCCATCGAATACAACCACCTGAACTTACCGGGCAAGGTAACAAAAGGAAGAGGCGAATACATAAAATACGTTTATGATGCCACAGGCATAAAACTGGCACAAGAAGTATATAATGCCAGTAATGAATTACAAAAGCGTACCGACTACGCAGGTCAGTTTATCTATGAAACGATTGAAACAGGGCAAGCTGAACTTCAATTTATCCAAACTGCCGAAGGAAGAATCATCCCCGGACCTGTTCCGGGGTCTCCCGTAGAATATCAATACCATTTAAAAGACCACTTAGGCAATACACGGGTAAGCTTTACTACCAAAGATGAAACAGATACCTATTTGGCTACTATGGAAACCGAATACAGAGCCTATGAAACAGCCACCTTTACCAATGTAGAAGAAACCGACAAGCAAGACCAGTTATTTAATAATACCCCACCCGATGCCAACGTGGCTATACCCGCTTATTCGGCTATGCTTAATAGTGTAGCCACCCAAATAATGGGCCCGGCAAAAAGTATTAGCGTAGCTCCGGGCGATGTACTAAATTTAGAAGTATGGGTAAAATATGCCACTGCATCCTATAACGGAAACGGAGATAAGGTACTGGCAAATACTATGTTGGCAGCCATAGCAACAGCCTTTACACCCGTAGGAGCTACTGCAGAAGTAGCACAGCAAATATTAGATCAGTTTACAGCAGCAGGCGCAGGTGCATTAAGCCCGGCAGCCAATACCGATGCTCCGGCAGCGTATTTAAATTACCTACTGTTCGATACTAACTACCTACTCATCCAAAGTGGTTTTGAAGGCATAAGCACCGCAGCAGAAGGCAGTTTTGAAAAACTGGAAACCATTCCCCCTGTTTCCATCACCGAAGCAGGCTATTTATACATATATGTAAGCAACGAAGATGCTGCCAATATAAATGTATATTTTGATGATTTAAAAATTACCCACACCAAAAGCAAGATTGTTCAGATGGATAGCTACTATCCCTTTGGGCTCGCCTTTAATGAGTTTAAAAGAGAGAACTCTAAAAAGAATAATTTCCTTTTTCATAATCAGACTGAATTGATAGAAGACCTTGATTTAAATTGGTATCACTTCAAATATCGTATGCATAATCCAGCGATAGGAAGATTCTTTAATGTTGATCCGCTGGCAGATAGCTATGTGTATAATAGTCCTTATGCATTTGCAGAAAACAAGTTAGGAATGGGTATTGAGTTAGAAGGTGCGGAACTTCTCCCTTTTCCTTGGCTGTCAGCCGGGATGGCTTTTTCAAGGCCTTCTCCGATGATTAGACCTGTAATTGAAACTGTTGTTAAAACGGGAGTAACTCGACCAAAGTGGAATCCAAGTAGCTCTGTTGGCGAAAATCTTGGTCGTTTTGCTCGAGTAGGTCGACAAGCGCATTCCGAAAGACAAGCTGAATGGAGAGTTGATGGAATTAAAACAGAACAGCAATTAGGTAAAGGAAACAGAGCAGATGGAGTAAAAATTGAACAAGGAGCTGATGGTGTAAAGCGTGGTATTATTAGGGAATTAAAGCCAAATAGTAAAAACGGAAAAAGAGCTGGTAAAGCACAACTTAATCGCTATGTAAAAGGAGCTCAAAAGAAATACCCTGATGTAGCAGAGTGGCAGCCAGAGCTAGAATTATATCAAATGCTTAATGTGGTTCCAAATAATGAAGGGACAAATTCAATAGTACCCAAAAACATTCAACCTGTAGCGCCATTTATTATACCAAGTGATAATACTAATATTGCTCCCAGTCCTAAAACCAAGACAGCCAATCCTTGTGCGGTAGAAGGAGCTTGTTCTTAGGAAATGATTTTAAGGGTAGTGAAAATTTTGCAAACAAGTTGATTAAGTTTTCGAACTGACTTGATATACTTCAAGTCAGTTGTTAGAGTTATAAATAACATAATCTGCTTATGGCCAAGAACCCAGTTTAATTGAAGAATTTCTTCTTCTAGATTCTTGGTCATATATTGAATGGAATCATATTTTGATAACTGAGTAATAATAGCATCAGGGTATTCTAGAATCTCCTTTTTATATTGATGATCTACATTGTAGGTATTATTATTCTTATTAACATATGCAGATATTTGAATTACTCCCTCAAGTTCATTTTCATTAAAAATAGTATATGTGTTATCTTCAAAGCTAAATTGCCATCCATCAGCAATAGCTAATTGAAATAGATTGTGAGTTGATTTTAAAATTTGCATAAACAGATATTACGAATATGCTTGTTTAGCTTTAAAATCCCTTAGCAAGGCATCTACCACATTATAGAGTTGTGCTTTTTCCTGTTCAGGGAGTTGCGAAATATGTTCTAATCGTTTGAGAGCACCCGTATCGAGTTCGAGCTTAGTTTTACCTACAAGGTAATCAAGCGAAATCTCAAGTGCATCAGCAATATTTATAACCACCTCAATAGAAGGCTTCACTTCGTCACGCTCGTAGCGTCCTAGCAAATCACCAGAAGTACTGGCAAGCTTTCCCAGTTCGTTTTGCGAAAGCTTTTTTCGTTTTCTAAGGGTCGTGATATGTTCACCTAAAGTCATATATAAGTAGTTAAAACGATATAAATAATACGCTTTGAACAAATGTAGCTGATATAAAAGTCTTAATCAAACGATATATACCTTGCTATGTTCTGTAACATATACTAGTTTAGTGATATATATATCAGAAAATAATTTTTATGAAAGATATAAAAAGAGTGTTTGACACAAGCAACGGAGATCATATTATCTACCAACACCCACCAATGTACATAGCCGTGCTAGGAGGCATAAGATTAGAAGGCTTGGACAGAATGCGGGTAACGCTTAAAATCCAAGTAGAACACTTAGCATTAAGACATAATTTAGACTTATATAATGATAACCAAACTGAGAAGCTGATTAGGAAGATTGCCGAGCGGTTAGAAATCGGTACCAGTGTAGCAGCCGCAGCCTTAACCGATTTAACGGATGAACTAGAAAAATACAGGTTGGAAGAATTGGAGCGGATAGCATCCGCAAGCAACCAAAACCAACGAAAACTGCTTACCCCAGATGAAATAAAAGCAGCTCAACAATACTTATCAGCACCCAACTTAATGGCACGCACCAAAGAAGATATAGGCAAAGCAGGCGTAATAGGTGAGGAAGATAACAGGCTCCTGATGTACTTAATCTTTACGAGCAGAAAAAGAGATAATCCTTTACATATTATCAGCTTGGGCAGTAGTGGCATAGGTAAAACTCACTTGCAAGAAAAGGTAAGTGCCTTAATACCCGAAGAAGATAAAATGGAAATAACCACATTAAGCGGCAATGCCTTTTACTACTTCGGTCAGCAAGAGCTTAGAAATAGACTGATATTGATTGAAGATTTAGACGGAACCGATGAAGTGCTGTACCCCTTACGAGAAATCAAAAGCAAGAAGAGAATTACTAAAACGGTGGTAATCAAAAACACCAAAGGCGAAACCAGAACGGTGAGTTTAGTAGTGGAAGGGCCAGTTTGCGTGAGTGGTTGTACCACCAAAGAAAGCCTGTATGAAGATAATGCGAACCGAAGTTTTTTGATTTACATAGATGAAAGTAAGGCACAAGACAGTAATATAATGGCCTATCAAAGAAAGTTAAGTGCAGGCAAAATAGACTTAGCGGCAGAACACGAAATACAGGAGCAGTTTAAGAATATGCAACGGGCACTCGTGCCAATTACTATACGAAACCCTTTTGCAGAAAGCTTACTAATCCCCGAAGAAGTGTTTAAGCCAAGAAGAAGCAATGCTCATTATCTAGCCTTTATAGAAGCAGTAACCTTTTACCATCAACATCAACGAGAGAAGCAACACGATAAAGAAACAGGAGAAGAATACATTGAAACGAGTATTGAGGATATAGAAGAAGCTAATAAATTGATGAAAGAAATCCTACTCAGGAAATCAGATGACTTAAATGGAGCTACTCGGAACTACTTTGAGCAATTAAAAGACTGGTTGAAACTCGAAGACAAAAATAGTTTTACCAATGTAAGTGCCAGACAAGCCTTGAAAGTAAAAGCCAGTAACCAAAAGCGGTATATGATTGCTTTGCAGGAATGGGGCTTAGTACAAAAAGTGAAAGGAGATAAAAAGAATGGCTTTGGCTATGAAGTGAGTACGTATGAAGACCAAGCCCAACGGAACAGGCGAATAGAAGCTGTAATGGATGAAATTGTACAAAAACTAAGTGTAAGTAGTTCAAGAAGCCCAAAAGAAGTTCAAGCCGTAAAATGAACTACATAACTACGAACCCAGATAGTAGCAGCAGAAAATAGAAGTAGTTCAGTCAAAACCGAAAACATCAACCGACCCAATAATCGGGAGTAATAAAAATGAAAAACTTAAACCTTGAAAACGCCTCTTACCGCTACCTAGAGCAAAGTTTTAAAGAATGGCTAGACGTACAAGGCTATGCAGCCAGCACGGTGTATAACTTACCCTTGCACGTTCGTGAGTTGCTGTTTTACTTAACCAATGAAGGAGTACACCACATCAAGCAATTAAAAACCACCCATATTGAAAGCCATTACCAACAATTAAAGCAGCGCACTAATATCAGGCGAGGTGGTGGGTTAAGCAATGCACACTTGAATAAACATATCCAGGCATTACGCAGATTTACTGAATACCTCAGAAAAGTAGGCAGGTTAGACATCCCAGAGATACGCATCGAAAATGAAGAAACTCAGCCAAGAATAATCTACCTAACCACCGAAGAAATTAATCTGCTATTTAAAACCACCTATCAAGAGCCTGAAAAGAGACTCAATACCAATCAAACGATTATAGAAGCCTTGCAAGCAAGAGACAGAGCTATGCTAGCCGTGTTTTATGGATGTGGCTTAAGAAGAAATGAAGGAGTTAGTTTAGATGTAGGAGACATTAATTTTGATAAGGCATTACTCCACGTGAGAAAAGGCAAGAACTATAAAGAACGATTTGTTCCGATTAGTAAAACCAATTTGAAATACTTGCAAGAGTATGTATATGACCATCGCCCTGAAATCTTACTCGGAAGTAAAACCACGGCACTATTTACAGGCTATCAGCAGTACAAAAGGTTGCAAGGTCAAAGTTTAAACCTGCGGTTAAAATACCTGCAATATCAAAGTGGTGATATTGATCTGAATGAAAAAGAAATAGGCCTACACACGCTTAGGCATAGCATAGCTACCCACTTGCTGCAAGCAGGTATGAAGCTGGAAAGTATCAGCCGTTTTTTAGGCCATAGCAGCTTAGACAGCACACAGGTATATGTTCATCTATCTGGAATCCCACAAGAAAAAGAGAATCTTGATTACCGAAGCCTTGGCGTAGGAAATCAACCCTTTAACAATCTTAAACACTATGAATCAGGTAAACTCCATGAAGATGAAAGAGGAATTTATTAGCTACCTAAAATCAAAAGGGTTTACAAGCAAAAGCATCCATAGCCGAATGAATGTGTTTAATCAGTATATAAAATGGCTTGTAAAAGAGAATTTAGAAGCAGAACAAATAAGCTATAATGATTTACTGCTGTTTATGAAGCATAGCCAACAAAAGGGGATTAGCCAACGCACGATTAAACATTATATGATTGTGGTGCGGCACTTCTATGATTACTTATTGAGAGAAGAACGCATCAGTACAAACCCTGCAACCGATATAGAAGTAAAAGGAGCGAAGCGGAAAGTGCTTTATCAAATCTTGGAAACCCACGAGCTGCACGAGCTTTATAATAAATACCCTGTTGAAACTATCCAACAGAAGAGAGACAAAGTACTGTTAGGATTACTGGTATATCAAGGCATTAGAACCGAAGAACTGGGCAAACTTGAAACCAATGACATTAAGCTGAAAGAAGGTAAAATAGACGTGCTAGGAGGCGTAAGAAGAAATGGACGAATGATGCAACTGGAAGCGCACCAAGTATTAGAAATGTATGATTACATTTTACAGGTACGCCCAGAGCTTGAACAGATGAAACCCAAACGGAAATATCAAACGCAAACTAAATCAAACCTGTTATTTATAGGAGAAGGAGGGTATAGGTACAGCATTAACAATATTGTAACCCGAACCATGGTAAGGGCAAGAAAGATTAATCCAACCGTATTAAATGCCAAACAGATTAGAGCAAGTGTAATAACCAAATGGTTGAAATCTTACAACTTAAGAGAAGTACAATACTTGGCTGGCCATCGGTATATCAGCAGTACCGAAAGCTTTTTACAAAATGATATGGAAGGGTTGAAAGAAGAAGTTCAGCAGTTCCATCCTTTGGGCTAACGAAGCTTTAGCGAAGTAGCACCACTAGGTTAAGAAGATAAAAATGAAATCCATTAAACTGAAATAATTATGAAAACGTTATCTTTACTAAAAGTAGTGAGAATGAATAGTATCGCAGAAATAAAATCCACATTACATTATTACATCGCAGAGACAGATGATGTAAAAGTGTTGTCCAAACTCCAAAAATATGTAAAAGGGCTGTTAGATAAAGAAGATAAGGTTATTGCCTATACATCATCAGGCAAGCCATTAACCCAATTAGCCTACAAAAAGGATATTGATGCAGCCATAGCCGAAGCTGATAGAGGAGAAGTAATATCACAAGCGGATATGGAAAAAGGGCTGTGAGTAGAAAAGTAGAATGGACAAAAAGGGCAAGCGCTTCCCTTGATTACTATTGTGGTCACATAGCAGAAGAATCTCCTTCAAGTGCAAAGAAAGTAAGAAGAGAGATTGTACTAACAGCAAAAACGCTATCAAAAAATGCCACACTGTATCAATTAGATGAATATTATCCTGATAATGAAGGAGATATTAGAAGATTTTTTCGTTGGGATTATCGGGTAGTATATCAAGTACGAGAAGAAAAAGTAGTTATCCTTAATGTATATCATACAAGTAGGCATCCTGATAAAATAAAATAATCATACTGTACGAATCCAACAAAAGAGATGTTTTTACCGCCCATCGAGGGACGGTAAAAAGCACTTAGGAAAAGCGGAGTGCCACCTTCAATCGTCAGCAAATAAAACCGCCAAGCCAAAGCAGCACATTTTTATTTTTCAATTGAAAGAAAATAGACATAAAAATAAGCTGCTTTGCCCTTCGGGTTGCTCCGTTGCACTCCGCAAGCTTGTCACTTTTATTGCGTTCCTCTATCAGTTGTCACGGCAGTTCTCGGTATTTTTAGCAGCCTTGAGAAAAGCAAGGCAACAAAAAATCCCTTCTCTGCCAGTATTTTTGCTCACCTGCGGGTCGCTGCGGGCTGCGGGTAAGTTGATTATTGCCTCCGGCAGGTAGGCTTCCCTTGTGTAAGAACATAGCTGCAAGCGGTCTGCTCGTTCCTCACAAACACAAAGCTTACACCACCCTTGCTCCATTCGCAGGTGGCTCGCAAACCTACGTTCGTGCCTCTCTTCGGTTGGCTTGGCCGTTCGTTCGCAATCCGTTCGTACCTCACTCATTGCAAGCTCTGTCCAGCCTTTTAGCTCAAGGCTGTTTTTCCTTTACTTGTGCTTCTCAAATCCCACGCTAAACAGCGGCTCATTTTGCTTCGCACAAATTAAAAAAAGCCATCAAGAAATGATTGGCTTTCCTTTTGGATTAATTATTTACAGTTGAATACTCATACTAAAGAAAATGAGTGTTCATACCGCACTAGAGAAAAGGCAGTGCACAGAAATAAGGTAGAATCCTAGTTTGGTGCATCCCGATTAAAATTAAATGGGCAATTACCTAATCAGTAAATTAAGCACATACCAAGCCCATTTATTTTTAACCGAGATGGTTTATTACTTACTTGACGGTCAGTTTTTGAGGTGGAATGCTGCCAAAACGATGGCGTTAAAACTATTGGTTGGAATAGTTTTAATCCAAGCGAAGGCCTAGAGGGTTTTTGGGAGCGAATGGAACGAGGGGCTATTTTACATAATATGCTTATAGAACAGCTTGGGTATCAACAAGGGTTTTGCGGCTGATTATATAAGAGCATGTTATGTTAATATAGCTTAGGAGGCTAGAAAGGATGTCCTCTGATTATTGATCGGTAAGCAATAAATTTATAGCGGTTCTCGCGCTTAACATTTAAACGTGAGAACCGATGAAAGTAAAACAGAAAGTAAAGGAAATAATAAAGCTATTAATCCAACTAGCAAGGCTTGCAAAATATCTAATAGAATTAGTAAAACAGGCGATGGATATGTTTTAAAAAATAGCTATCTTGACGCTCTGAATGGGCTGTAGAAAGTTAACATATTATGAAGACCAAGAGGCAGGGGTAATAAAACCGCTTCTGTTAAAAAATACAGACACCCTAAGCAAAAAAGAGGTGTCCGAAAAAAAACGCTACGATTATTATCCGTTTGGTGGAACGTTTAACTCCTTTAGAAGAGAAGACAAACTGGCTAATAAGTTTAAATTTCAGGGGCAGGAACATGATGAATTAACAGGGTGGGATCAATTCAAATGGAGAAATCACCAGCCAGATATAGGTCGCTTTTTCAACATCGATCCTTTGGCGGAAAGCTATGTATATAATAGTCCTTATGCGTTTGCTGAAAACAAATTAGGAATGGGGATTGAACTAGAAGGATTAGAATTAGCAGAGGCATTCACATCTTTTGTTATTACTATGAAAGCAAATTCTGTTGGAAACAATCAAAAAATTTCCAATGTTATTATGGACAATAACAAATCAAACCCCCATATACCAAAGAGTTCGAGTGCTGCTATGAGGTTATCGGATGCTGGCTCTGTAAGTGATAATGTATCTAAGAATATTAACGAAGTGCAAAAGGTTGCTTTGACAGGCGCAAAGGTCGTTGGGACAGTCTTAGAATTTACACCAGCAGCTCCAATTGGAATAGCGATTAATGTAGTAGCTGAAGGGCTTGATCAAAAAAGACAGGTTGCATTTGAAGGCAAAGATGCTAATGCAGCTAAAATGGACGGAGCAATAGATGCAACAATTTCACTTGTGGCTGGTGGGCTGGGGAAGAAAGCTAGAACAGCAACGGCAAAAGCTGATCCTGTAAAAGCAAAAGAAGGTGCGTATAAGGTTTTTAACAATACGATAGATGCAGTTACAAAAATGTTTGAGACAGCAGGTAAAGAGGTAAAACAAAAAGTTGATGAGAACAAGGTGCAAGATGAACAATAATGGATCAAGTTATTGAATTAATTATAGGTCTAATTATGATTATTGCTGGTAGTATTCCATTGTTAGATAGATCGGATCGAAATCAGAAAGGGTTATCAAATGCAATGTACAAAGGAAGTGGAATTGCACTAATTATCTATGGTATAATTCATTTTTTCACGACAATATTTTAAGTAATATTATGGCGAAATTCAATATATTTTTAATTGTTATTTTATTATTATTAATTATAAAAGTTGAAGCCCAACCCTTTGAAGGTGAGGTTATTTATGAGAATTCATATACTAGCAAAATTCCAAGTATTTCTTCTGAAGAATTGAGTAATATGATGGGGACGACTTATGAGTATTACATTAAAAACGACAAGTATAAATCTGTCACTAATGGGAATTTTGCTCAAATGCAGGTTTATATTCCATCTGAAAATAGATTGTACTCGAAACTATCGGTTTCTGATACGTTGCATTGGTCTGATGGCAATAACAATATGGACGAAGCTATTAGTTATGAAATCAAGAAAAATCAAGCAGAAATATTAGGCTATAAATGTAATGCTTTGATAGTGCTGACCAAAACGGGTAAATCCACTTACTACTTTAGTAAGAAAATCAAAGTTGACCCTGAACTCTATAAAAATCACCGTTATGGTAATTGGAATTTGATAATGGCACAAACTAAATCTTTGCCGTTAAAAATAGAAACAGAAAAACCACAATTTACGATGGTCAGTACAGCAGTTGAAATTACAGAAATGGAGTTAGAAGATAGTTTTTTTATTTTGCCAAATGTACCGATAAAGAAAAGCCCTTATTAATTATTAATACAGCACACCAACCCCTTGTTGGTGTTGTTTCACCAACAAGCTTCAAACTGGCGCAAGCATCTAGCTTGTGCTTTTTCCAAACTGGCGCAAGTTTGCAACTTGTGCCTTTTACCATTTACAAATAATGCCCTTTAGCAGAATGAATTTTAACACTATCAGCGATAACTTTATAAACAAGTCTGTGTTCTTGGTTTATCCTGCGAGACCAGTAGCTGGCAAGATTGTATTTGAGTTGTTCGGGTTTACCGGTTCCGGTAAAAGGGTGTTCGGCAAGTTCATTAAGAAGCAGCAGGATTTTTTTAGCAATTACCTTGTTACCAGACTTTTTATGAGAATCAATATCTTTAAGAGCCTGTTTAGAGAAATCTAAATGAAAACTCATTCTAAGCCTAATAAATTTTGTAGCTCATCTTGCTTTACACGGGTAAACTCACCGTTTTTAAATTCTTTTTGGCTTTTTTCAATTTTAGCCACAAACTTAGAGTTGTAAGGGCTATCATCTACTTTTACAAAGTTCAAGCTTTTAACAAGCTCAATAAAGAACTGGTATTTGTTATCAGGTATGTTCAGTGTTACTTGTTTCATAATTATTATTTAGCAAAGGCAGTTTGCGAAAACCCCATTTTCTTGCGAACCAGCCTCATATTATCTCTAAAGTTCATAACGATACGTATTAAAAATGGTTGTAAAATCAGTTAATAAGCAAAAATAGATGAATTAAAGGTCATAATCAATACCCTCATCCTTGGTGCGTGTCTCTCGCACCAAGAAATGAGGGCTTTGTTTTTATAGGTTTTTAATAAGCTGCTGAGTTTCCTTATCAGAGATGGTATCTTTTTCTCAAGCTGGTGCGAGCTTGTAGCTCGTAACCATATAAGAATGAAAAGCCTCATAATTGGGGCTTTTATTATTACAAACCAACCTTGATATTTCTTAGATTTGTATCATCATGAGCAGAAGCATAAAAGGCAGTCCAAAGCTAGGCAGTGTACCCAGTGCATTTAAACAAAAGTAGAATCGTTCTCAAAAGCGCAAGCAGAAAGAAAATGATAGGAAAGTTTTTTCTATTAACCTAGCGTCAATATACCGTTATTTTCAATAATTTTTCGTACCTTAGCGGTATGGAAAAAATGGATTTCAGGAAGCTATCAAGCGAACAGAGAAATGGGTATCGTAAACGTGCGATGATCCT
>Ga0256839_1001063_pt1 | contig 34190 bp, 29 predicted proteins | sample 354166metaG_FD_185968 | JGI IMG/M metagenome (GOLD analysis project Ga0256839, IMG submission 185968) | Hydrothermal vent microbial communities from Mid Atlantic Ridge, Atlantic Ocean - 354-166 | ecosystem: Environmental > Aquatic > Marine > Hydrothermal vents | place: Atlantic Ocean: Mid...
TTCAGGCAGGCGCCGGCTCGGTGTTGCGGCACTTGGCAAGGGCCGGGCCATTCCCTGCGTGCCGCGCCTTGATCCAGCACCTGCCTGAAACGCTGAACACGATATATATTGTTGCCGGGTTAATAACAACCCACCGCCGCGGCGAGACGCTCGATGAGCCCCTTGACCCGCTGGTGCTTCATCTTCATGGCCGCCTTGTTGACGATGAGACGGGAACTGATCTCGGCGACGGTTTCCAGGGGCTGGAGGCCGTTGGCGCGCAGGGTGTTGCCCGTATCCACCAGGTCCACGATCCGGTCCGCCAACCCCACCAGCGGCGCCAGCTCCATGGAACCGTAGAGCTTGACGATCTCCACCTGCTCGCCCCGCGCCGCGTAGTACCGCCGCGTGGTGGTGACATACTTGGTGGCGATGCGCAGGTGCCGCCATGTCTCGCGGGCCTGCGCCGGCCCCGCCACCATGAGGCGGCAGCGGGCAATCCCCAGATCCAGGGGCTCGTAGAGACCCTGGCCGCCGTATTCCAGCAGCACGTCCTTGCCGGCGATCCCCAGGTCGGCCGCGCCGTTCTCCACGAAAGTGGGCACGTCGGCAGCGCGGATCACCACCAGGCCCACCCCCGGCTCGCTGGTGGCAAAGACCAGCTTGCGACTGGCGGCGGGATCCTCCTCCGGCACGATGCCGGCGCGGGCCAGCAGCGGCAAGGCCTCCTGCAGGATCCTGCCCTTGGACAGGGCAATGGTGATCGTTTCGCTCATGAGCCCAAAGGGGACTCAGCCCGGCACCCGCCGTATGTCGGCGCCCAGCTGGGACAGCTTCTCCTCGATACAGTCATAACCCCGGTCGATGTGATAGATACGGTCCACGATTGTATCACCCTCGGCCGCCAGGCCGGCCAGCACGAGGCTGGCCGAGGCGCGGAGATCCGTCGCCATCACCGGCGCCCCCACCAGCCGCGGCACACCGCGGCTGAACACCGTGTTGCCCTCCAGCTTAAGATCGGCGCCCATGCGTTGCAACTCGGGCACATGCATGAAGCGGTTCTCGAAGATGGTCTCGGTGATGGTGCCACTCCCCTCCGCGACACTGTTGAGGGCCGTGAACTGGGCCTGCATGTCCGTGGGAAAGGCCGGATAGGGCGCGGTGCGCAGGTCTACCGCGCGCGGCCGGCGCCCCCCCATGTCCAGCTCGATCCAGTCGTCCCCCCACTGGAGTTCGGCGCCGGCCTCGCGCAGCTTGGCCAGCACCGCATCGAGGGTCTGGGGACGGGTATGGCGCACCCGCACGCGCCCGCCGCTGATGGCCGCCGCCACCAGGTAAGTGCCGGTCTCGATGCGATCGGGCATGACCTCGTAACGGGTGCCGGCGAGGCGATCCACCCCCTCGACGACAATGGTATCGCTGCCGGCGCCCTCGATCCTTGCCCCCATCTGCTGAAGACAGCGGGCCAGGTCCACGATCTCGGGCTCGCGGGCGGCATTCTCGATCATGGTGGTTCCCTCGGCCAGCGTTGCGGCCATCATGATGTGTTCCGTCCCCGTCACCGTCACGATATCCAGAAACAGGCGCGTGCCGCGCAGGCGCCGTGTCCGTGCCCGGATGTAGCCGCCGCTGACTTCAATGGATGCGCCCATGGCCTCCAGGGCATGAAGGTGCAGATCCACCGGCCGGGCGCCGATGGCACAGCCCCCGGGCAGGGAGACATCGGCCTGGCCGTGGCGCGCCAGCAAAGGTCCCAGCACGAGGATGGAGGCCCGCATGGTCTTGACCAGGTCATAAGGGGCGGTGCACTGGCGGATGGTGGAGGCGTCCAGCTCGATATTCATGTGCTCGTCCACCGTGAGAGAAACCCCCATCTGGCCCAGCAGTTCCATGGTGGTGGTGATATCGCGCAAATGGGGCACATTGCCCAGCATCACCGGCCCGTCGGCAAGCAGGGTCGCGGCCATGATGGGCAGGGCGGCATTCTTGGCACCGGCGATGTTGACCGTGCCTTCGAGGGGACGTCCCCCGCGGATGATCAGCTTGTCCATGAAACCGCTGCTATTGAGACTTGTTCTAAATGCAAGACATGAGTAGCCTGGATGGAGCGAAGCGGAATCCGGGATGAACGGCGTCTTTCCCTGGATACCGGCCCTTGGGAGCCTGCATCCATCTCATCGGGCTACACGACAGCTGTCAGTCGATAACGCAAACCTCAATAATCCTACGACCGACGATGCAGCGCTCCCGGCCGCGATGCCTTTCCTCATGTATTCTGCCCGCTGCGCGCCCAGTCCTCCGGCGTGAAAGGCCGGATGGACAACGCATGAATCGCGCCGGACATGCGATCCCCCAGGGTGTCATAGACGAGGCGGTGCTGCTCCACCAGGCTCTTGCCCGCAAAGGCCGGCGAAATCACGATAGCCTCGAAGTGCGTGCCATCACCACTCACACGGGCCTCGCACTCCGGGAGGCCGGCCTCGATGAGCCGTTTGATCTCTTCTGCTTCCATTGTCACTGCTCCCTACGAACCAAATCAGAATCACGCGATCATTCGACAAAAACCAGATGCCCGTCATTCCAGCGGCAGAACGCCCTCCAGGTCGCTGACACGGGCCATGGCCCGCATCTGCGCAGGCATGCGCCGAAAGCGAAGGCGCCTGCCCTGCCGGCGGGCATGGCGCAGCCATGCCACCAGCAAGGCCAGACCGGCACTGTCCGCCCGCCGCACCCCGGCCAGATCCACCACCACCTCGTCTGCACAACGCCTCAGCATCTCTGCGCCACGCTGTTCCAGACCGGGCACCGTGGCGAAACTCAACTCGCCTTCAAGGCGCAGACAGGCATCGCCCTCAGGGACGATACGGGCCTCAGCCATGGGCGTCGGGCTGGACATTGACCTGGGCATTGCGCCGGCGCAGTTTCTCGATGAGCCCCGCCAGGCCGCCGCTGCGACGGATCTCCTGGGCAAACGAGGTACGGTAATTCACCACCAGGCTGACCCCGTCGATGGCCACGTCATAGACCTTCCACTGCCCGTTCGTGAAATGCAGGCTGTATTCCACCGCCACCGGTTCCATGCCGGGCAGCTCCACCTCGCTGCGAACCGTCACCTCCCTGGCGCCGGGTGTGGCGCGCAGCGGCAGGTAGGTGATCTTCTCCTGAGAATACTTGAGCATGGAAGAGGCATAGCTGTGCACCAGCATCTGGCGGAACTCGGTGACGAACTGACGCCGCTCCTCGCGGCTGGCGCGACGCCAGTACTTGCCCAGCACCAGGCGCGACATGCGCACGAAATCGAAATAGGGCAGGATCTCGTGCTCGACCATGGCGTTGAGCAGCGCGGGATCGGCCGCCAGCTCTTCGCGGCGCGCCTGGAGAATGCCGATCACGCGCTGCGCCGTATCGCGCACCATGCGCAGCGCCTCCCGGGGATCGGCGGCCTGCAAATCGCTGGCAGAAGCTGCTGCACCGACCGGCGCACTCCAGAAAAACGCCAGCAACGCCATGATTGCCAATGCCTGACTCAGGTCAGTCGTCCTTCTCATTGGGCTGCCTGGTCGTAGAAGAGCCTGCCCAACACCTGCTCCAGAATAAAAGCGGACTGGGTCAGACGGATTTCATCGCCGTTGCCCAGATAGGCCTCCTCGCCGCCGGCCTCCAGGCTGATGTATTGCTCTCCCAGCAGGCCGGCGGTAAAGATGCTGGCCGTGGTATCACGGGGGAAACGATCATAGCGCGGGTCGATGGCCATCTTCACCCGCGCCTCAAAGCGGTCCTGATCATATTCGATGGCCACCACGCGCCCCACCAGCACACCGCCGGCGCGCACCGGCGACATCACCTTGAGCCCGCCGATGTTGTCGAAGCGGGCATACAGCACGTATCCCTCGTCTTCGTTCAGGGTGGTCAGGTTGCTCACCTTCATGGCGAGCATGAACAGGGCCGCGACGGCGGCCAGCACGAAAAGCCCCACCATGATCTCCATCGTATCCTTCTGTTTCATTGCACTCCCGGCTCCATGCGGCGAAAAACGGCGAACTCCGACGACACCAAATGCTCAGAACGCGCCGAACATGAGGGCGGTGAGCACGAAATCCAGGAACAGCACCGCCAGCGAAGCATACACCACCGAGCGTGTCGTGGCACGACTCACCCCTTCCGCGGTCGGCTCGGACTCGTAGCCCTCGAAGACGGCGATCCAGGTCACGACCACGCCGAAGACCACGCTCTTGATGATGCCATTGACCACATCCTCGGACCAGTCCACCTGGTCCTGCATCTGGGACCAGAAGGCGCCCTCGTCCACCCCCAGCAGGCCCACGCCGACAAAATAGCCGCCACCGATGCCCACCGCGCAAAAAATTATCGCCAGCAGGGGCATGGCGAGGACACCCGCCAGCAGGCGCGGCGCCACGATCCGGCGCACGGGATCCACGGCCATCATTTCCATGCTGCTGAGCTGCTCGGTGGCCTTCATGAGGCCGATCTCCGCAGTGAGGGCGGAACCGGCGCGCCCGGCGAACAGCAAGGCCGCCACCACCGGCCCCAGTTCCCGCACCAGGGACAGGGCCACCACCGGCCCCAGGGCGGACTCGGCATCGAAGTTCACCAGGGTGTTGTACATCTGCAGGCCCAGCACCATGCCCACATTGAGCGCGGAGAACACGATGATGGCCAGCGACAGCACGCCCACGTGATAGATCTGGGCCATGACCAGGTGGAAACGGGGGATGACGGAAGGCATGCCTGCCAGGACCCGCAGGATGAACAGGTTGGCGCGCCCCAGACGACTGCAAAAAGCCAGGACCCGCCGCCCCAGGCGGCGCAGCCAGGCCAGCGAAGGCACTGACGCATCCCGACCGGCATCCCCCCGCGCAGGCATGTCTCTCAACCGGCCAGCAGATCGGCGGCGTAATCGGGCGCCGGATAGTGAAAAGGCACCGGCCCGTCCGGGAGGCCGCCCAGGAACTGGCGCGCCCAGGGCGACGCCGTCTCCCGCAAGGCCCGCGGCGTACCTTCCGCCACGACACGGCCGCCCGACAGGAGGTAGACATAATCCGAGATGGCGGCCACCTCCTGCACATCGTGGGAAACGATGATGCTGGTGAGCCCCAGGCTGTCGTTCAACAGGCGGATCAGCTTCATGATCACGCCCAGGGTGATGGGATCCTGGCCGGTGAAGGGTTCATCGTACATGATCACCATGGGATCCAGGGCGATGGCGCGGGCCAGAGCGACGCGCCGCGCCATGCCGCCTGAGAGTTCCCCCGGCATGAGATGGCGGGCGCCGCGCAGGCCCACCGCCTGGAGCTTCATCAGCACCAGGTCGCGGATCATGGATTCCGGCAGGCGGGTGTGTTCACGCAGGGGAAAGGCGACGTTGTCAAAGACATCGAGACCGGTGAACAGGGCCCCGCTCTGGAACAGGACGCCCATGCGCTTGCGCAGTTCGTACAAGGCCTCCCGGTCAAGCCGGCCGACGTCCTGGCCGGCCACCAGCACCTGGCCACGGTCGGCCTTGAGCTGCCCGCCGATGAGGCGCAGCAGCGTGGTCTTGCCGGTGCCGCTGGGACCCATGATGGCCGTCACGCAGCCGCGCCGGAAACGTAACGTCACTCCATCGAGGACGCATCGCATCCCATACCCAAATGTCACGCCATGCAACTCCACCAGATTGCCATGCCGTCCGCCGGTCAAGGCGGCTTCATTGTCAGCGTCCCGCTTGCCTTCGCGCATGGACATATCAGTTCGAAAATCAGTCACGGGTTGAATAACGACGTTGTTGCTCCGACAACGATGACTGACATGACCCGCCTTTGCGTGCGAACACGCGGCAAGGCGGCATAGCGCCATCCCACAACACGCCTCGACAACACTGTCCGCGTATGCACACAGAGTGTGCCTGATTACATGTTCCAACTCAGTCAATGATGCCGGGATTACAAACAAATGATTCTATCAGGAAAAACTACCCTCCTGCCGACCAGATACACAGTTCATGAGATTTTAATGTCTCAACTTTCTGACAGGCACAGGCAAGATACTCTATAGAACAGCACAATCCACTACGAAGCGCATTGTCTCCCAGGCCTTCTGTCCTGACTCCAGGCTGGACGACAACCACCGATCAACATGGCAAACCACAGCTCAGAGACGTTTTGCCGCTTCGTCACAACAGTGCAGGCGCCGGTGACTGATGGCGGGGAATCCCCGGCGAATGCCCCGCAGATGTTCCAGGTCCAGGGAGGCACAGACCACGCCGGCACCGTTGGCCAGGCGGTCCAGCACATTGCCCCAGGGATCCACCACCATGCTGTCCCCATAGGTCTCGCGGCCGTTGATGTGATAGCCCCCCTGGGCCGCGGCGACCACATAACAGAGATTTTCGATGGCCCGCACCCGCACCAGCGCCTCCCAGTGGGCCTTGCCGGTGAAGGCGGTGAAGGCCGAGGGAATGGCGAACAGCTCCACGTCCTGCTCCAGCATGCAACGAAACAGCTCGGGAAAGCGGAGATCGTAACAGACGGCCAGCCCCAGGCGGCCGAAAGGGGTGTCCACCACCGTCACCCGCTCCCCCGGCACGATGGTCAGCGACTCGGTATAGTTCTCCTGGCTGGCCTCGATGCGCACATCGAAGAGGTGCATCTTGTCGTAGCGGGCGACCACCGCCCCGGAGGGATCATAGACCAGGCAGGCGGCATAGACCTTGCCAGCCTGGGGAGAACGCAGGGGGACCGTGCCACCGACGATCCACACCCCGTGAGTGGCTGCCTGGCGGGAGAGAAAGCCCTGGATCGGCCCACTGCCTTCATCCTCGCAGGCCTCGACCTTGTCCTCTTCCGTCAGGCCCATGAGGGCGAAGTTCTCGGGGAGCACCAGGAGTTCGGCGCCGTTCTCCACCGCCATGCCGATGAGGCGCTCCGCCTCGATGAGGTTGGCCCCGATATTGGGACCGGATGCCATTTGAATTGCAGCCACGCGACTCATGTCTCATACCTCGATTGTGCCATTGCAGGCCCCGCCAGGCCCTGCTCAGCGGATTATCCTGAAAACCCGTCCAAAAAACCACGCCGACCCCTCGCCGTCCCCCCCCGCGCCTCGCCCTGCCGGGAGACCGTCCCTTGCCCACCAGTCTTACTGGACGCTCTCCAGGCCATTGTCCTGCAAGTCTTTTCTTCCATCCTTCTCCAGCAGGCGCTGGACGCGGGGATTCTCCCAGGAACCGGTGACGCGATATTTCACCTGGATTATCTTGTCGATTTCCTCCTTGAGGATCTGTTCGGCCAGCAGGATCACCGCGCCGACTCCGATCCCCCCGGCCACGGCGCCGGCCACCGGCAGACCGGAGGTGAGCTGGGGAATCACCGTGACGACCTGATCATAATCTCTCGCCCGCAGGCCCACCCGCCCTTCCGCCATGATACGGGCCGCGGGTCCTTTCATGGTGAGATCGCGCGTGAAGGCATCACCGTCACGGATGACGAAAGACCCCTTGATTTCATCGAAACTGAATCCCTTGTCGAAAATGTCGCTGAAATCCAGGGACAGGCGCCGCGGCAGGGCCTGCAGACTCACCAGGCCGAAGATCCTGCCTGCGCCCGGCTCCACCTCGAGAAGTCGACCGTCTTCGATGCGCAAGGACAGATTGCCGTTGACCCTGTCGGGGGCAAAGGACATGGGATCACCCGGCCACTGCCCCACCAACTCCATGTGGGCGCGCCCGTTCTTGATATTGTCCCTGAAACCCAGCAGGGCCATGGCCTTGCCCAGGTTCGGGCTGTCGAAGATGATGTTGAAGATGGACCGTTGCCCGGCCTCCCCGGCGCCTTCTCCCCTCCCCTTCTCAATACCGGTCGCAATCCAGGTACCATGGATCTTGAGATTGATGAAGGAAGAATCCAGTGTGATCCTGTCAAAACGAATCCCTGCGGGATGTCTGGACGCCCACAAATCCAGGTCGCGAAATTCGATATCGCCGTAGTCCAGCCGCCTGCTGTGCACCACCAGCGGGGGCAGTTCACGGGGATCCATGTCCGTTTCCCCCGTCTGCGGCGTCTCCCCGGCGCCCGGACCGGTATCCGGGGGGGCGGAAGGCTGGCGCGGAATCCGCAGATAGTCCAGCTCCATGATCACCGGCAGATCGGGCGCCAGGGGATATTCGATGTAACCCCGCAGCTCCCTGCTGTCGGCCACGAATTCCCAGACTTCGTCCTCCAGCGCTCCCTGCAGGGTGACATCGTGGAAGTCCCGCCCGATCACTTCCAGCCGTTCCAGGCGTAGATCCAGGCTGCGCAGCAGCGGGGCCTCGTCGTCCGCCGCCTCCGCGAGATAGGGCTGCCACCGGGAATAGGAAAAATTCTCCAGTGCGCCCCGCAGGCGCAAGCCCCTGTGCGGCGGCAGGCGGGGCTGGCCGAAACCGGAGCCGGAACCGAACAGCAGCTCCCCGCGCTCGAAACGCAAATGGGGGTCCAGATCCATGATGCCGTGGAACAGTGAGCCCAGCTGAAGCATCACAGGCGCATCCAGGTCACGCGGCAGGCGGGTGTGCAAGGTCAGCGCCAGCGTCTCATCCGCCCCTTTGAACAGGGGTTCGGGCAACGCGATGGTCATGCCGCGCAGGTCGGACCGGATCTCCAGGGTGCTCTCTCCCCCCGCTGCACCGGCAGGCGGCAGCCTCAAGTCTGCCTGCCAGGCCGTTTCACCGCTGAGATGACGCAGCAGGGAGAATGGCACCAGGGTAGCCACGGCCCCGGCGCCGATGAAACCCTGCGCCCTGATGTGGGTCGTCACGCCTCCCTCTTCACGTACCGTGTCCACGCCGATGCGGCTGTCCAAGCCAAGAATGCGTCCCCGGAGATCTTCGGCGAACAGCCCCGCGCCACTGAAGCGCAGCTCGCCATTGAGCGCCTTCACTTCCAGCGGGCGCTCTTTTCCCACCACGAGAATACTGTTGCGCAGTGCCAGCGCCCCGCTGACCTCGGCAGGCCGATGAGGTGCCAGGGGCTTGTGCAGGGTCAACCGCAGGCGGCTCTCGCCAAAGGCATCGAGATCGGTGAGATAGGTGGCGAAGCGCTCGCGCAAGGGGCTTTCCCGGAGAAACCGCAGGACATCCTTGGTCGGCCCCGCCGCTTGCCCCTCGACCTCCAGCACGGCCGGCTGCGCTGCCAGGTCTGCGATGACGATGCGCGCCCCATCGAGACGGGAAGACAGACTCCGGCCATCGGCCAGCGTCACTTCCATGCCCCGTTTGCGAAAAACGAAACCCGCCTCGATCTCCTCGATACGCGGCCAGCCCGGGGCATAGTCCAGCACACCGTCGAGCACGTTGAAACGCACCTCGAAGTCTCCATCGGAAGCAAAAGGCGTCCGGTTGAGGGGGCCATGAAAACGTGCTTCACCGGCAGGGACCCGGCCCGCGACGATGGCCCGGTCCAGCCACTTCACCAGCCCCGGCCGCATCACCGCGACGGGCAGATAACGCGCCGTATGTTCCAGGCTCACGGCGGCAAAACGCGCTTCGAGATCGAGCCGGGGCGTGCCCGCCGCCGGCAGATCCAGATCCAGTTGCGCCGTCAGCGCAAGGCTCGTATCCCGCCACACCAGATCCCTCCCCTGCACCGACCAGCCGCCGGCTGTGCGCCGCCAGAGAAGTCGTCCCGACAGGGCTCGTGCCACCAGGGCATCGCGAAACAGCGAGGTGAAATCCAGCGTCACCTCCCGCCCGTCCAGCACCATCGTCCCGCCCCTTTCATGGACAGCCAGCCGGCCCGCCAGATTGCGCAGCCCGGGCATTCCCTGCCAGGGCAATGTGCTCAGGCCGGTAAAACGGGCAGCGACCTGGAAGCGTGGCCCCCCGGACTTTGCAGTAACCTTGCCTGCGCCTTCACTGGCAACCTCTTCCGTCCCGCGCTCACAGGCATGGCAATAGGCGAGATAGACATCACGCAGGACACCACGGGGGGCGAGACCGTCGAGTGCTTCGGCGAGACGAGACGGCAGAGCGGGCGCCAGCACCCGCAGCGCCCGCAGGTCATCCAGATCCAGATAACCGAGGCTCGCCCTCACAGACACGCCGTGTCCATCGTCCTCCCACCGGACCTGAAACGCAGTGGGCGGCCAGAGACGGTCGCCACGGCCGAAACGCAGCCCGTCGATGGCCAGTTGCCAGCCGTTCGCCCAGCGGTGCCAGAGGAAATCCCCGCCTGCCTTGTCGATGTGCAGGGCGGACGCCGGTTCCCCCTCGCGCATCAGGCTCAGGTCACGCATGCCCACCCGGCCGGAGAGGCGCTGCAGCCGCCCTGCCTCCCACCTGCCCCAGAGTTGCAGCGTGGCAGACCCCGCAGGAAAACGCAGCCCGCCCGCCTGCACCGACCAGGGCAGCGCCTCCAGCTGCAGGTCGCCCGCCGCAAGGTAGAGATCCCCGCTCCACCGCGACGAGGTCAGGTCGCCACGGAGATCCAGGATGAAAGACAATTGCTGCGTGCCATCCCGCGTCAACCGGACCTGGCCCTCCAGGCGGTGACGCGCACCTTCGTTGCGCAGGCGAAAGGCGATGTCGTGAAAATGGCGCACCGTCCCCCCGCGCAGTTCGTCCTGCCAGTCGATCGTCCCCTTGCGGATGGTGATGCGCCGGCGTTGCGCCAGCCACTGCAGCACGCCCCGGGCATCGAGCTCCGCGCTGCGGGGGCTGCCACGCCTGCCCATGACGGAGAGGCTGCCATCGGCATGGCGGGTCACCGCCAGGCGGACCCCGTTCAGAACCAGGCCGGTGACCTGGGGAACGCCATGCCACAGGCTGCGTGGCACGTCGATATCGATCATGGCCGATTCCAGGTGCAAGAGTTCGCGTCCGCCCTGGCGCTCCTGCAGGGTCAGGCCATGAAAGGTGATGCGCGGCCCCAGCCCATGCCAGCGGGCATCGATGGACTCCACCGCCAGGGGGAGGTCCAGCTGTGCTGACAGCAGACCCACCAGCTCTTCGCGATACGCCGTCAACTGGGGCAGCAGCAGGCGGGCCAGCGCCATCAGCAAGGCCACCGTCACCAGCAACCCTGCCGTTGCGACCCAAAGCCTGTAAGCAAATCTGCGTATCACGACAACACCCAAGCACCCGCAGGACAGGGGAAGAAAAGACACGCCCGCACGGCCGCCACGGGGTGGCGGCGGCAGCATGTTCCAGCCCCTTTCGCCCGGGCCCTCACATCATGACGACATCGAATTGTTCCTGGGTATAGAGGCTTTCCACCTGCAGCTTGACGGGCTTGCCGATGAACTCCTCCAGTTCGGCGACGCTGGTGGACTCCTCGTCCAGCAGCATGTCCACCACTTCCTGGGAGGCCAGCACCAGGAACTGCTGGGCATCGAACTGGCGCGCCTCGCGCAGGATCTCGCGAAAGATCTCGTAGCAGGTGGTCTCGCGGGTCTTCACCGAGCCCCGCCCCTCGCAAGTGGGACACGGCTCGCACAGGACATGCTCCAGGCTCTCCCGGGTACGTTCACGGGTCATCTCCACCAGCCCCAGCGGCGAGACATCGCAGATATAATGCCTGGCACGGTCCGCCTCCAGGCTCTTCTCCAGGGCGCGCAACACTTGGTACTTGTGATCCTCGTCCGTCATGTCGATGAAGTCGATGATGATGATGCCGCCGAGATTGCGCAACCTCAGCTGACGGGCAATGGCCTGGGCCGCCTCCAGGTTGGTCTTGAAGATGGTCTCCTCCAGATTGCGGTGGCCGACGAAGGCGCCGGTATTGACATCGATGGTGGTCATGGCCTCGGTCTGGTCGATGTAGAGGTGGCCGCCCGACTTGAGCTGCACCTTGCGTTCCAGCGCTTTCTGGATCTCGTCTTCCACGGAATAGAGATCGAAGATGGGACGCTCCCCGGGATAGTGCTCGATGCGCGGCACCAGTTCCGGAATGAATTTCTGCACGAAACTGCGCACTGCCTGGTAGGTCTCCCGTGAATCGATGCGCACCTTGTCGATGCCGGTTCCCGGCAGGTCACGGAGAATGCGCATGGCGAGCGGCAGGGCGGCATAAACGAGGGTCCCCGGCGCCTGGGATTCCACCCGTTGCTGGATGGAGGCCCAGAGCTTGCACAGAAAGCGCATGTCCTCGAGGATGTCTTCCTCCGCCACCCCCTCGGCGGCGGTACGGATGATAAAGCCGGCGGTCACATCGTCTTCCCCCTGCGCCGCCTTGATGATGGATCGCAGCCGTTCCCGTTCGGCCTCGTCGCCGATCTTCTGCGACACCCCGATATTGCTGACGCCCGGCATGAGGACCAGGTAGCGCGAGGGAATGGTGACATGGGTGGTCAGCCGTGCCCCCTTGCTGCCCAGGGGATCCTTGATCACCTGCACCAGGATCTCCTGGCCGTCGCGCAACAACCCGGCAATCGCCGGCTCGGTGCGGCGTTCGGCATCCAGTTCGCCGGCTTCCTGCTGCACCAGGATATCGGCGGCATGGAGAAAGGCGGTGCGTTCCAGGCCCACATCCACGAAGGCCGCCTGCATGCCCGGCAGGACCCGGCTCACGCGGCCCTTGTAGATGTTGCCCACCAAGCCGCGTTTCTTGGCCCGCTCGATGTGCACTTCCTGGAGCAGGCCGTTCTCCACGATGGCGACGCGGGTCTCCCGCGGGGTGACATTCATCAGGACTTCGTCACTCATGGCTGCTCCTCGACGCTGTCAAACAATTCGATGCCGGCGGCCCGCAACAGTTCAGCCGTCTCGAACAAGGGGAGCCCCATGACGCCGGAATAACTGCCCTCCAGGCGCCGGATGAATACCGCCGCCCGGCCCTGGATGGCATAGCCGCCGGCCTTGCCACGGGGCTCCCCCGTCTCCCAATAGGCCTCGCGTTCCGCAGGGGAGAGGGGGCGGAACCACACTGTCGAGGTACACAGGCACTGCCGTTCCTCCGCGCCCGAGATCAGCGCCACACCGGAGTGCACGCGATGCGAGCGCCCCGACAGACGCGCCAGCATGGCCAGCCCCGCCTCCCGGTCGGCCGGCTTGGTGAGCAGATCGCCGTCGACTTCCACCACCGTATCGGCGGCAAGCACCGGCACCGCATCGGGCCAGGCTGCGCAGACCGCCCGGGCCTTGGCCAGGGCCAGGCGCAAGACATAATCCCCGGCCGCCTCCCCTGCACGGGGTCGCTCGTCCACGGAAGCGCAGCGGGTGCGAAAACGCAGGCCGATCTGGGCCAGCAGATCCCGGCGCCGGGGCGAGGCCGAGGCCAGAACGACCTGTACGGGCGCGTGCTGTGCGTTCATTCCACGTGTGCCCCCTTCATTTCCCCCTTCATTTCCAATAAGTCATTCCCGATGATAAGGATGTCCCGCCAGCAGACTCCAGGCCCGGTAGATCTGCTCGGCCACCACGATGCGCACCAGCTGATGAGGCAGGGTCAGCCTGGAGAGGGACCAGCGCGCCGCCGCCCGTTCCAGGCAGGCGGGCGCCAGGCCATCGGGACCACCCACCAGCAACGCCACGGTCTGTCCGTCCTGCTGCCATCCCGCCAGCCGTCCGGCGAGTTCCCGGGTGTTCCACAGTTCGCCGTGTTCGTCGAGGGCGATCACCACGGCCCGTGCCGGCACGGCCCGCAACAGCGCCTCTCCCTCACGATGCGACAATGCCGCCGGGCTCGCGCCTTTCACCCGCCGGGCAGGGGGTATCTCGGTGAGCTGCAGGGAGCAGTCGCGCGGCAGGCGGCGGGCGTACTCCTCGAAGCCCGAGGTGACCCAGGCAGGCGGTCTGCGGCCCACAGCAAGGAGGTGAATGCGCATGACACATGGCGCCACAAGAGAGGGTCAGGGCCCGGCGGCGCCGCTGTCCGCTGCCGGCCCCACCCGCCACAGTTTTTCCAGTTGATAGAACTCCCGCACCGGGGGCAGCATGATGTGCACCACCACGTCACCCAGGTCCACGAGCCCCCACTGGGCATCCCGTTCTCCCTCGACCCCCAGGGGCCGCACACCCTGCGCCTTCACCGCTTCGACCACGTTGTTGAGCAGGGCACGGACATGGCGGTCCGAGGTGCCGCTGGCAATCACCATGAAGTCGGTCACCGACGTCATGCCGCGCACGTCCAGAACGACGATGTCCACGGCCTTGAGGTCCTCCAGGGCCGTCACCACGATCTTCTGCAATTGTTCCGCTTTCATGTTCTCATGTGACTCAGCAGGCAGTCAGGGCCGTTTGTGGTCGGCCGCGTTCTCACCCCGCTCAAGACCGGTACAGTCCTTCCCGCCAGATGTATTCGAGCACCTTCTCCGGCAACAGATAACGGGGGCTCAGGCCCTTGCGCACCAGCTCGCGGATGCGGCTGGCGGAGATTTCCAGCCGCGTGACGGTCTGCAGCAGGATGCAGCCCGCGGGCCGCTGGCGCAAGGGGCGGGGATCCGAAACCCGGCACCGCGCCAGAAGGTCCGCCACCGCCGGCGACGGCGCACAGTCCGCCCCGGGACGGTCCACCACCACCAGATGGGCCAGTTCAACGAGCCGCTCCCAGCGGTGCCATGTCTCCAGGCTGTTGAAGGCGTCCATGCCCAGCAGCAGGCAGAGAGGCCGCCGCCCCGCCTCCGCCCGCAGGGAAGAAAGGCTGTCCACCATGTAGGAGGGACCTGCGCGGCGCAATTCCCGTTCGTCCACGACGAAACCACGCTGTTCCGCAAGCGCCAGGCGCAGCATGTTGCACCGGTCCCGGGCCGAGGCCGCCGGCGTGCCGCGATGGGGCGGCTGACGGCAGGGCATGAAACGAACCTCCGCCAGCGCCAGGGCCTGGCAGAGTTCCAGGGCAATGCGCAGATGACCATAGTGGACAGGATCGAAAGTGCCGCCGAGGATGCCCAGCCCCCCGTTGCATCGCGTTCCGCCCGTCACATCTATTGCCGGATATGCCCGTCGCCGATGACGATGAATTTCTGGGACGTGAGCCCTTCCAGGCCCACGGGACCACGGGCGTGGAGCTTGTCGGTACTGATGCCGATCTCCGCGCCCAGGCCATACTCGAAACCGTCGGCAAAGCGGGTGGAGGCGTTGACCATGACCGAGCTGGAATCCACCTCGTGGAGGAAGCGCCGCGCCCGGCCCACGTCCTCGGTGACGATGGCATCGGTATGAGCCGACCCGTAGCGACGGATGTGTTCCATCGCCTCCTCCAGACCCGCCACCACGCGGATGGAAAGCACGGGGGCGAGATATTCCGTGGTCCAGTCCTCTTCGACCGCCTCCTTCATGGCGGGTTCGATGGCCCGCGCCGCAGGACAGCCGCGCAATTCCACACCCGCCTCGCGGTACATCCGGGCCAGGGGCGGCAGGACCCGGGCGGCGATGTCCCGGGCGATGAGCAGGGTCTCCATGGTATTGCAGGTCCCGTAGCGCTGGGTCTTGGCATTGTAGGCCACCTGAATGGCCTTGTCGCAGTCGGCCCGGTCATCGATGTAGACGTGACAGACACCGTGCAGGTGCTTGATGACCGGCACCCGGGATTCACGGCTGATGCGCTCAATGAGGCCCTGGCCGCCGCGGGGCACGATGATGTCCACGTATTCCGGCATGCGCAGCAGCTCGCCCACCGCGGCGCGGTCGGTGATCTCCACCACCTGCACCGCGTCGGCCGGCAGGCCGGCACCGCTCAGGGCACGTCGCACGCAGGCGGCAATGGCCTGGTTGGAGTGAATGGCCTCGGATCCGCCGCGCAGGATGGCGGCGTTGCCCGATTTCAGGCACAGCCCGGCGGCATCCGCGGTCACGTTGGGGCGGGACTCGTAGATGATGCCGATCACCCCCAGGGGCACGCGCATGCGCCCCACCTGGATACCCGAAGGTCGGTAGGCCAGCTGGCTCACCTCGCCCACGGGATCGGGCAGCTTGGCAATCTGGCGCAGGCCTTCCGCCATGGCGGCGATGCGGTCTTCATTGAGCGCCAGGCGATCCAGCAGGGCCTCGCCCAGGCCGTCGCGCCGGCCGGCGTCGAGATCCCTTTCGTTGGCCGCCAGGAGATGGCCGGCATCGTCCTCCAGGGCCTTTGCCATGGACTCCAGGGCCTGGTTCTTGGCCGCCGTCGTGGCACGGGCCATCTCTCTCGCAGCGGCGCGCGCGCGCCGCCCCACCTCATGCATGTAATCCCGGATGTCTGTCATGACCGTTCTTTCTTGCGTCGCTTCAACCCTTGTCAACCCGGCGAAATCCCGGCGAAATCCCGGCTTCGCCCACCAGTTCCACGCCCGCCATGGCCAGGGCCAATTGTAGCAGTTCGTCCCAGGCGTTGCCCGGCGCCTGGCCCTTGACGAGGCGGTCGATGCGCGCCGCGCGGCGCAACAGGCCCTGCCAGCGTCGCCGCCCGTGACGGGCCAGGGCGGCGCGAATCAGGGGCTTGCGCTTGTCCCAGACCCTCTGGCCCGCCAGCACCGCCTCCACGGCCTCGCCGTTTTCCACGCGCGCCGCCATGCCTGCAAGGGCACGCAGCTCCCGCGCCAGCGCCCACAACGCCAGTACCGGCTCCACGCCCTCCCGGCGCAACCCCGCCAGGATGCGCGCGGCCCGGCGGGCATCGCCGGCGAGTGCCGCATCGACCAGGCCAAAGACATCGAAGCGGGCGCTGTCGGCGACCGCCGCCAGCACGGCCTCGGCATCGACCTGCCCCTCATGCAACAGGCGCAGTTTCTCGATCTCCTGCACGGCGGCCAGGAGATTCCCTTCCACCCGTTCCACCAGCAGCCGCACTGCCTCGCCGTCGGGGCGCAACCCCGCCGCCCGCATGCGCTCGGCAACCCAGCGGGGCAGTTCGCGCGGGGTAAGCGGCCAGACCTGGACCACCACGCCGGCCTGCTCCAGCGCCTTGAACCAGCGGCCGCGCTGGGCCGCGCCGTCCAGGCGGGGACAGATCACCAGGAGCACGGTATCCGGCGGGGGACGCTCGCCATAGGCCTGCAGCACGCGCGCCCCGGCCTCGCCCGGCCTGCCGCCCGGCAGGCGCAGTTCCAGCAGCCGGCGCTCGGCGAAGAGCGACATGCCGCCGGCCGCCTGCAGGAGCCCCTGCCAGTCGAAACCGGCCTCGGCATGGAACACCACCCGCTCGCTGCAGCCCTCCTCGCGCGCCCTGGCCCGCACCAGGTCGCAGGCTTCCTGGACCAGGAGGGGATCGTCCCCGCTGACCAGATAGACGGGCGCCAGGCCGCCCTGGAGAAGCCGCGACAACTGGCGGGCGGCAATCTTCATGGCGCCCCGGCCTTTTCCCCCACCTTTTCTCCCGGCGTTCCGCCGGCAGCCTCCAGCCCCTGCGCCGCCGCCTGAAGGCGGCGCAGGATCTCGCGCCCCGCCGCAAGACGCATGTCGCGATAGAGCTGTTCCGATTCGCTCACGAGGGTATTGACGGCGGTCTTGTCGAAGCGGATGTCCCGGGTGCGCCGCACGGTCTGGGGTGTCAGCAGGGGCCGGCCGGCGGCATCGTAGGCCTCGAAGGTCGCGCTGTAGATCAGCTCGTACTCCTGCACCTCCGTCCCCGTCGCGGCCACGGACAACACCCGGCGGTCGCGCTGCTCACCCAGGAGCACCAGCACGAGCTGCGCCGACTCGCGGGCCACCAGGGGCGTACCCGTCTCTTCCAGGGCGCGGCGCAGGATTTCGTAGAGGGGGATGCTGCGGTCCCCGCCGAGGTGCAGCGGAGGCAGGGCGGCGGTCACGCCCTGGGTGCCACGCAGGTGATAACCGCACCCCGCCAGCAGCAGCGCCAGCCCCATCCATGCAACCAGAACAGGGTACCTGGGGAGGGGAAACATGTCCCCTCAGTCCCCCACCACGATATTCACCAGCCGCCCGGGCACCACGATCAGCTTTTTCACCGTGCGTTTCCCCACGAAACGCTGCACGTTGGGCTCCGCCAGGGCGGCGGCCTCGATATGCGCCCGTTGCGCATCGGCAGGCACGGTGATGCGCCCGCGCAGCCGGCCGTTGACCTGCACCACCAGCTCGATGCTGTCGCGCGCCAGGGCCTCGTCATCGGGCGATGGCCAGTCGGCGGCAAGGATGTCTTCCCCGTACCCCAGGGCACGCCACAAGTACTGGGCCACGTGGGGCGCGATGGGAGAGAGCAGGCGCAGCAGGATCCCCAGCCCCTCGGCCCGCACGGCGGCGGCCTCGCCGCCGGCCGTGGCCGGCAATTCGGCGAGCAGCCTGAGCAGCTTCATGCAGGCAGAGACCACGGTGTTGAACTGGTGCCGGGCGAAATCGTAGTCCGCCTGGCGCAGCAGGGCATGGATCTCGCGCCGCGCATCCCGCAAGCCGCCCGCAAGCCCCCCCAGCCGCTGGCGGTGGCCTGGATCCCGCAGCGCGCCCGGGATGGCCCGCTCGTGTTCCTGGCAGAAGGCCCAGAGACGCTTCAGAAACCGATGCGCCCCTTCCACGCCGCTGTCGGACCATTCCAGGGACTGCTCCGGCGGTGCGGCGAACATGATGAAAAGGCGCACCGTATCGGCGCCGTAGCGCTCGATGAGCGCCTGGGGATCCACGGTGTTGCCCTTGGACTTGGACATCTTGGCGCCGTCCTTGAGCACCATGCCCTGGGTGAGCAGGCGGGCAAAGGGCTCGTCGCCCTCCACCAGCCCCATGTCCCGCATCAGGCGGTGAAAGAACCGCGCATAGAGCAGATGCAGGATGGCATGCTCGATGCCGCCGATGTACTGGTCCACGGGCAGCCAGTAACGGGCACGCTCGTCCAGCATGGCATCTTCTTCGTCGGGACAGGCGAAGCGTGCGTAGTACCAGGACGATTCCATGAAGGTGTCGAAGGTGTCGGTCTCGCGCCGCGCCGGCCTGCCGCAGCGCGGACAGTCTGTCTCCACGAATGCCGCCATGCGCTGGAGGGGCGATCCCCCTTCCTCCTCGAAAGAGACGTCTTCGGGCAGCACCACCGGAAGGTCCTCGTCGGGCACCGGTACGCTCCCGCAGTCCGGGCACTCGATGACGGGAATGGGCGCCCCCCAATAACGCTGGCGCGAAATCCCCCAGTCCCGAAGACGGTAGTTGATCCGCCGCCGGCCACGCCCTCTTTCCTCCAGGTAGCGGGCGATGGCATGGAAGGCGGCCGCGGAATCCAGGCCGGTGAAGGGGCCGGAATCCCTCAGCACCCCGCGGTCCGTGAAGGCCGCCTCGCTCACGTCCAGGGCGCTGCCATCGGCGGGATACACCACCGGGCGGATGGGCAGGCCATAGCGGCGTGCGAACTCGTGGTCCCGCTGGTCATGGGCGGGCACCGCCATCACGGCCCCCGTGCCATAGCCCATGAGCACGAAATTGGCCACCCACACCGGCACCGTCTCTCCGCTGACGGGATGCACGGCCTCGAGGCCGGTATCCATGCCCCGCTTTTCCATGGTTTCCAGCGCGGCCTCGGAGACGGCCGCCCGGCGGCACTCGTCGATGAAGGCCGCCAGTTCCGGCCGGTCCCGCGCCGCGCGCAGGGCCAGGGGATGCTCCGCCGCCACCGCCACGTAGGTCACTCCCATGAGGGTGTCGGGGCGGGTGGTGTACACCGTGAGCGTCTCCTCCCCGCCGGCAATGGCGAATTCGAGCTCCACGCCCTCGGAACGACCGATCCAGTTGCGCTGCATGGTGCGCACCTGCTCTGGCCAGCCTGCCAGTTCGTCCAGGCCCGCCAGCAGCTCCTCGGCATAGGCGGTGATCTTCATGAACCACTGGGGGATCTCGCGTCGCTCCACGGGCGTGTCGCAACGCCAGCAGCGGCCCTCGATCACCTGCTCGTTGGCCAGCACGGTCTGGTCATGGGGACACCAGTTCACCGGCGCGGTCTTCTTGTAAACCAGTCCCTTCTCCAGGAGCCGGAGAAAGAACCATTGCTCCCAGCGATAGTAGGCCGGATCGCAGGTGGCCAGTTCACGCGTCCAGTCGTAGCCGAAGCCGAGCCGCTTGAGCTGGCCGCGCATGTAGTCGATGTTCTGCCGCGTCCAGCGGGCGGGCGGCACCCGGTTCTGGATGGCGGCGTTCTCCGCCGGCAGGCCGAAGGCGTCCCAGCCCATGGGTTGCAGCACGTTCCTGCCCTGCATGCGCTGGTAGCGGGCGATGACGTCACCGATGGTGTAGTTGCGCACGTGCCCCATGTGGAGACGCCCGCTGGGATAGGGAAACATGGAAAGACAATAGTATTTGGCACGGCGGGCGTCCTCCACGGCGCGGAAGACCCCGCGCGCCTCCCACTCCCGCTGCACGGCGGTCTCGATCGCCTCGGGCCGGTATGGCGGCAAACGGTGTTCCTGTGATGGGCTGGTCATGTTCACTGCGGTCCTGCATCTTCTGTCCTGCCGCAGGCATGGCACCTGCGGATCCGAGCCGCCATATTACTTGGAATCTCTCCGCCCTTCCAAGACCAGGACGCCCAGCAGCAGCGACAGGGACAGCAGTACCACGGGATAGTTGCCCAACAGCACATACGGAGTGGTCCCCGCAAGGGGCTGAACGGCGGCCTGCAGCACATGCTCCTCGAAGGGCGGCGAGACGGCCACCAGGTCACCGCGCGCATCCACCACGGCGGAAATCCCGGTATTGGTGGCCCGCAGAAGGTATCGACCCGTCTCCAGGGCGCGCATGCGGGCGATCTGCAGATGCTGCGCCGGCGCGATGGAGCCGGCGAACCAGGCATCGTTGCTCACGTTCACCAGCAGGGTGGCCTCGGGCAGGGCACGGATCACTTCCTCGCCGAAGGCCCCCTCATAGCAGATGGTGACCGCCACCTTCTGGCCCGCCAAGTCGAGGGGAGGCTGATCGGGCGCCCCGGCGCTGAAATCCGACATGGGGACATCCATCCAGTCAACGATGTCTCCCAGCACGTCTGCAAAGGGCAGGTATTCCGTAAAGGGCACCAGGTGCTGCTTGTGGTAGAAGGCGGTGGTCGCCCCCACGCTCACCATGCTGTTATAGTAACGACGGGTCTCGGGATCGAGATAGATCACCCCCACCAGCAGGTCCGGCCCCGACTCACCGGCCTCCCGTGCCAGCACTTCCAGATAGGGCCGCGCCTGGAGATAGAACATGGGCATGGCGGTTTCGGGCCAGACGATGAGATCGCTGTCCCAGTGCCGGCGGCTCAGGCGGGTGTACAGTTCCACCGTGGGCTCGCGCATGGCCGGCTGCCATTTGAGATCCTGGGGGATGTTGCCCTGCACGAGGCTGACCGTAATCGCCTCCCCGGCCGGGCGGCTCCAGGACACCAGGGACAACAGCGCCGCGCCCACCCAGAGGGCGACCAGCGCGGCGAGATAGCGCCCCAGGATGCCGTCACGCCGCTGCAGTGCCGCCAGCAGCAGGGCGCTGCTGAGCGCGGTGAAATAGGAAAGGCCATAGACCCCCATCACGGGCGCCAGCGCCGCGAGCGGCGCATCGATCTGGCTGTACCCCACGTTGAGCCAGGGGAACCCCGTCAGGAACCAGCCCCGCACCCACTCGGCCAGCACCCACACGGCAGGGTAGACCAGGACCAGTGCCGGCGCCGGGGCGAGCCGCCTGCACCGACGCACCCAATGGACCGAAATCCAGCCGGCAAGGGCGGGAAAACAGGACAGCACGAGGATGAACGTCAGGGTGAGCACCACCGCAAGACCCCACGCCACGCCGCCGAACTCATGGATGCTGATGAAAATCCAGCTCACACCGGCACCGAACATGCCCAGGCCGAACAGCCATCCCCGCCACAGGGCCCGCCGCGGCGCGGCATCCCGCCAGGTGGCGAACAGCAGGGACAGGGAGATCACGGCAAGGGGATGGAGATCGAAAGGCGAAAAGGCCAGCGGCAGCAGCAGCCCCGCCAGCAGGGCCAGCAGGTCGGCGGACCGGGCGCGCCGGCCGTCTGCCAGGAAAAAGGACAGCATGGCGCTCAGGTCACTGCGGTGCGGCGTGGCGCGGGGGCTCGTGCAGGGTCGCGCCGTTGTCCAGGCTGTCCAGCAGGTTGAGCTGCAGAAGATTGATGCGCCGGCTGTCGGCGTGCAGCACCTTGAAACGGAAGCGGTCGATGTCGATGGTCTCGCCGCGCTGCGGCAGGTGGCCGAAGCGGCGCATCACAAACCCGCCGATGGTGTCGAATTCCTCGTCGCTGATGTCGCTGTTGAAATACTCATTGAACTCGCCGATGGGCGTGAGGGCCTTGACCGTGTACTCGCCGGCGCTGTGCTTCATGATGTAGACCTCGTCCTCCACATCGTGCTCGTCGACGATCTCGCCCACGATCTGCTCCAGCACGTCTTCGATGGTCACCAGGCCGTCCACGCCGCCGTATTCGTCCACCACAATGGCCATGTGGTTGCGGCTGGCGCGGAATTCCTTGAGCAATACATTGAGCCGCTTGCTCTCCGGAATGAACACCGCCGGCCGCAGGATGTCACGCATGTTGAAACTGCGGCGGCGGTCACCCATGAAATAGCTCAACAGATCCTTGGCCAGCAGGATGCCCACCACTTCGTCCTTGCTCTCGCCGATCACGGGAAATCGTGAATGGGCCGACTCCGTGATGACGGGCAGGATCTCGTCCAGCGAGGCATCGCGCTCCACCACCACCATCTGGGAGCGGGGGATCATGATCTCTCGAACCTGCATCTCGGACACTTCCAGCACGCCCTCGATCATGGCCAGTGCATCCGCGTCCAGCAGATGCCGCTGCTGGGCCTCGCGCAGGATTTCGATGAGTTCCTGGCGGTTCCTGGGCTCGCCGCTCAAGGCCTGGCCCAGGCGCTCCAGCCAGCTGCGCTGGGTGGTGGCCTGTTCTTCACGTCGTTCGTTCATGATCATCGTTCCTCGCAATCCGTGTCGTCGTGGCCGTCACGCCTTGCGGCGCAACAGGTCGTCGTTGCCTTCATTGTCTTCCTCGTGGTAGGGATCGCCATAACCCAGCCCGGCCAGCACCTTTCTCTCCTCGGCCTCCATGCGCCGGGCATCGGCCTCGTTCTCGTGATCGTAGCCCAGCAGGTGCAGCACCCCATGCACCACCATGTGGGCCCAGTGCGCCTGTGGCGCCTTGCCCTGCTCGCGGGCCTCGGCGGCGACGATGGGCGCGCAGATCACCACATCACCCAGCAGGGGCGGCTGCAGCAGTTCCGGTTCCTCGAAGCTGAACGACAGGACATTGGTGGGGCCCGCCTTGTGGCGATAGGTCTCGTTGAGGCGGCGGCTCTCCTCCCGCCCGGCGATACGGATGGTCAGCTGGGCGCTGCCCCGGCGGCTCGCCAGGGCGGCACAGGCCCAGGACCTGAGATCGTGTTCGGAGGGTAGGTCGTCCTCCTCCTCGGTTGCGTACTGGATGTCTACGGAGAGTTCCATGACAGGGATCTTCTGGTCTGGTTTTTCACGAATCCGGCGAGGCTGCGCCGCTGCCACTGCGATCGTAGGCCGCCACGATGCGCTGCACCAGCGGGTGGCGTACCACGTCCTTGGCCTGGAAGAATGTGAAACTGATGCCTTCGATGTCCTTGAGGACCTCGATGACATGGCGCAGGCCGGAGACCCGGTCGCGTGGCAGATCGATCTGGGTGATGTCGCCGGTCACCACCACCGTGGAGCCGAAACCGATGCGGGTGAGAAACATCTTCATCTGTTCCACGGTGGTGTTCTGGGCCTCGTCCAGGATGACGAATGATTCGTTGAGGGTCCGCCCGCGCATGTAGGCCAGGGGCGCCACCTCGATGACATTACGTTCGATGAGCTTGGCGACGCGCTCGAAACCCAGCATCTCGTAGAGAGCGTCATAGAGCGGCCGCAGGTAGGGGTCGATCTTCTGGGCCATGTCGCCGGGCAGGAAACCGAGACGCTCGCCGGCCTCCACGGCGGGTCGCACCAGGAGAATACGGCGCACGGACTCTTCCTCCAGGGCCTGCACCGCACAGGCCACGGCGAGATAGGTCTTGCCCGTGCCCGCCGGACCGATGCCGAAATTGATGTCGCAGTTCAGGATGTGTTCCAGGTACTGGCGCTGGTTGGCGCCCCGGGGTGTCACCAGACCTCGCCGGGTCCGTATCGCGGGCTGTTTCTCCGCCACCGGCCGGGCACCGGCCTCCGCCTCGGCGGCCTGGAGAAACAGGTGGACCTGGGCCGGTGTCAGTGCGGCCCTGGCCGTTTCTGCATAGAGCTGTTTCAACAGGCGGCTCGCGGTCCGCACGGGCCGGGCATCGCCGATGATGCGGAAACTGTTGCCCCGGTTGTTGACCTCCACGCCCAGACTGCGTTCCACCTGACGCAGGTGCTCGTCGAACTGTCCGCACAGATTGGCCAGCCGCCGGTTGTCGGCAGGCTCCAGGACGAGGTCACAGGATTTAAGACGGGCGTTCAAGATGTCTGCTGAATGCTCCTCGAGAAAAGGTAAAACAGGGGAAAGGCCGTTGCAGCAGATGCATTGAGAACAGGGGAGAACATGGACAGATTCCTGCGGTTCAATCCCAGTTCAATCCCGGTTCAATTCCAGATCAATCCCAGTTGACGGCACGGTTCGCCACGCCGGCCGTTTCGCCCCGTAATGAATGGGGGAGCGCCGCCGTGATTTCAACATCCACGAAACGGCCGACGAGGCTGGCATCGCCACGGAAATTGACGCTGCGGTTGTTGGATGTGCGTCCCGTCAGCTCCCGGGGTGACTTGCGCGACGGCCCCTCCACGAGGACCCGCTGTACCGTGCCCACCATGGCCCGGCTGTAAGCGGAGGCCTGGCGGGCGATGAGATCCTGCAGGCGATGCAGACGCGCCTGCTTGACCGGCAATGGCACGTCATCCGGCAAGGCGGCGGCCGGCGTTCCGGGACGCGGGCTGTAGATGAAACTGTAGGAATGATCGAAGCCGATTTCCTCCACCAGCGCCAGGGTGGCCGCGAAATCCGCCTCGCTCTCCCCCGGGAAACCCACGATGAAATCCGAGGAGATGCTGATGTCCGGCCGTGCCTCGCGCAGGCGGCGGATGATGGACTTGTACTCCAGGACGGTATGCCCGCGTTTCATCAGGGCCAGGATACGGTCGGATCCGCTCTGCACGGGCAGATGCACGTGAGAGGCCAGGGCATCCACCTCGGCGAAGGCCCGGATGAGGGCATCACCGAACTCCACCGGATGGGAGGTGGTGAAGCGAATGCGTTCGATGCCCTCGATGGCGGCCACGTATTCGATGAGCAGCGCCAGGTCGGCCTCGCCGCCCTCGGCCAGCAGGCCGCGGTAGGCATTGACGTTCTGCCCGAGCAGGGTCACTTCGCGCACGCCCTGGCGTGCCAGGGCGGCCACCTCGCTCAGGACATCGTCGAAGGGACGGCTGATCTCCTCGCCCCGCGTATAGGGCACGACACAGAAGGTGCAGTATTTGCTGCAGCCCTCCATCACGGAGACATAGGCCCGGGGGCCCTCCGCGCGGGGCGCGGGCAGGGAGTCGAATTTCTCGATTTCCGGAAAGGAGATGTCCACCACGGGGGATCGACGGCGTCGGACCGCGTCGAGCATCTGGGGAAGACGGTGCAGGGTCTGGGGGCCGAATACGAGATCGACATAGGGCGCGCGGCGGCGGATGGCCTCGCCTTCCTGGCTGGCAACGCAGCCGCCCACCCCCAGCACGAGATGGGGCCGGGCCTCTTTCAGCTCGCGCCAGCGCCCCAGCTGGGAAAACACCTTTTCCTGCGCCTTCTCCCGCACCGAACAGGTGTTCAGCAAGAGCACATCGGCTTCCTCGGGTCGGTCGGTCAACTCCAGACCGTGGCTTGCGCCCAGCACGTCCGCCATCCGGGCGGAGTCGTAGTCATTCATCTGACAACCGAAGGTCTTGATATAGAGCTTTTGCGCCATTGACTCCCGAAAAATTGCCCCGACAAGCGCTAAAGCTACACCTTTTGCGGAAAAATATCCAGTCTCACCCGCCTCCGGATACAGGGGCGGGCAGCGCATAATCCATTGACTTCATTAGGGAAGCTCTGGCCACTTGCCCGATCTGCCGCCTGGATCGCGGCAGATCGGGCCGGACACCACTGGGGTCGTCCCGCAGGCCACGTGCTTTCTTCAGTCCCCGTACGGCGATTCGGCGCTGATACGGTGAATGCTCATGTCCGCGCCCTGGTATTCCTCCTCCTGGGTGAGACGCAGCCCCAGCGTGACCTTCAGCAGACCGTACACCACGGCACCGCCGGCCAGGGCGACGAGCACGCCGAGGCCGGTGCCGATGAGCTGCGAGACAAGGCTCACGCCGCCCAGCCCGCCCAGCGCGGCCTGGCCGAAGATCCCGGCGGCAATGCCGCCCCAGACGCCGCACAGCCCATGCAGGGGCCAGACCCCCAGCACGTCGTCGATCTTCCAGCGATTCTGCGTCAGGACGAAGATCCAGACGAAGATCGCGCCTGCCACCGCACCGGTGGCCAGCGCCCCGACGGGATGCATGATGTCAGAACCCGCGCAGATGGCCACCAGCCCCGCCAGGGGACCGTTGTGGACGAAGCCGGGATCATTGCGCCCCAGCACCAGACCCCCGCCAACACCAACACCCACAAGGCGGCGCCGCCGCCTCCCGACGAGCCGCCATTTCCTCCGCCGCCGCCGGCACCATTTTGCGCGCCCTCGCCGTCGGTGCCCTGGGTACGCGCAAAGTCTTCCAGCGCCGCCAGGGCCCTGGCGATATTGAGGCGGCCACTGCTTGCTACCACCCCCGACAGGCCCGGCAGGATGTCGGTGCTGTCGACGAGGATCGCCCGCAGCCGCTCGGCGGAGAGGGTCAGGCCCAGCTCGCGGGCCCGGGCCTGCAACAGGGCCGCCGCCCCGGTGACAAAGGCCGAGGCGATGGAGGTACCATCCACCACGGTATACGCACCCAGAGACCGGTTGCGCCAGGCCACGGTGACGATGCCCACACCCGGCGCCGCAAGATCCACGCTCTCGGCCCCCCGGTTGGAAAAGTCCGCGATGCGGTCGTTCATGTCGGAGGCGGCCACGGAGACGATATTGGGCAGGTCGTAACTGGCGGGCACGCAGGCCCGGGGGCCGTCATTGACCGCGCCGTTGTTGCAGGCCGCGGCCACCACCAGCACCCCCCGCTCCGCGGCATAGCGATAGGCCTCGTACTCGGCCTCATCGAAACCCGGCGTGCCAGGCGCCGTGCCGCCCACCGCCCCGTAACTGGCATTGATGATGCGCGCCCCGTGATCCACCGCATAACGGATGGCCTTCACGATGCTGCGCGTATCCGAGACCCCCTGGCTGTCGAAGGTGCGCAGCACCATGAGGGAAACCTGCCAGTTGAGCCCGGCGATCTGGAAACCGTTGTTGCCCCGCGCGGCGATGATACCGGCGAGGCCGGTGCCGTGGCCTTCGTTGTCGATGGGCAGGCTGTCATTGCCCACCCAGTCCCAGCCGCGGATGTCGTCCACATAGCCGTTGTTATCGTCATCCACGCCATTGGGGGCTTCATTGGGATTGTTCCAGAGATTGACGGCCAGCTCCCGGTGATCCAGCTGGACACCGGTGTCGATGAGGGCCACCACGATCTCCCCGCTGCCGGTGGTGACATCCCACGCGGAGACGGCATCGATGTCGGCGCCTGCCGTACCGGCCACGTCGGGGCCATTGGGCAGGGGCACAGGCCACCCGAGATTGTGCATGCCCCACTGGAGCACAAAATTGTGGTCGTTGGGCAGAAGCTGGATGCGCTTGATATAGTTGGGCTGGACATGGCGAACCCGCGGGTCGCGTGCGAGGCGGTCCTGCATCTGCGCCAGATCCTCGCCCGCCGGCAGGATCACGCGCACGGTATCCGGCGTGACCGGCTCGACGGTCGTGCCGTGGGGCAGGGCGGCGCGCACGCCGGTGAGCATGCCCGGGCCGTAGCGGACCAGCAGCTCGCCTTCGACATGCGGCGGCAGCGCCGGAGAAGCCTGGAGGGCAGGGAAAGGCAAGCCCAGCAAGCCCATCACCAGGCAGAAACGGCATAAACAGCCGGTAACATGCGCCATGATCGCCGCCTCTGAACATTATTTGGACCCGTCCCCAAGGAGCACACGACCATGATCATTCGCAGACATGATCCCCTGCAGGGGGACGCCCCGGGCAGCCATTGCCTCGTCGGATGGCCGCATTTAAAGGGGAAGCTACATTAACACATGAATTTTATCACATAAACCCCCATTTTTATTAACTCTCGGCATTTCTTATGACAACTGCCACGGACCCGCACCATGCGCCTTTCAGTGATCATCCCCATCCTCGATGAGGCTGAGACGCTCCCGCAGACACTGGGCACCCTGCAGGCTCTGCGCAGCGAGGGCAACGAAGTCATCGTCGTGGACGGCGGCAGCCGTGACGGCAGCGCCCAACTGGCCGCGGGGCTGGCCGATCAGATCCTCCTCGCCCCGCGGGGACGCGCCCTGCAGATGAACGCCGGCGCCCGCCGGGCCCGGGGCGAATGCCTGCTTTTCCTCCACGCCGATACCCTGCTGCCGGCGGGTGCCGCTGAAACGATCGCCGCCGGGCTCGCAGCCACGGGGCGGGCCTGGGGCCGCTTCGATGTCAGGCTCTCCGGCCGCCCGTGGCCGCTGCGCCTGGTGGAGACACTCATGAACCTGCGTTCGCGCCTCACCGGCATCGCCACGGGCGACCAGGCACTGTTCGTCAAACGAGCGGTGTTCGAAAAGCTGGGCGGCTTCCCGGAAATCCCCCTCATGGAAGACATCGCGCTGTGCAGGCGTCTCAAGCGCATCTCCCCGCCCCTGTGTCTGCGCCAGCGCGTGATCACTTCCAGCCGGCGCTGGGAGTCCAACGGCATCTGGCGCACCATCGCACTCATGTGGCACCTGCGCCTGGCCTATTTTCTGGGCGCCGATCCCGCCGACCTGGCGCGCCGCTATCGCGCCGGAAAGAGATCATGAATCTCCCGCGCCGGCAATGCCGTCTCCTGGTCTTTGCCAAGGCACCCCAGCCGGGGCGGGTCAAGACCCGTCTCGCCCGCAGCCTGGGCCCGGTCACCGCCGCGCACGTGCACCAGGCCCTGCTGGAGCATGCGCTCGGACTGCTGGCCCACGCCCCCCCCTGTCCCGTGGAACTGTGGTGCGCACCGGACTGCCGGCACACGGTCTTCCACGCCTGCCGGCAGCATCTGAAGCTGGCATTGCACCCCCAGCGGGGCCTGGACCTGGGAACACGCATGCATGCGGCCTTCGCGGCCACGCTGCGTCACGCTCGCGCGGCACTCCTGATGGGCAGTGACTGCCCCGGCCTCACGCCCGGCCGGCTGCGCCAGGCACTCGATGCCCTCAGGCACCACGATGCCGTGCTGATCCCCGCGCGGGACGGCGGCTACGTGCTCTTGGGTCTGCGCAGGCCGGCACCCTGGCTGTTCAGCGCCATGCCCTGGGGGACGCCGGCCGTGCTCGACCTGACCCGCAAGCGCCTGCGCGAACGGGACATGCGCTGGGCGGAACTGGCGGCGCTGCGGGACGTGGATGAAACGGAGGACCTGCTGTGGCTGCTCCGTGAGGCACGACACACCCCTCATCTCCGATCCCTGGGCCGGCGCCTGCAGGCACTGTTGCCCGACATGGACCTGCCGGGCCGGCATTTGGACAGAAGAAAGGGCAGCTTGTAGAATCGGCGCAAGGGGGAGACCATGCACGACCATCATCGAGGTTGCGAAAAAGCCGGCGCATTGGGGACGTCACGGTGGGCCGTCAACGGTGCCGCCCTGCTCGTGCTCCTCACCGCAGTGGCAGTCCTTGCCGGCCTGATGCGCATGCCGCATCCTTCAACGCCGACCATTTCCCTCCCGCGGGATGTTCAAGCAACGCTCGCGCAGGCCGTTCATCAACCCCTGCGTTTCGAGCCCGCGGGCAACCCGCAAGGAGGCGGCCATGATGAAGGCACCTTCTACTTGGCCCGGGGCGCGGGCTACCAGGTCCATCTGGGCCCCGCCGGCGCGGTGCTCCACCTGGATTCCACCACCCTTTCCATCCGGCCGGTCGGCGGCGGCGCCACGCGGGCAGAACCCCTGCAACAACTCACCACGCGCCACCATTACCTCCTGGGACAGGACACCCGCCGATGGCGCACGCGGGTGCCGACCTATGGCCGCGTGCGTTATCCCCAGGTCTATCCCGGCATCGACCTGGTCTACTACGGACAGGAAGGCCGGCTGGAATACGACTTCGTGCTCGCGCCCGGCGCCGATCCCGGCCTCATCCGCCTGGCATTCCCCGGCGCCCGTGACATCACGCTCACCGAGCGGGGCGAGCTGCTGCTCCACACGGCCACGCGGACACTGGTTCAGCCGCCCCCCCATGTCTACCAGGACATCGACGGGCGCAGACAAACGGTGGACAGCAGCTACCGCATCGACGAACAGGGCCGGGTGGGTTTTCGCCTGGCAGCCTACGATCCCGGCCACACCCTGGTGATCGACCCCGTGGTGGTCTACGCCTCCTACCTGGGGGGCAACAGCGACGACCGGGTGAGCGCCATGGCCGTGGACAGTGCCGGCAACATCTATCTCACCGGCGACACCACCTCCGCCGACCTTGCCAGCAACAGTGCCTACGATACGGCGTGTGGCAGCGACGGTGACTGCGACGAGGAAACTCTCTCCGATGGCCCCGCCTTCAGGAAGGACGACATCTTCGTCACCAAGCTGGCCCCCGACGGCAGCGTGATCTTCACCACCTATCTTGGCGGCGGGCGTATCGACCGTGCGACGGACATCGCCGTGGACGCAACGGGAGACATCTACATCACGGGTTACAGCCGCTCCGCGGACTATCCCACCACGGCCGGTTCCATCGACCCCGCCTGCACCGACGTGGCGCCGGCGGATGGCATCTGCGACGAGGGCCTGGAAGCCGTCGTCACCCGTCTCAGGGGCGACGGCACGACACTGGTCTATTCCACCTTCCTGGGCGGGGCCGGCGACGACCTGGCCCATGCCCTGGCAGTGGACGGCGCCGGCAATGCCTATGTGACGGGCAGCACCGCCTCGGGCGATTTCCCTGCCACGGCAGGTGCCTTCAAGACGACCTTCTCCGGCCATGAAGACGTTTTCGTCGCCAAGCTCAATGGCGACGGCTCCACCCTGTTCTATGCCACCTACGTGGGCGGGGCCACCAGCGACATCGCCCGGGACATCGCCATCGACGCCGGCGGCAACGCCTATGTCACCGGCTACACCTCGTCCCAGGATTTCCCCACCACCGCCGGTGCCCTGGATACCCAATGCGGGCTCACCGGCCAATGTGACGGCCCGGAGGTGGACGATCCCCTGCATGGCCAACCCACCAGTCACGGCACACCCGCACGGAAAGACACGACCTACGACGCCTTCGTCTTCAAGCTGGATCCTGGTGGTGCGAACCTGGTGTATGCCACCTACCTGGGAGGGGAACGCTACGACTACGGCAATGCCATCGCCGTGGACAGCGCGGGCCGCGCCTACGTGGCCGGCGAGACCCGTTCCGCCAATTTCCCCGGCGCGCCCTTCACCAGCGCCTACCAGGACACCATCGACGGCGGCTACGACGGTTTCGTCGCCCGCCTCAATGCAACGGGTGACTCCCTGGACTTCTTCACCTATCTCGGTGGCGGATCGGGCGATGTCATCAACGACCTGGCCGTCAACGCCAGCGGCGAAATCTACGTCACCGGCAGCACCCTCTCCCGCGATTTTCCCACGCGGGCCCCCTTCTACCCCTCGCCGCCCCAGCGCCTGGACGATGCCGTCATCGTCTATGACTCGGAGGCCTTTCTCGCCAAGTTCAATGCCGATGCCTCCGACCTGGTCTTTGCCAGCCTCTACGGCGGCCAGTACAACGACTATGCCAACACCCTGGCCCTGGGCGATGCCGGGCAGGTCTACTTCGCCGGTTACAGCTTCTCCGTGGACCTGCCCTTGAGCGACGATGCCGCACAGGCCCTGCACCGCAATGAAAAGGACGGCACCGACACCGTCGTGGCCAGCGATGCCTTTCTCGCCCGGGTGGCCGACGGCAGCAGCGATCTCGTCGTCACCTTGAGCGATGCAAGCGATCCCATCGACCAGGGGGAAGAAATCGCCTACACCGCCGTGGTCGCCAACCAGGGCGCCAGCACGGCCCAGGGGGTGCGCCTGAGCTACGATATCCCGCAGGACACCAACCTCGTCTCGGCCTCGCCCTCCCAGGGAAACTGCAGCCGCAATTACAACACCGTGCATTGTGAGCTGGGACGCCTTGCACCCACCGCCAGCGCCACCATTGCCCTGGTCATCCGTCCCCGTGGCGCCGGCGAATTCCAGAGTACGACCACGGTGACAGCCCTGGCCAGTGATGCCAATCCGGCCGACAACTCGGCCACGGAGACCACCACTGTCACCCCGCCCTTTTTCACCCCCGCCACGGGGGGCAGCGGTGCCTTCGCCGTCTGGCTGCTTGCAATCCTCTTGTTGTGGCCGAGACATTTCGCGGCCGGGAAGCCGCCGGCTCGCTGAGCCCATCCGCCGGCGCCGCCCTGGCGCACTCGGACAACGAACAGGCCGCTTTACTCCACCGCCGTTACCCATTACCCTGTCCCCTGCTTCAGGTGTTCCCCTGCCCGATCCTGACAGGGGAATGAAACGGGAAGCCGGTGCGTCCCTGCCCTGTTTCGATATCGGCTTCGATATCGGCTTCGATATCGGCCTCGACAGGTTGGACAAGTCCGGCGCTGCCCCCGCAACGGTAAACGAGTCATGGAGCGGCAACCGCCACTGTGCCCCGCGCATGGGAAGGCGCCGCTTCCGGCCCCGGGAACCTGCATCCACGGGTTTCCCTTCCGCCACTCGTGAGCCCGGAGACCGGCCTGGAGCCATGTGACGAAAACCGTGTCGCGGCGGGCGGGACGGGACAGCCACTTGCGTGCCTTTCCCTCCGTTTTCCCCTCCGCGACGAAGAAAAACACCCTGCGCGGGTGTGCGCAGAGAACATATCGAGGAGGAGAAATGAAGCATCCCCGTCTGTCCGCCTTCCTTGCGGCCATCTTGCCGATCACCCCCCTGCTGTTGTCCATCACGGTGGTCTCGCCTGCCGCCGTTGCAGACGAAGCAACCGGCGGCCTTGCGCCCGTGATCGTCACCGCGACCCGGACCGCGGAGATCGCAGACGAAACCCTGGCACCGGTCATCGTCATCACCCGCGAGGACATCGCCCGCAGCCAGGCCACCGACGTGGCCGATCTGCTGCGCTTCCATGCCGGGCTGGAGATCGCCCGCAACGGCGGCCCCGGCCAGGCCGCGTCCCTGTTCATGCGCGGCACCGACAGCAACCACACCCTGGTGCTGGTGGACGGCGTCAAGATCAACCCCGGAACCATCGGCGGCGCGGCGCTGCAGAACATCAACCCCGCCATCATCGAGCGCATCGAAATCGTCAAGGGCCCCCGTTCCACCCTCTACGGCTCCGAGGCCATCGGCGGGGTCATCAACATCATCACCCGTTCGCCACAGGCCGGGACCCGGGCCGAACTCGCCTATGGCGTGGGCAAATACGAGACCCGCACGGCGACCCTGGACCTGCGCCACCGCGAGGGTGACCGGCGCAGCGGCATCACCGTCAGCGGGCTGGAGAGCGACGGATTCCCTACCCGTGACACCTCCGACATCGACCGGGGACACGACAACACCACTATCAACGCGTATCTGGGCACCGCCTTCGGCCCCGTGGATGCGGAAGTGAGCCTGTGGCGCGCTGCGGGCAACACGGAATACCTGGATTTCTTTCTCACCCCGCTGGATCAGGACTACGAGAACCGGGTCACCGCGCTCACCCTGAAGGCGGCACCGGGCGCAGCATGGTCCAGCCTCCTGCGCCTGAGTCATACCATCGACGAGATCGACCAGAACCAGGGCAGTGACTATGCCCACACCCGGCGCGGTCTGCTGGACTGGCAAAACGACATCCAGCTCGGCGAGCGCCACCTGCTCAGCACAGGCCTGTGGCTGTCGCGCGAGGACACCGCCGCGAGAAGCTTCGGCACGTCCTTCGAGGAAGAAACCTCGGTCAAGGCCGTCTACCTGCAGGACGACATGGACCTGGGCGCCCATCGCGTGCTGCTTGCGGCCCGTCTCACCGATCACGACAGCTTCGGCAGCTACTTCACCTGGGACGTGGAATACGGCTACCGGCTGAATACCAACACGCGCTTCACGGCCGCCGCCGGCACGGCCTTCCGTGCCCCGGACAGCACCGACCGTTTCG
>Ga0256839_1001064_pt1 | contig 34166 bp, 28 predicted proteins | sample 354166metaG_FD_185968 | JGI IMG/M metagenome (GOLD analysis project Ga0256839, IMG submission 185968) | Hydrothermal vent microbial communities from Mid Atlantic Ridge, Atlantic Ocean - 354-166 | ecosystem: Environmental > Aquatic > Marine > Hydrothermal vents | place: Atlantic Ocean: Mid...
TATGAGTTGTTTTAACAACTCTCAGAGTATTGAGAGGATTGTTTATGCTGTACTAAATCACTTAAACGATAAATGGAGAATGACACCCTTAAAAGAATTTACACAGAAATCTTGACATTACCCGGATCCTTTCGAAATTTGATTTTTTCCCGGGGCATTAGTAAAATATTACGTTGAAATCCGGTAGGGGTTGCCAGTCGAAAAAGCAAGGAGCGCATAATGACATATACTACATACCGTCCCCATAATAAAAAACGCAAGAGGACGCACGGCTTCCGTGCAAGGATGAGAACACCCGGCGGCAGGAGGGTAATCAACAGAAGGCGCGCCAAGGGGCGCAGGAAATTGTCCGTATGATAACGGGCATCCGCATCTCTGTGATGATTTGCCGCCGGGTTACGGCAAAAAGGAAGAGACTTGAAGAAACCGGCAGTCTTTGCTATTGAAAAATATCAAAAATGCATTTCACCGTTTCTGCCTCATTCCTGCAGATTTTATCCGTCCTGCTCGAGCTACTGCCGTGAAGCAGTAGAGAGATACGGCTTGCTGAAGGGATTGTGGCTGTTCAGCGGACGGATCATTAAATGCCACCCGTTTCATCCGGGCGGATATGACCCGGTGCGGCATCCGGGCGACTCCCGTTAACCGGTCTTTTTATTAAACGAAAGGGAATAATGGATAAAAGAACGATTCTGGCAGTTACATTGTCGCTTATTGTACTGATCGGCTGGTCATATTTTTTCCAGCGGAAACCAGCGCCGCATGCACCCGCATCCCCTCCCGGCGCACAGTCTCCCGTGAAACCCGACACCGGGACTGAAACCGTAACCACCGGGGACGGAGCCGTGACTGAAGAGGCGCCCGTGAAGCCGCCGCTCGTTGAATACCCTGCCGCAAGAGATGCCAGGGCGAGTGACATAGTTGTTGACACAGACCTCTACAGGGCCGTTATATCCACGCAGGGGGCGATAATCACTTCGTGGCAACTGAAGACCTTCAAGGATTCCGGGGGCAGGCCGGTCATGCTGTTGAAAAAGCCGGGTGCAATCCCGCCTCTCGGCATTATATTTGAGAGCGGAGACCGCAATCTGCCGCAGAAACTCATATATTCCGCCGACACAAAAAACATCATCCTCTCTGAACATGGGAAGACACGGGGAGAACTCACCCTGACATACAGGAACCAGTCAATGTATATCACCAAGAAATTCGTCTTCCACAATGACAGTTATAATGTCGATTTTTACGTCAGGACCGTCAATACGCCTTCTTATCTTCTGCCTGTCGGCACGGGTTTCGGCCTTTTCGACAAAGAGGCCAGACAGGGCTCTCACCGGGGTCCCGTTGTTCTCAGCGGTTCCGACAAGACCGGGTTCACGGAAAAGTCGGACAATAAATATTTTCCCGGGAGTGTCCGCTGGATAGCCCAGGAAGACCAGTACTTTACGGCGGCGATTATCCCCCTCGGCCGTATAGAGGGAGCCGAGTTCTGGAAGGAGGGTCCATCCCCGGAAATCGCCTTGAGACTCAAGCCCGGAGAGCATAAATTCATATTTTACGCAGGTCCCAAGGAATACGACCGGCTCAAGCAGTTGAACGCGGGACTGGAGCATATAATCGACTTCGGGTGGTTCTCCATCGTGGCAATGCCCCTTTTCTGGGTCCTGAAATTCTTTTATAAATATCTCGGCAACTACGGCTGGTCCATAATTCTCTTAACCATACTTGTAAGAGTGCCGTTCATACCCATTCTGCACAAGAGCCAGCAGTCAATGAAGAAGATGCAGAAGCTCCAGCCGCTGATGGCCGAATTAAAGGAAAAGTACAAGAAAGACCCCCAGAAACTGCAAAAGGAGACAATGCTGCTTTACAAAAAGCACAAGGTCAATCCCGTGGGCGGCTGCCTGCCCCTGCTGCTTCAGATACCTGTTTTCATAGCGCTGTACAATGTCCTCCTGAAGGCGATTGAGTTGAGGGGCGCGCCCTTTATACTGTGGATAACCGATCTTTCGGCCAAGGATCCTTACTATGTGCTGCCTATCGTTATGGGGTTAACCATGGTCATCCAGCAGAAAATGACCCCCACAGCCATGGATCCGAAACAGGCGAAGATTATGATGCTCATGCCCATAGTCTTTACATTCATGTTTCTCACCTTCCCTGCCGGACTGGTCATATACTGGCTCGTGAACAACATCCTCGGTATCATCCAGCAGTATTATGCAAACAAAAAGGCATAGGTGTTTTTCCCCCCGCAAATAACACAAAGGACGGTATGCATACCGAGGATACCATAGCGGCGATATCCACCCCTCCGGGCGCAGGCGGCATCGGGATCGTCAGGCTCAGCGGCAGGGACTCTTTAAAAATAGCGGACGGGATTTTCCGCTCACCCCGCAAAAAAAAACTCGCCAGCTCGCCGTCCCACAGAATCCTGTTCGGCCATATCGTGGATCCCGCAAGCGGGGAAATCCTGGATGAGGTCCTTGTCTCCGTAATGAAGGCGCCCAATACATATACGAGGGAAGACGTTGTGGAGATAAACTGCCACGGCGGGGCGGCGCCCCTGCGCAGGATACTGGAGCTTGTCCTGAACACAGGCGCGAGGCTTGCGGAACCCGGAGAATTTACGAAAAGGGCGTTTCTCAACGGAAGGATAGACCTTGCGAGGGCGGAGGCAGTGCTTGACGTTATAAATGCGCTCACTGAAGAGAGCCGGAGGGCCGCGCTCAGGCAACTCAGGGGCGCCCTCTCGGAAAAAATAGAGGCCGTAAGGCGGAAACTGACGGAACTTGCCGCCCTTGTGGAGGCATATATTGATTTCCCGGATGAAGACATAGAACCGGTGTCTCTGGAAGATATGCGGAAGACCGCCGCCGATATACGGAGTTCCCTCGGAAAACTCATAGACGGCGCCAGGTACGGGCTGATCCTGCGGGAGGGTCTTAAGACCGCAATAGTGGGAAGACCCAATGTGGGAAAATCCTCATTGCTCAATGCGCTGCTCCGGCAGGACAGGGCCATTGTCACGGAGACGCCGGGCACTACAAGGGATGTAATAGAGGAGTGCCTGAACATACGGGGACTTCCGGTGAGAATCATGGACACCGCAGGGATAAGAAGCGCCTCGAGCACTGCCGAGAGGGAGGGCGTAAAGAGAAGCCTCAGCGCAATGGAGGAGGCCGACCTCGTGCTTCTTGTAATTGACGGAAGCAGGCCTCTTCACAAGACAGACAGGGAACTGATAAGAAAATCACGCCCGGACAAGACAATCATTGTCATAAACAAGACGGACCTTCCACGGAAGATAAATTTAAACAAAAGCAATAAGCAGGAAATCTCCGCCCTCAACGGAACAGGTCTTGAAGAACTGAAACGGAAGATGGTGGAAACCGCCCTGGGCGGCGGGAGCACGGGCGGCGCTGAGATCGTGACGAATACAAGGCATGTCCGTGCCCTGGAGAAATCCCTGGCGTCGCTCGATTCTTTTCTATCCGGACTCTCGGATAAAACGCCGCCGGAGTTTCTCTCCGTTGAATTAAGGGACGCCCTTGACGCGGTGGGGGAGATACTCGGGATCACCACGCCGGAGGATATCCTGAACAAAATCTTCAGTGATTTCTGTATCGGGAAGTGACAACCTGACTTAACCTTCTTGATGTTGCGTAAGCGGGCAGCGGAGTCCGCCGTAAAACCTTCAGACCCTCCCCTGCCCGCGTGCGGTGTTTTTATGCCGCTGCAAGGCAAAGGCAGGCCGGTTTGGTTTATAATTTAGCATGGCACGTCTTAAAAAAGTCAGGCGGGTGCTTTTATACACCCTCTTTCTCAACATAGCGGTTGCATCCGCAAAGATCATATACGGTTATGAAACGGACTCCATCAGCATGCTGTCCGACGGGTTTCATTCTTTTTTCGACGGCACATCCAATATAATCGGTCTCGTCGGCATATGGATCGCCTCCCGGCCTCCGGATGAAGATCATCCCTACGGGCACCGGAAGTTCGAAACCCTTGCCACAGTCGCCATAGCCGTCCTCATATTCGCCGCGGGCATAGAAATACTAAGGGAGGCATATTCAAGGATAAAGACCGTCCGCGACATACAGGTCACTTACATGAGCTTCGTGATTATGGCGATGACGCTCACGGTAAACATCGGTGTAATGACCTATGAGACCAGGAAGGGCCGCGAGCTGAAAAGCGATTTCCTCCTCGCGGACGCCACGCACACGAGGAGCGATATATTTGTATCCGTATCGGTTGTCGTAAGCCTTATCGCCGCAAAGATGGGGTACCCTGCAGTTGATGTTATTGCGGCCATTGTCATCACCGTGTTGATCGCAAGGATGGGTTTTTCCATACTTAAATCCGCCACGGCCGTGCTTACCGATTCCGCCTGCATCAGTCCCGATAAAATAAAAAAGGTGGTAAACGGCATCAAGGGCATACAGGACTGCCACGGCATAAGGACGAGGGGCAACGAGGATTTTATAAACATCGACCTTCACGTGCTTGTCGACCCTGAAATAAACGTCCGCGAGGCGCATGACGTGGCGCATTTGGTGGAGGAAGCCATTAAAGATAAGTTTCCTTCAGTTATGGATGTGGTCATACATGTTGAGCCCTACCGCGGCAGGCAGGATAAAACAGTGGCGCCTGCGCCGGGCAGGGATACGTGATCTGTTATACTTAACCTTAATGCGGCATAAACGTGCAGGGGAGTCCGCCGTAAAACCTCCGGGCTCCCCTGCACGCGGGCGGCATCTCCATGCCGCTGTAAGGTTAACGGCGGTTCAGGATTCAGGGGTTAAGATATAAAACGATTGAAAGGAGCACATCATGCCTTTTCCGGTACACAGGCCGAGAAGACTCCGGTCTGCAGATGCAATAAGAAAAATGGTCCGCGAGACGCACCTGACGCCGGACGATTTCATCTATCCCGTGTTTGTCACCCCGGGAAAGGGGGTGAGAAAAAAGATCGTCTCAATGCCCGGCTGCTTCCAGATGTCCGCGGACGAGATTGTGAAAGAGGCGCAGAAGGTCCATAAGCTCGGGATACCGGCGATTATTCTCTTCGGTATTCCGGAGCGTAAAGACGAACGCGGCTCAGAGGCGTACAGCCCCAAGGGGATTGTTCAGAAAACCGTCAGGGCCGTCAAGGACAAGGTCCCCGGGCTTGTCGTAATCACGGATGTCTGCATGTGTGAATACACGAGCCACGGCCACTGCGGCGTGGTGAAGGAAGGCAGGGTGTTGAACGACCCCACCCTTGAGCTGCTTGCCAGGGAGGCCCTGTCACATGCAAAGGCAGGCGCGGACATTGTCGCCCCTTCCGACATGATGGACGGCCGCGTGGCTGCGATCAGGGATGCCCTGGATGCCGGGGGCTTTGATGATGTCCCCATAATGAGTTATGCGGCGAAATACGCATCCGCATTTTACGGGCCCTTCAGGGAGGCTGCGGAGTCAACCCCCGCATTCGGAGACAGGAGGTCCTACCAGATGGACCCCGCGAACAGGAGAGAGGCGATAAGGGAGGTGGCCCTTGACATAGAAGAGGGCGCCGATATCGTGATGGTCAAACCCGCCATGAGCTACATGGACATAATCTCGGACGTGAAGGAGACCTTTGAGGTGCCGGTGGCGGCATATAATGTAAGCGGGGAATATTCAATGGTCAAGGCAGCCGCAAAACTGGGCTGGATAGATGAAATGAAGATAGTGATGGAGATTCTGACCTCCATCAAGCGCGCAGGCGCCGACCTTATACTGACGTATCATGCAGTGGATGCAGTAAAGGAGCTGAACAAATAGACATTACCTTAACCTTGATGTTGCATAAGCGGGCGGGAGACTCTCCCGCCCAGCCGGCAATGTTTTAATGCAACTGTAAGGTTTAATTTTACAGATCACGGGAACTTTTCAGACAGTAAAGGAAATTAACATGAACATCACCCTCACATCCGGCAAAACCATCGCGGCGGCTCCGGGCCGCTCCGTCCTGGAGGCCCTGAACGGGGCGGGGATTTACCTTACATCTTCATGCGGGGGCAAGGGTACGTGCGGAAAATGCAGGATCATCATCAAGTCGGGCCGTGCTGAAAGCAGGTCAAAGATGAAGCTTTCACAGGAAGAACTCGACAAGGGTTATGCCCTTGCATGCCGCACCTTTCCGTCCGAAGACATACTTGTTGATATACCCAAGGAATCCATGCTCACTGTCGAGGGCAAGATCGCCACGGGAAAATCAAAAGACCTCCGGGAACTCCTGCGCTCGACAGGCGCTGAGATAGAGCCCATTGCGGAGAGGACGGTCCTTGACCTCCCGCCGCCCTCGCTTGATGACAACATAAGCGACCTTGAGAGATTGAAACGCGAACTCCTGACAAAGAGGCTCGGATGCCTGAGGGTGCCTTTCAGGTTCCTCGCGAACCTTGCAAGGACCGTGAGGAAGGAGAACTGGAAGATAACGCTCTGCACCGTGCACAGCGAGGACTGTGATGAGATCACGAACATCTTCCCCGGCGATAAAAAGGCCCCGCGCTACGGCATTGCAGTCGATATCGGGACGACGACCGTCGTGGTCTATCTCGTGAATCTCTCAAACGGCGAACTTGTGGACGTTGCGTCCACCTACAACTCCCAGATAAGATTCGGCGATGACGTCATAACGAGAATCGTCAATGCAACCGAGCATAATGAACTGAAAAACCTGCACAGGGCCGTTATATCGGACATCAACATCCTTGTTTCCCTGCTGAGGAAGTCACATCACATAGGCGTTGATTCCATAGACTGCCTCGTTGCCGCGGGCAACACGACAATGACGCATTTTTTCCTGGGGCTTGATCCTTCCTCGATTAGGGAAGAGCCGTATATCCCGACGGCAAACATATTTCCACTCGCCTATGCCGGAGAACTCGGCATAAGGCTCAATCCCAACATGCCCGTATACTCATTTCCGTGCGTGGCAAGCTACATGGGCGGGGATATAGTCTCGGGCGTGCTTGCGGCAGGGATGCACAGGAAGGAGGAACTGAGCATTTTCATCGACATAGGCACCAACGGGGAGATCGTCATCGGCAACCGGGAATGGATGGTGTCGGCGGCATGTTCCGCCGGGCCGTGTTTTGAGGGCAGCGGGATCAAGCACGGCATGCGCGCCACCGACGGAGCCGTCGAGTATGTGAAAATCGACCGCCGCACCCTTGAACCCGAGATAAAAGTGATAGGCGACAACGCACCGCCCATGGGCATATGCGGCTCCGGGATGATCGACGCCGTATCCGAGATGTTCCTGAGCGGGATACTGGACCAGAAGGGTAAATTGCGCAAGGGCGTCTCCGGCCGGATCAGGGAGGGGGAGGACGGGCCGGAGTTCGTCGTCTGCTCCGGAGAAGGCGTGGATATCGTGCTCACCGAGCCGGACATAGAAAATATCATACGTGCAAAGGCGGCCATATACGCCGGTTTCAGCACGCTCCTGAAGGAAGTCGGCTTTACCTTTGATGATGTGCACAGGATATATATCGCCGGCGGCTTCGGCAAGTTCCTCGACATAGAAAAGGCCGTGATACTCGGCATGCTCCCGGAACTGCCGGAAGAGAGATTCGAGTACCTTGGCAATACGTCGGTTACGGGCGCCTATCTCTGCATTCTCTCCCGGAGGCTGCGTGCGGAGGCCGAGGACATATCAAGGAAGATGGCATATATCGAGCTTTCGGTCTCGCACTCTTTCATGGATGAATACGTGTCCGGGCTCTTCATCCCCCATACAAACATCAACGCATTCCCGCATGTCAAAGAGTTGATGAAGAGATAGACCCCGGCTCCCTGTTCAGCTTCCTCCTGAGGTTCCGCAGGCTGACCCCGAGCAGCGAAGCCGCCTTTGTTTTGTTGCCGTTCGTGTGCCTGAGGGTCTCTCTTATGAGCATGTCCTCCGCCTCGCTGAGGCGCGTGCCGACCGGTATGTATATCCCGTTGCCCCCTGCTGCTTCTTCAGCCCGCGGCACAGTGTCCATGCGCGACGATTCATCAAGATGCGGCAGCACATGGAAAGGAAAGATGCGGTTCGTGTCCGGGGGAAGCAGCGTTGCAATGCGGGTCATGACATTCCTGAGTTCCCTGACATTCCCTCTCCACCGGTAGTGTTCGAGAAGATAGATGGTCTCCGGCGTCAGGACAGGATACGGCTGGGGCCTGCCCATTTCCGCGAATGCCCTCTCCAGGTAATGTACCGCCAGCAGTGATATGTCTTCAACGCGCTCCCTGAGCGGCGGCAGGTGTATGCGGAGCACGTTCAGGCGGTAATAGAGGTCCTCGCGGAACAGGCCGTTGTCAACCGCCTTCCGGAGGTCGGTGTTGGATGCGGCAATGACGCGCACGTTTACGGGCAGGGGCGTCTCCCCCCCGATGCGGTAAATATTCCCGTCCTCCAGCGCCCGCAGGAGCCGTACCTGGAGGTTGAGCGGCATGTCGCCGATTTCATCAAGGAACAGGGTCCCCCTGTCGGCTGTTTCAAACTTGCCTTTCCGGGTTTTAACCGCGCCCGTAAACGATCCTTTTTCATGGCCGAAGAGCTCCCCCTCGATAAGGCTTTCGGGAACCGCCCCGCAGTTGATCGGCACAAACGGCCCCGCGGACCTCCGGCTCAGCACGTGAACGGCGCGGGCCACGAGTTCCTTGCCGGAGCCGGTCTCCCCTGTAATCAGCACCGTCTGGTCCGAGGCGGCTATCTGGGGAAGATAGGCCAGGGTGCGGCGCATAACAGGCGAACGGAAGATAAAATACGGCTTGACCTTTGCAATCAGGGGGTCTATGAGGGTCAATGACTTGTTCCTGTTGCCCGGCCTGCCCATGCTGGTCTGTACCATGGCGGCGAACCGTGCAATATCGATGGGTTTCCTTACGTAATCATCCACAACGAGCCGGACGGATTCCTGGGAGGTTTCAACGGAATCATATTCACGGCCTGTAAGGACATAGAATATGCTGCCGGGATTACGCGACTTGTAATCCTTGATCATTTCGATGCAGTGCTCATCCACAAGGTCAAGGGCGGCCATGATAACGTCGATGTATTCGTGCGCCAGCAGTCCCGGCGCCTCCCTGGAGTCCCGCGCTGTGCGGACCCTCGCCCCGCCCTCCTTCAGTACACGCTCGATTTCCTTTAATGAAGCAGGGTCGTTTTCGATCACGAGGACGGAAATGCCTTTCAGACCTGTTTTGTTGTTTATATGAGCAGCCATTTATCCTCCACGGATATATTAACAAAAAATCCGCCAAATACTATACCTTGACCTTGAATGCGGCATAAACGTGCGGAGGAGTCCGCCGGGAAAACCTCTGTCCGTCGCCTCCGGCATTTTATGCAACTGTAAGGGGCCCCCTGCCGTTTGATCCCCCGTGAACCCTAAAGAAGTTGTTGCATTCTACCGAAAAAAAGACAACGATATGTCTATGACAGCGGAGTTTATGATGTCAGTGGTTGAACCGCGGGACGGAACTTATCTGTTTTATTTATAAAAAAACCATGATAATCTTTTATGAAAAGGAATGACGGCATGATTCGATCGGTTTTTCTCATATCACTTGTATTATTTATCTGCATTTTATTACCGGCCGGCTCCATATCCGGGACGGATCTGAAAGCCGACGGCTGTGCCGGATGTCACGAGAAGGTATACACGGAAGCCCTTGCCAGCCCATATCCCCACAGCGTGGCGAAAGAGAGGTGTGAATTATGCCACATTGTCCGGGAAAGGGCACGGCCGGAAGCGCGGAGGACACTTGTAACCTTCCCGTTTTTTCAGAAGGAGGGGATATTGCACCTCGATAATATCAGGAGCGACCGCAGATACCTGCTGGAGGCCGTGTTGACGGATGAGGGCGGAACGGACAGCAGGCCTTACCGGATAAATTTGGCTCCACGGGAAGTGGAGGAATACAGCGATGGGGGTTTCTCGCTGAAGCGCATATCGGACGTGACGCTGGAAGAGATAAAAAGGGGTGTCTTTGCAGAGGCCGCCGTCTCCTGGTTTACCGATGCCCCGGCGACTTCCGAGATCGAATACAGGGATGAGGAAGGTTATATACGCAGATTGGCAACCGGAGAGCAGTTTACCAGGAAACACGTGATAGTGCTGAACGGCCTGAAAAACAACAATAAATACTATTACAGGGTCGTCTCCAGGGATATATACGGAAATCTGCTGAAGTCCGGGGAGCGGAGTTTTGATACCTCCGCGAACTTTTCCCGTGCCGCAACACCCGGGGAGGACAGGGGCGCCCTTCCCATGATAAACAGCATAAGGCCCTTCAGGACACGGGATTCGGAAGGCATATACCTGATGGTGTCCGCAAACAAGCCGTCCGGGTTGTCGCTGCGGCTGAAGGAGCTCGCATCCGGCGGGGTGGATGAAAGACACGCCCCCGGTCTTGCCGGCGCAAGGTATTCGGCGATAGAGGCATGCAAAAAATGCCATATCCAGAATGCCTCCCATCCGGTCGGCATAAGGGCAAAGGGAGATAAAGTCAAAACCCCGGAGGATCTCCCCACGATTGAAGACGGGGTGATAACGTGCGTCACCTGCCACCTGCCGCACGGCGGCCGGGAAAAGTACTTTGCAAGGATGGATATGAATAAGGATATATGCATTAAATGCCACATAAAGGGTTACTGAGAAAGGGGTGGAGATGAGCGCGAGAAACAGGAGGAAAAAGATAAATTTCTCTGTCAAGAGACAGATGCAGACGAGACTCTTTTTCAGGGTCGTCTCAATCGCCGCGTCCGGTATCGGGCTTATGGCGGTGATATTTTATTTTTACAGTTACAGGGAGATAAGCGGCAGTTACCGCCAGTTTCACATACAGGCGCAGAATTTCCTGGATTATCTGCTGCCCGCCGTCATCCTGTCCCTGTCCGCCGCCATTGTTTTTGCTGCAGCCATAACCGTTTTTTTCCCCCATAAAATAGCGGGGCCCTTGTACAGGATAGAAAAGGACCTCAGGGACAAGGTAAGCAAAGGAGACCTTACGGTCAGATTCTCAATAAGGAAGGGGGACGAAGTCAGCGACCTCCCGGCGACTGTCAACCTGCTGCTGGACAAGCTCAGGAGCATGGTCGAAAAGGCGAAAACGCCCGCCGCCGAGCTCCACTCAATCACCTCGGGCACAGAGGCGTATAAGGATATCGAAGGTCTTGTAAAGCAGATAAATGATGCGCTGAGGGAGTTCAGGATATGATGGAGGCGGCGAGCGGATTCGAACCGCTGAATAAAGGTTTTGCAGACCTCTCCCTTAGCCACTTGGGTACGCCGCCGTCGGGAAGCGAATGGAGAACGGCTGTTTTATGGAGCGGGAGACGGGATTCGAACCCGCGGCCCCAACCTTGGCAAGGTTGTGCTCTACCAACTGAGCTACTCCCGCAAATAAGGCGGTAAGGTTAAAATTTACAGACTCGGAACTCCGCGGCGCGACCCTCGTTCTCCGCCGTGAACAGTCATTACAGCAGGTCCCGCTCCTCACCCTGGAAAACGACTCCGCCCGCCGCACGGAATGAGGAGAAATCACCCCCGCCGGCTTTTTGTCCGGATCCTACTTAACTTAATGCAATCAATAGTCTATAATAGACATCTAAAATAGTAATTTAAAAAAGCCGGTTTTGTCAAATATGCTGTATCCTGATTATAAAGAGTTCAAAAGGAAAGCGGAGAAAGGCAACCTCGTGCCTGTTTACACGGAGATACTTGCCGATCTGGACACCCCGCTTTCGGCCTTCCTCAAGCTGAGAGGCAGGCCCTCGTTTCTGTTCGAGAGCCTCGAGGGCGGTGAAAAGTGGGCGCGTTATTCCTTCATAGGGAGCAACCCGTCGCTGATAATAGAGGCTGAAGGGAGAAAACTGACTGTCAAGAGGGGAAAACACAGGGAACTGATCGAGGCAGTGAAAGACCCCCTTGAGATCGTATCGGCGGAGCTGAAGAAATACAGGCCCGTGATTGTCCCCGGCCTGCCGAGGTTCTTCGGCGGCTTTGTGGGCTATATCGGATACGACACCGTCCGCTGTTTTGAGGACCTGCCGGATTATAATCATGAAGGGCCGGGGCTTCCGGATATATTCCTCATGCTTACCGACACACTGGTCGTCTTCGACAACATAACGCACAAGATCAAGGTGATATCAAACGCCCATATAGAAGATGCACCGGGGAAGGCCTATGAAAAAGCCCGGGAAAAGATTGACGGCATAGTGAAAAAACTCAGGTCGAGGGTCCCGGCCCCCCGGCGTGCGGGGTCTTCACCGGACAGGCCGGAGAGGGCGGAAGCCTTTAAATCGAATTTCTCGAAGAAGGATTTTCTGAGGGCGGTTGAAAAGACCAAGGAATACGTGAAGTCGGGGGATGTGATACAGACGGTTATATCGCAGAATTTCGAGAGAGACACGGATATCCCGCCCATAAACGCGTACAGGGCGCTCAGGGTCATAAACCCCTCTCCGTACATGTATTACATCGAGACGGGAAAGTGCACGATTGCCGGGTCATCCCCGGAGATACTTGTGAGGGTGGAGGGGGATACCATTGAGCTCAGACCCATTGCCGGCACGAGGAGGAGGGGGAAAACCCCCGAGGAGGATATGCGGATGGAGCAGGAGCTCAGGGCTGATCCAAAGGAGATAGCAGAGCATATAATGCTTGTCGATCTCGGCAGAAACGATGCCGGAAGAGTGGCCGCCACGGGCAGTGTGAGGGTCACCGAGCTTATGAGCGTTGAAAGGTATTCGCATGTCATGCACCTTGTATCAAACGTGGTCGGCAGGCTCGGCAGGAGATATGACGCCTTTGATGTCCTCAGGGCGTCGTTTCCGGCGGGCACGGTAACAGGTGCGCCGAAGATACGGGCAATGGAGATCATCGAGGAGATCGAGCCCACAAGGCGCGGCCCGTATGCCGGTTCGGTCGGCTACTTCGATTTCTCCGGCAATATGGACATGTGCATCACCATAAGGACGATAATATTCAGGGACAAAAAGGCGTACATACAGGCTGGGGCGGGAATCGTGGCCGATTCCGACCCCCTGAAAGAATACAAGGAGACCGTAAACAAGGCAAAGGGAATGTTCAGGGCGATAGAAATGGCTGAGAATGAATTGCAGGGGCGTACGGCACGCCGCCGGAGCGGGGAAGTTGATTTATGCTTTTGATGATCGATAATTACGATTCCTTCACCTACAACCTCGTCCAGTATCTCGGCGAGCTGGGCGAGGACATAAAGGTTTTCAGGAACGACAGGATAACGGTTGCGGGGATTGAGAAACTGAATCCCGGCAGGATAGTCATCTCACCCGGGCCGTGCACTCCCAGGGAGGCGGGCATATCAATTGAAGTGGTCAGGCATTTCGCGGGGAAGATACCCATACTCGGCGTATGTCTCGGCCATCAATCTATCGGGGCGGCTTACGGGGCCGAGATAGTCAATGCACCGAGGTTGATGCACGGCAAGACATCCATGATCCACCATGACGGCAGGACGATATTTGAGAATCTCCCGAACCCGTTTGAGGCGACAAGGTATCATTCGCTGATTATCAGGAAAGAGACACTCTCCGGTGAGTTTGAAATAAGTGCATGGACGGACACGGGCGAGATCATGGGCATAAGGCATAAAAAGCTGGTTGTCGAGGGGGTACAGTTCCATCCCGAGTCCATACTGACAAAGGTCGGCAAGGACCTGCTGCGCAATTTCCTGAGACTCAAACAGCGCTGAAGAGGATATTCATGATTATGAAGCGTGTCATTATGATGATATTAAGCCTTTCCATTGTGCTGTCCACCGGATGTGCTGCGGCTTCAGCCCGGATGTCTGAAACGGAAACAGCCGGTGATGCCGCCGGGACAATGAACGGCGGAGGGAAACAGAAACCCGTGCGCCTGGACACGGATTACCTCGCCGGTTTTATCACGGACACGCGGGACATCCTCTCCTCTCCTTCAAGCTGGGGGAAATCCGGCTGGGTAAGGGCCTCCGTAGCGGCCGGAATAACACTGGGGCTGTATTCATACGACCGGGAAATACAGGACTGGGTGCAGGATCACAGAAACGGCGCAAGTGACAGGATCGCGGACTATGCCGAGCCGTTCGGCAACGGCATGTTCATCCTGCCGTCGCTTGGGGGGCTGTATCTCTACAGCCGCCTCTACAGGGACGAAAGGGCCGGCAGAGCGGCCCTGCTGGGGCTCAGGAGCGTGATAATATCCGGCCTCATTACAAACGCCATGAAATTCGCCGGCCACCGGCACAGGCCGGATTCAGGCGACGGTCATGATGTGTGGGACGGTCCGGGGCTCTCGGCCTCGAACCTGTCGTTCCCGTCCGGACATGCGACCTCCGCATTTGCACTGGCCTCCGTTATCGCGTCGGAATATGAAGACAAGGCGTATGTCCCGCCCCTGTCATACGGAATCGCCGCCCTGACGGCCCTGTCAAGGGTGAATGACAACAAGCACTGGGCGTCGGATGTCTTCATGGGCTCGGTCATCGGATATGCTGCGGGAAAAACAATTTACGCCCTGCAGCGCGGCAGGAATGCAAACCTGTCGGTCATTCCCCTTGTCGAGCGCGACAGGACACTGGTGCTGCTCACCTTCCGCTGGCATTAACCTTACCGGTTGCATTAAAACATTGCCCGTTCATGCAATCACGCGTCAATTCTTCACTGATGCCGCGGCCCCCTGCGCATTCTTTACCATCAGCCTTGTCACCGCGCCGGCGAATGCAGCGGGGTCCCTCGGTTTCGAGCCTTCAAGCAGCAGGGCCTGGTCGTAAAGCAGCCTGATGTACTCCTGCAGCATCATGCTCTTGGGGTCTTTTTCAAACACGCCTTTCATGGCTTCGAAAAGGGGATGCGACGGATTGATCTCGAGTATCCTCTTTCTTTCCGGAATGTTCTGCCCCATGGCCTTCAGTATCTTTTCCATGTGGGGGTCGGGGTCTCCCTCTTCACCCACGAGACAGCACGCGGTGTCTTTGAGCCGGCCCGAAAGACGGACGTCCTTCACCTCATCTTTCAATTCGTATTTAATGAGCTCTATGAGTTCTCTGAATTTTTTGCGCGCGTCCTTTTTTTCCGATTCCGCAGCCTTATCGAGGCTGATATCACCCTTGATTACGGACTTTATCTTTTTGCCCCCGTACTCCTGCAGCGCCCCCATTATAAAGTCGTCGATTTCATCCAGCATGATGAGCACCTCGTATCCTTTTTCCCTGAAGGCCTCAAGATAGGGTGACGAGACGGCCTCATCGCGGGTGCTCCCGACGATGTAGTATATATCTTTCTGGTCCTTGGGCATGTTGTCGACGTATGCCCGGAGAGTGGTGTATTCGCCGGGGGATTTCTTCGTGGATTCAAAAAGCAGCAGGTCCGCGATCGTCTCCTTCCTTGAAAAATCCAGGTGAACGCCCTCTTTCAGTACCCTGCCGAATTCCCTGTGGAATGAAACATACTTGTCGTATTCGTTTTTTTTCATGTCGGACAGGGTGTCGAGCACCTTGCGGGTGATGTTTTTGTTGATGATTTCCACCTGCCGGTTGGACTGCAGCATCTCTCTTGAAATATTCAGGGGAAGATCAGAGGAATCAACCACGCCCCTGATAAACCTCAGGTACCGGGGTATCAACTGTTCGCAGTGCTCCATGATCTGCACCCTTTTGACATAGAGGGTGGGTCCGATCTCGAAATCTTTAAAGAAAATGTCGAGAGGCGCCTTTGAGGGGATGTAGAGCAGGGCGGTAAATTCCGATGTGCCTTCAGCCTTGAAGTGAATCACCCCGGCGGGGTCCGAGAAGTCGTGGGAGATGTGCTTGTAAAATTCATTGTACTCCTCCGGGGTTATCTGCGACTTGTCCTTGAGCCATATGGCCTTTCTCGAGTTTAAGGTCTCCTCTTCCTTTATCCTGACTTTCTCCCCTTTCTTCAGTGTGCTGTCTTTTTCGCGTTCCACATCCATTACTACGGGATGCTCTATATAATCCGAGTATCTCCTGACTATCCTCCTGATCTCCCACTCTTCAAGATATTTTTTTTCATCCTCCTTGAGATGCAGGATGACATCCGTCCCTTTCCTTTCTTTTTCCGCGTCCTCCACTGTGTAGAATCCGTCCGCCGAGGATTCCCATTTAACGCCCGCGCCTTTGAGCCCCGCCTTTCTCGTAACCACCGTAACCCTGTCCGCAACCATGAATGATGAATAAAAACCCACGCCGAACTGGCCTATGAGCTCGGGGTTGTCCTTTACTTCCCTGCTTTGCAGTGCGGCAAGAAACTCCCTGGTGCCCGACCGTGCTATGGTTCCGAGCGCTTCGATTATCTCGTCCCTTGTCATGCCGATACCGTTGTCGCTTACGGTCAGTGTCCCGGCTTTTTTATCCGCAATGATTTTGATCTTCCATTCCCCTTCATTTTCCATGATTCCGGGGTTTGTAAGCGCCTCATAGCGGGCCCGGTCTATGGCGTCGGATGCATTCGAGATAAGCTCTCTCAGGAAAATCTCTTTATGGGAGTAGAGGGAATGGATCATTAAATCGAGCAGTTGTTTGACTTCCGTCCTGAATTCAAGATTGGTTCTGGTCATATCCGTATCCACCTCGCTTGATGATTCTGTTTTTAAAAAGATGAGTCTCTTGCAAAAGTCCTCTGCCTGTCACCTCCAGCGGAGAGAGGTTTTATAATTGATTGATACCAAAAGATTTCTCCCTCCGGTCGAAATGACATATGCAGGCATTTTCACACTTTTGCAAGAGGCTCGGAGTTCAACTTCTTTTTATAATAAAACATCCGGTTAAAAGTCAAATTCGCCCTGTTGGGGGGGGCGGGCGCCCCGGCGCATCGCTGCCGACCCCTTTCCTTATTTAATTGCGCCTCCCGATTTTTCTATTTGTGGAGTAGCCGTCAGGCTGAGAAATCTTATGGCTTTGCATATGGCTCAAGATTTCTCCCTCCGGTCGAAATGACAGAAACGATAGTCGAAATGACAAGAATGCAGGTCGGAACGACACAAGGTTTGCTGTCATTTCGAAGGAGCGGAGCGACTGAGAAATCTTACGATGTCGCCCTCCTGTCACTTCGAGGCCGTCAGGCTGAGAAATCTTACGATGTCGCCTTCCTGTCACTTCGAGGTCTACAGAGCAGGAAATCTTTACCATTCCAAGCTCAGGTCCTTCCACCGCGGATTTACTTGGTTCACCAGTTGATTTTTCTTTTCTCTGCGCCATTTCTTTATCTCTTTTTCTCTTTGAAGCGCTGTCATTACATCTGTTGTTTCTTCAAAATAAACAAGCTTGTTTATTTTGTATTTTTCAGTAAATCCCTTTACCAACTTATTTTTATGTTCATATATCCGCTTTGTTAAATTACTGGTAACACCAATATACATTACTTTATTGTTCCAGTTTGTCAACAAGTAAACGTAATATTTTTTGTCTTCCACTAATAAGATTCCTCACTTCGTTCGGAATGACATCCACCACCCCTGTCATTTCGAAGGAGCGGAGCGACTGAGAAATCTTATGGCTTTACATACGGCTCAAGATTTCTCCCTCCGGTCGAAATGACAGAAACGATGGTCGAAATGACAACAGAGCAGGTCGGAACGACACAAGGTTTGCTGTCATTTCGAAGGAGCGGAGCGACTGAGAAATCTTACGATGTCGCCCTCCTGTCATTTCGAGGCCGTCAGGCCGGGAAATCTTATGGCTTTACATACACCCCAAGATTTCTCCCTCCGGTCGAAATGACAGAAACGATGGTCGAAATGACAACAGAGCAGGTCGGAACGACAAGAATGCACCATGTCACTTCTCAAATATCTCAAGTTGTTTTTTTCTCATACTTTGCCTTTTTCGCAATGTTTTTCCCGGGTCCTACCGGAACAAATTCCGGAGCATCGGGATCAGCAGGCATGCTGACTATATTCAGACTGTAATCTTCTCTGCCGAACTCACAGCGGCCCGGAAGCATGTCCGGTATTTTTCCGACTGTTATATAAGGTTATCGCCATAGATCAGCATATTCTCCGCATTTTTATCACCATATGACTTTTCCTGATCCTCAATCAGAATGCGCGGCTCAAGCTTAGGCTGCTCGTCTTTCCCTATCCATGTGAGTTCTAATTTCTGTTTTTTGGGCATTGTATTAAGAATATACAAAATTAATAAAAAATTCCCCCCTCACAGGGGCATTGCCGCTCATGGTGACGGCATGTCCCGGAGGACATTGCCTTGCTTTATTCGCCGGCTAAAAGCTAAAATATTTTCCAGTGTTTCGATATGCATCTTTAAGCTGAACTGATCATGAAAACGCCCGCATGTGTCATTCCGACCGGCAGGGGGGCTTCCGCCGCCAGAGAGGTGCAAGGCCTGTCCCTGGAGAAAGATTCCCCGCCGCTTCGCTCCCCTGAATACATTGAGCGAATGGGCGGGAAGGCGATAAGGAATCCCGGTGTGCGGCCGTCTGCAGGCTGACCGGCGGCGCTTTATGACACGATGTGAAACATGCCGGCTGATTTGATCTTCGGTGAAGGTTTTACCTGCCGGAGTGGCGGAATTGGTAGACGCAAGGGACTTAAAATCCCTCGGCCATCCCCGGCTGTGCCGGTTCGAGTCCGGCCTCCGGCACCATTATTCAGGCGGTCTCCTTGAATACCGCGATGTAGGGAAGGTTCCTGAACTTGTTTTCATAGTCAAGGCCGTAGCCGACGAGGTATTTGTCCGGCACTTCATAGCCCGCGTAATCTATGTGTACGTCAATTTTCCTGCGCGGCTTTTTGTCAAGAAATGTACAGATTCTCAATGATGCGGGATTTCTGTCGAGGAGCATGTTTTTTATATAGTTCAGCGTCAGGCCGGTATCGACTATATCTTCAATAAGAAGCACGTGCCTGTCCCCGACGTTCTCCCTCAAGTCCGCGTGTATCTTCATTTCACCGCTTGACCGTGTCCTGACATAACTCGATACGATAAGAAAGTCGATATCCATCGGCACCTGAATATGTCTCACGATGTCCGCGAAGAACATGAAAGCGCCCTTTAAGATGCCGACGGCCAGGATGTCCTTCCCCTCGTAGTCCCGGGATATGCTTTCAGCGAGTTCCCTGACCCTCGTCTGAATCTGTTCCACGGTCAGAAACGGTTTGCCTTTTATCAATTTTGTTATCCCCTTGGTTTGGCGGCTATCTCCAGCACCCTGAGATCGAGAAACCTCTTGGAAGCGGCTGCACGTATTACCGAGACTGTGTCCGCGCCCCTGCCGGTGCCCGCTACCGTGACGATTTCTTCTCCCTCGGGAATAAGTCCTGCGTCAGCGGCCATCATGACCATCTCGCAGCACACCTTTATCCCCTCGCCCAGCCGCCTCAGGGACTGTGCAACAAGGAGGGTGGGATAGACTCCGCCGAATTTTTTTGCCAGCGCGGTTTCAAGGGAGTGGGTGATCATTGTGCCTGTATGAATCACGGCCCCCGCCGCCCGGATTTTTTCCATTGCCTCCGGGTTGAGCTCCGATGAATTAGGCTCCCTGAAACCGTGGGAATGGGTCACGATTACAAGATTTACGTTTCCGTCTTTCAGACCCTCTGCAAAGACCAGTCCCGTAACGCCGGTGGTCGAGGCGACGACCACGTGTCTGTATCCGAAGCGGGCGATATTATCTTTTACAATCTCAAGACACCGTGCCGTGTTTTCAGGGCCGGGTTTTTCAAAATAGGTTGTGGTCTTTTCCATGGTGTCTTATTTTACATTATATGACCGGGCCTATCAAGTTTACCGGTTGTCAGGGGTCAGGAGGAAGGGATTGTCACCCATGCCTCCCAGCCTTATATTGCCGAGACCGGCAAGGCCGACGGAGAAGATCACCTGATATTCATCCGGTTTGACAATATAAGAAACCGTCATTCCCCAGCATTGATGCACATATGCGGCGTTCAGGTTCATCTCCTGCAATCCGCGGCCGTTGAGGTCGTACATCAGCCTGCCGCTGACACCCACCGGAAGGGATTTGCCGTATATTCCTATCGGCCTGTAAAGGCCGGCCTCAAAGCTGACCTGGTCGAGCGATGTGGAACGCCTGAAGTTCTTGCCTGTACCTATGTATCCTTTTTTGCCCTTCAGCCTGACGGATGCAATGCTGTCTGAAAATCTCCTGTCACGGACATCGTATGAGGCATTGATGCTTAAATCCAGCCTGTTGCTTGACAGCGCCGCCTCTGCAAGCAGCGGCGTGAATTCCTTGTGGATGTCGAGCATGTTGTAACTCTGGGACAGCCTGAGACCGGCCTCCAGGCTGTTCGATGACAGTCCCGTGATTCTGTTGTTAACGGAATAATTGATCCTGCTTGTCTGTGATATTGAATCTATTGAGTCGAAAAAGGGTATGCCGTCATTATCAACCGCCGGAACATATTCATATTCCACGGAGGGCTCCACAATGTGAATGAATCCGGGGTATTTTCTGAAAAACTTTGTTGTCAGCGCCGTGCTGAGGTCGAACAGCAGGCGGTTTTTGTTCCCGGTGGGTTTTCTGAGAAAATAGGCCGTCTCCCTGAGCCCCACCCTCTGAGTGATATTAATCAACCTGCCGTAGCTGAAATACATGTTGGGGTTGATGTCGAGCCTCACGCCTTCCCGCCCCTTCTGCCTGTGGAAGTTGTTGCCTCTGACGGCCATGTTGAAGGAGAAATTGCCCCTCGATGCCGTGTTAAGGACAATGCCCGCCTCGGGAACATTCTGCGGAATCCCGCTTGAGCTGCCCTCCAGGCTCTGCCTGCCCTGTGCCAGGAGGTATGTCCGCCCCCGGAAAAAGGGCTTTGAAATGTGCAGGTCGGACTCAAGGTACTTCTGCAGTCTTTCTTCAGAGGCAAAACCGAACATGTTGGTTTTCCATGATGAGAGGCCGAACCTGCCGGAGGATGTCGAGCCCATTGTCTCGTAATAATCAAACCTGTTTATGAGGTGCAGTTTCAGGTAGCCCGAGATATTATGGGGAAATTTCTGGTTGTGGTATGATTTGAACTCGACAAGCTCCCTGGAGTCCGTCTTGTCCCGTATGTAATACGCCCATATCTCCCCGCCGGTTTCGGGGCTTATAATGTACCTGTAGTCAAGGCCCTTGCCGAGGCCTTTTTCCCCGTAGTAGTCCAGGTAGAACGTGGCATCCTGGCTGTCTTTTACGGCCCAGAAAAAACCCTGCTTATAGTAATTGCCGAAAGCGCTGCTGTAGCCGAATGACGGGAAAAGCAGGCCCGTCTCCCGTTGCCTGTTGAGCGGCGCCCAGAAGAAGGGAGTGTATATCACGGGAATGTTTTTGATATTGAATGTGGTGTTCCATGCCGTCAGGCTCCTGTTTTGCCTTATCGTGATGTCTTTTCCCGAGATGTGCCATGCGGGGGTTTCAGCATCACACGTGGTGACGGCGGCCCTGTCAAGGAAGAATGTCTTTCTGCCGATTTTCTTTATGTTTCCGGCGTGGAGGTGGAAGTTCTGATTCTTGTAAAAAATATAGCCGTTATATATGGTGCCGAGCTTTGTCTTTAAGTTCAGTTCCATCCTGTCGGCCGTTATTACGGCCTCCCCGTCCTCGTATACGACATTGCCGGCAGCCGCGGCATCGGAGGTATCGCTGTCGAGGCGCACCATATCGGCGGACAGTGTTGAATCTCTGAATTTTATTTTTACCGAACCTTTTGCAATGTATGTATTGTCACGGGCGAAGTACTCCAGGCGCGAAGCCGTAATGTCGGCCATCTCTTCAGCCGGGGCTGAAACAGCCTTAAATGAAAAGGCAAGGACTATGAGGAGAATGATGAGCGAGGCCGGGCCCGAGAGTGTTGCCGTGGTATCGCCTGCACTGTTGATCTCTGATTTTCTCACTTTCCGCTTCCCGTCGCGTGATATTCCCTTAATCCGCCCAGTATCCCCCGGCTGCCGGAGACTTCTTTTGCCTCCCCGGTGGTATAGAAAGAGCCGGTTACAAGGATAATGCCGTCTTCACGGCACCGTGCCTTTGCGAGCTCCAGCGCGCGGGCGACCGTGGCAGCGGTGTCGACTGTACAGTCAGGGCCGGTCAGGCCGGAGTCTCTGATTATCTCCAGGAGCTTTTCAGGGGGGGCGGCCCTTTCATATGCCGGTCTGGTGAGTATTACGGATCCGGCGAGCCGTACGAGTGGCCGCAGGATGCCCCGGGCATCCTTGTCATTCATGATGCCTGCAACAAGAATGATTTTTTTGCCGGGAAACAGCTCCTTCACCGAAGCGGCCAGTGAACTTGCAGCCTCCGGGTTATGGGCGCTGTCAAGGAACACGGGCGGAGACTCCGAGATCAGCTCAAGCCTTCCCTCGAGTTTTACGCTCTGCAGGCCGGCTCGTATCCGGATGGAGGTTGTACGGCATGTTTGCCGCCCCAATATTTCACAGGCCCTTATGGCCGTACACGCATTGTATATCTGGTAACGGCCTGCAAGGGGCATCGAGAGGTTCTTGTAATCAGCGTACCCGCTGTAGTCAAAGGCTGTACGGCCGCCGTCCATATGGAGCAGGGAACCTTTGAAATCCCTCCCGTAAACATGGATTCCGGCCCCGCGGCTTCGGGCAATGTCCGACAGGAGTCCGGCCACGCCGGGTGTCTGCGCGGCGGTTACGACCGGGACGCCGGGCTTTATGATCCCGGCCTTTTCAATGGCGATATCATGTATGCCGGAGCCGAGGAACTCGCAGTGGTCGCGGCTTACATTGGTTATAATGGCTATATCCGGCCTCAGCACATTGGTGGCGTCGAGTCTTCCGCCCATGCCCGTTTCCACTACGGCCCAGTCCACGTTCTGAACGGCAAAGTACTGAAACGCCATTGCAGTGACAAACTCGAAGAAAGTGGGTTTCATATCCTCTCCCCTGATGGACTTTCTGATGCCCGAGGCCAGCCTTATAACATCGGACTCGGGTATCTGCCGGTTGTTGATCCTTATCCGTTCGGTAAAACTCACGAGATGCGGAGACGTGAAGAGACCGACCCTGAATCCGCTTTCAGCCAGGATCGACGCGATTATCGCGGATGTGGAGCCTTTGCCGTTGGTGCCCGCGATATGTATTGAGCGGAAGGCGTTCTGGGGTGAGCCGAGGATATTCATCAGTTTCCGGGTGTTTGCAAGGCCGAGCTTTATCCCGTGCTTTTGCAGGCCGTAGAGGTAATCCACTGTGTCGTTATAATTGTTCAGATCTGAAAACATCGGGCAGATATACAGACACGGTTTTTGCCGGCCGTGTCAGCCTTGCAGAGGCATAAAAACACCGGAAGCCGGCATGGGGAATCTGAAGGTTTTACGGCGGACTCCCCTGCCTGTTTATGCATCATCAAGGTTTATTGAAATTCAAAATTCAAAATTCAAAAAAAGAACAGATTCCTGAAACAGGAAATTTCAAAAACTTCCGCAGGAGCTCTCAAGGTTCATTGTTTTTCGGACTGTATTTATCGGCTGCGGTAAAGGACAGAAGCCTGATAATGGTCTGCTTCAGTTCTTTCCTGTTTACAATCATATCTATCATTCCGTGTTTCAGCAGGAATTCCGCGGTCTGAAAGTTCTCCGGCAGTTGCTGTTTTATTGTCTGTTCAATGACCCTCGGACCGGCAAACCCGATCAGGCTTTTGGGTTCGGCGATGATGATGTCCCCCAGCATTGCAAAACTTGCCGACACGCCTCCGAACGTGGGGTCGGCGAGTATCGATATGTAAGGCATTCCCTTCTCTTTGAACCAGGCTACCGACGCCGAGGTTTTGGCCATCTGCATGAGAGATATTATTCCTTCCTGCATCCTCGCACCCCCGGATGAAGCCACGGAGATCAACGGCGACTCCTCTTCCGCGGCCTTTTCCGCGGCCATTGTGAATTTCTCACCCACAACGGAACCCATGCTTCCGCCCATAAACGCAAAGTCCAGGACGATTATGACGACGGGACGTCCGCCGATTAATGCGCTGCCTGCCGTGGCGGCATCATTGATGCCGGTCTTTTTGCGCGATTCATTGAGACGGTCCTTATAGGCTGTCTGGTCCCTGAAGTTCAACGGGTCATTTGATACCAGGCCCGAGCCGATTTCGGTGAAGCTCCCGTTGTCGGTCAACAGTGATATGCGCTCTCTTGCGGATATCCTGAAGTGGTAATTGCACTTGGGGCAGACCTTGAGGTTTCTGTCCACCTCTTTACGGTAAATAATCTCCTTGCAGGAGTTGCACTTCACCCATAACCCTTCGGGTATCTTGACTCGTTTGGATATTTTGTTTTTTTCTTTTTTGAACCAGGCCATAACAATTAACAGTTAATACTTTCAATGGCATAAAAATACCGCCGGGAAAGCCTTATCCGCGAGACAAATCTTCACCCCCGGCCCTGAACGGCTTTTCTTATGCTCTTTACGAATCTCTTTATATCCCTGCCCTCGGCGATTATCTTCACTATGGCGCTGCCGATGATAACCCCGTCGGCCAGCCTTGCGACCCGTGAGGCCTCTTCAGGGTTTGATATGCCGAACCCCACGGCCACGGGCTTTCCGGAAACCCTTTTTACGGAATCCAGCGTGTCTTTCATCGCCTTGTCCATGGACAGCTTTGAACCGGTTATTCCGGTGATGGATACATAGTATATGAATCCGGTGGACACGCCGGCTACCCTCCGGATTCTCTCTTTCGTGCTTGTAGGGGCGAGCAGGAAGACGGTGTCAAGGCCGTATCGTCCTGCGATTCCGGTTAATTCACCGGCCTCCTCGGGGATCAGATCGGGAATTATCACGCCGTCGACACCTGACCTGACCGCCTCCCTGATGAACCGCTTCACGCCGAGCTTGAAAACGGGATTGAAATACGTCATCAGTATCAGGGGGATCCGGCAGGATTGCCTTATCTCCCTTACAAGGCCGAGAACTTTTTTCAGTGTCGTGCCCTGCTGCAGGGAGCGCTCCGCCGCCCTCTGTATGGTCGGCCCGTCGGCAAGCGGGTCACTGAAAGGGACGCCGATCTCGATAATATCCGCCCCTGATTTTTCAAGGTCGGCGACGAATTTTTTCGTGGCCTCAAGGGAGGGGTCGCCCGCCATTATGTATGGAATCAGGGCCTTTCCCCCTGTTTTCCTTAAGTCTTCAAAAACCTGTTCTATTCTGCTCATTTTATAAGTCTATGCCTTTTATCCCCGCCACTTCCTGCACATCCTTGTCACCCCTGCCGGAGAGGTTTACTATGATTATTGATTTTCTGCTCATTTTCGATGCCGTCTTCACCGCCTCTGCAATTGCGTGGGCGGATTCAAGCGCGGGGATTATACCCTCGGTCCTGCTCAGGAGTTCAAACGCCTTGAGCGCTTCCCGGTCCGTGGCATAAGTGTAGCGGACTTTTCCGATATCCCTCAGGTAGCAGTGTTCAGGCCCCACGGATGCGTAATCAAGCCCCGCCGAGACCGAGTGGGTCCCGAGAACATTGCCGTCCCTGTCCTGAAGCAGGTAGCTCTTGCAACCCTGGAAAATCCCGAGGGAGCCGCCTGCAAAACGGGCTGCGTGCATGCCCGTCCTTATACCGTGGCCTCCGGCTTCAACCCCGGTCATTTTTATATTGTCCCTGAGAAACGCATGGAAGAGGCCGATGGAATTGCTGCCGCCGCCGACACACGCAATAAGGCAGTCGGGCAGTCTCTGTTCGGCCTTCAGAATCTGACGTCTTGCCTCGGCTCCGATTATCGACTGGAAATCCCTTACCATGGCAGGGTAGGGGTGCGGCCCGAAAACCGTTCCCATGACATAATGTGTATTGCGCACATTCGTTGTCCAGTCCCTTAACGCTTCATTTATTGCGTCCTTCAGGGTCTTTGAGCCGATGGACACCTCCGTGACCTTTGCGCCCAGCAGTCTCATTCTGAAAACGTTCAGCGCCTGGCGCCTGATGTCTTCCGAGCCCATGTATATTTCGCACTCAAGGCCCGTCAGCGCAGCGCCGGTTGCCGTGGCCACTCCGTGCTGGCCCGCGCCTGTTTCCGCAATAACCCTTGTTTTGCCCATTTTCCTGGCAAGCAGGGCCTGCGCCAGTGCATTGTTGATCTTGTGGGCGCCGGTATGGCAGAGGTCTTCCCTTTTCAGGTATATCCTGGCTCCGCCCACATGTTCTGTCAGGTTCCGGGCGAAATAAAGCGGTGTGGGCCTCCCGATGAAGTCCCTCTGAAGCGATTTCAGCTCTTTGAGGAAATCCGCGTCTTTTTTGTACTTCCCGTAGGCGTGCTCAAGCTCGATAAGCGCGGGCATGAGGGTCTCGGGCACGAACCTGCCGCCGTAAGGTCCGAAATGCCCTTTTCCGTCGGGCAGTTTATGAGGTTTTTTATTCATGGTTGTTGTTGTACTGATGCCGCCGGCACGCCGGGATGCCCCGCGTTTTTTTTGCGGCCGACTCTCCCGCCGGCTTATGCAACATTGAGGTTAATTTATCGGTTCGTCTTTATCGATGATGTTCAGTGTTAATTCCCTGATGTCTTTTATGAAGTCTACGGCTGTTGCGAACCATTCCTCCACTTCTTTTTTTGGGAATTCTATGAAATCCTTGTAATCACTTTTTTGCCGTTTCTCGAAAATTTCCGAATAAAATCTTCCCAAATCCTTATTTGCTTCACCCTTGTTTATAAATTCCCTGTTGAATAAGGCCCTTATTCCGCTGTGTTTTGATGACGAAAGATTTTTTGTTAAGAGCAGAGCAGTTACAGAATAAAACATTGCATAGTATATCCTGTTAACCGTGGAATGAAGACTTCCGCTTTCTAAAAGTTTCTCCGCATCCGATAAGGATTCTGCTGCGCGCTCCAGCCTGTATTTTATGATTGTTTTCGTTTCTGTTTTCACAGAGTTACGCCCTCCTTCTCAATATTCCAATGAATGGGCATAGCTCTTGAGAGCGAAGAATCCCAGGAGTTTTTTGATTCGATCAGAAGTCCGAATACAATATTATGTTCCAATTCAATGTCATAGGCTAATCCTATAATCTCCTTTTCAATAGCGCTGGTAACATCATGTTCAAGTAATATGAGCAAATCAATATCTGAAGATTTATCATAATCTCCCCTTGCCTTGGAACCGTAAATGATAATCTCGACCTGCGGGAATCTTGCCGATAATTTATATTTTAATTTCTGCAGAGCCTTTTTTTCGCTCTCTTTTAAAGATAATTCCGCAAAGCTTTTCATGCTGCATCTTAAGGTTAACTGTTATTTTAATTTCACCTTGCAGTTGCATAGAAACATCGCCCGCGGGCAGAAGAGCGCGCGGCAGGTTTTGCGGCCGACTCTCCCGCCGGCTTATGCAACATTGAGGTTTACAGGGCAATATTATATCACAGCGCCGGGAAATAACGATAGGAGGCGGAATGCGGTTTGGAAGGGCGGATTCCGGAACTACAGTTTTTTCAGCACCAGGTAAAAAAACTTTTCGAGTATCTTCCGGTAAATCGGGCGCCGCGCCCATGTCTCCGGGTCTATCCTGACCGAATTCTCCAGATCACTGTAAAACGTATCGATCATCTGTTTTGCGAATCCGGTGTCAAGGATTCCCACGTTGCTTTCCTCGTTCCTCCTCAGGGACTGGATGTCAAGATTTGTGGAGCCTATTATGCTCCAGCAGTCATCGAACACCGCTGTCTTGGAGTGAAGCACCGAACCCTGGTAATTGTAAATCTCGATTCCTGCTTTGAGCAGCTTTGTATAATACGCCCTTCCGGCATAAAAAACCGACAGGACGTCGGACTCACCGGGAAGCAGCAGCTTGAGGCTTACGCCCCTCCGGGCCGCCCGGACCAGCGCCCTCTGTATCCTGATGCCGGGCGTGAAGTAGGCTGTCGTTATAAGTATCTGTTTTCTCGCGTTCCGGATGCTGTATATCAGCAGCCTCCTCATCCTGCTCCTTGCCCGTCGCGAGTTTGCAAACACGGGGATGACGGGCACTCCCTGTTGATGTGCAGGCCTGTGCGCCGCCTTCCACTGAATCAGCCCGCCCTTCCATGTCTTCCAGCTTTTTCTGAATATGTTGAGCAGGGTGGAGGCTATGGGGCCCTCGAGGTAGATGCCCGTATCCCGCCATGTCTTTCTTCTTTTCCTCAGATAACCGTGGTATTCGTCCGCAATGTTGAACCCGCCGACGAACGCCTTTTCACCGTCAATCACCAGGAGTTTTTTGTGGTCGCGGTAGAGATAGCCCCTCGGGGCGGACCATCTGAACGGGTGGGAGGCCCTGATCTCCACGCCTTTTTTTCTGAGGTCCATCCAGAAACGCCGCGAAGTCAGAAATGAGCCGAAGTGGTCGTAAAGCAGGTAGATGCTGACGCCTTCGCCCGCCTTCCGCTTCAGAAGCCCGGCGACTTTCTTGCCGGTGTCGTCATCCTTGAAGATATAAAACTCTATACAGATAATCCGCCGTGCGGCCTTTATGCAGTCGAGTATCTCCTGAAATGTCTCCTGCCCGCTTTTCAACAGCCGCACCCTGTTGTTGGCGCTGAAAGGCATTCCCAGGATGTTTTCAATGACCGCTTTGCTGAAAGCTCTTTCTGCCGGCATAATTGAGGAGTGCGGCGGCGGATTATCCATAAGCACGAAAGGCTTTTCCGGCGCGTTCTATAAACAGTTTTAATTTAACGTGATCTTTCCGGCCTTTCTCTCTGCCCTCAACACCTGATGACACATCGACCCCGTAGGGACGTACGAGACTTATCGCCCCTTCCACGTTCCCCGGATCAAGCCCGCCCGCGAGGATGATCCGGCCGAACCTCTTTGCTTCAACCGCAATCTCCCAGTTGAATGTCTCACCGGTGCCGCCCATTGCGGAGGGTGAATATGCGTCAAGGAGAAATGCGGACACGTTCCGGTACTGCCTCAGGATTTCAATATCCGCGCGGTGCTTCACCCTGACGGCCTTGATGACTTTCCTGCCGGTATCCCTGCATTTATCCGGAGATTCGGAGCCGTGAAGCTGTATCACGTCAAGACCTGCATAGGATGCGATCTCCTTCATCACGGAGGTTTCTTCATCAACGAACACACCCACCGTGGTTATAAACGGCGGCAGGGATGAGATAATGGTTCTTGCGGTCTCAGGGGTCACCGCCCGGGGACTCCTGTGATGGAAGACGAAACCCACGGCGCCGGCGCCGTACCGGACCGCGGCAAGCGCGTCTTCAGGATTGGTGATTCCGCATATCTTTACAGTGCCCATTCCAGATGTATTTTAGCATAAAAATATGTTATTCTATGTTAATAACCAGCATTCAGCAACGCTTATCGCATTCAGCTTTCTGTCAGCCCCGGAGCCGTGAATACGGTGGACCAGTGAGCTGAATTACAAGTTCATCAACAAATCGTATGTTGTATAAACCGCCGGGCGCTCTGCCTAAGCACTTTTATGCAACGGTGACTATATTGCTCATTCATGCTGCTGACAGGCATGTCCGCGCCGGTCCCTTGTTACGAGGGGACAGACACAACGTTGGATGTCCGGATCGTTCCCGGTACGCGAGACGGATCCGGCATCTCCGGGGAGGAAAAAATGTTAAAGTCCAGAGATTCCCGCTTAATCCGGCCGCGTAGTTTCCTGAATTTCGTATTGATCCTTTTCGTGATTTTTCCGGCGATATTTTTCTCAGCTTTTCCGTCCGGAACGGGCGAGGCGGCGAAGATAAGGGACGCTGCCGCCGGTGATTACGATGTTTACGTCAGCAGGCCGGGGTATGGACTGTGGTGCTGTCTGGGCCATACCGGCGGCATAACGGTCGGCGATGTCAATAATGACGGGATCAGTGACTTGATCGTCTCGTCAATAGCCGAAAAAATAGTAAGGGATGAATATTATCTGCCCTGGGACCGGGATGCATGGACAGAGGAAAATGCACTTTCCATGTGGAGCGTAGCGTTTAATGGAACGACCCCGGTTGCAAGCCCTGACAGCATTGCCGGTGACACCAGTATCAGCACCACGCGGACAACCATAGGATCAGTGTCTATGAAGCTGAAATTCACTCAGGCCATTTCTCTGGACCCCGCAGACGATGCTCTGCATTTGCAGGTTTATGCCGGAGACAACAATGAACGTCTTACTGCGATAATAATACTTGCACCTGACTGGAATAATCGCTTTGAGTATGCTTATGATCCCGACCTGTATTTAAACGACACGGGCTGGACGCGGGTTGATGCGGAGTTAACCGTTTTTAAAGCGGCCGCAGGCTCACCTGACTGGAATAATGTAACTCAGGTTACTATAGGGTTCTGGAACGAGACAGGATCCGGCAATGATATTAAAATCGATGAATTATACTTTGACCATTTCACCGCCGATGTGGTTACGCCTGCCGGCGCGGTCTACATGTTCTACGGTGGTTTGAAAAGCGGAACCCTTTCGGTTTATGATGATGCCGATGTCACCATTAAAGGCATTGATGCCATTAAGGATATCGACGGCAAATACAAAAGTGATCTGACAGGCGAATACATAACCACCGGAGATCTGAACAACGACGGGTATGCCGATATTATAATAGGCACGACAAAGGATGACGGCCCGAACAATACAAGAAAAGATTGCGGGGCGGTCAATGTTATATTCGGCGGAAGTTCGCTGCCGCCCGTTATAGATCTGAAAAGGGAACCGGCTGATCTTATAATTTACGGGGCCGATGCCGGGGACAGCCTGGGGATATCGGTCCTTGCATCCGACATCAATGCCGACGGATTCGCCGACCTGATAGCGGCTGCCTCGAGCGGCGACGGCAGTGATAACAATGGATATGCAAATGGCGAAATACATATATTTCTCGGTTCGGAGCAACTTCGGGGTCTCCTGGATTTAAATACCGTTAATGCGGATATCTCTGTTTACGGCAAAATGTATGATAACCTCGGGACACAGGGGTCTATCGGGGTAGGTGATATCTTCAACGACGGACGGGCGGATCTCATCATCGGGGTCTGGGGCGGGGAAAAAGACGCCGCCAGGCGCAATGCCGGTGAGATTGTAATTATAAACAACATCAGTGATTACATGGGAAAGACAATCGACCTGGCCTCGTTGTCTCCTGACGCCGCGGTCATTTACGGCGCTGAGAAAGGCGACCGTTTGAGCAGGCTTGCCGTAGGAGATGTCAATAACGACGGCATTGACGACATTATCGCCGGTGCGGTATACGCCGACGGGCCGGACAATCTCAGGTATGAGGCCGGCGAGGTCTATATATTCTTCGGCTCATCGTCGTTTCCCGGGGAGATTGACCTTGATACAACGGATCCGGATGTAAGGATAACAGGGGCGGACACCGGCGATTATATAGACGGGTACCATAACTTCAAGGATCACTCCTACATTCCCGATCATCTGGGCCTGAGAATTTATGCCGCCGATATCAATAATGACGGCATAGACGATGTGTTGCTCATTGCCCTTGGAGGCGACGGAGAGGATAACCTGAAGACGGATGCAGGGGACGCATATGTGTTTTTCGGAAGACCCGACTGGCCCGCATCAATAGACCTGAAAACGGATTTGCCGGATATAACCGTCTACGGCGCCGATGAAAAAGATAACCTGAGAGACATATTCGGGGGAGACATTAACGGCGACGGCATTGATGATCTGCTCCTTGGTTACAAGTGGGGGGACGGACCTGACAATAATTATACATATGCCGGCGATATAATCGCCTTCTACGGCGGCTTCGGCTCTCCTGGCAACTACCGGCCCGAGGCGCCTCAACTTGTCTCTCCGGCGGACGGCGAGACGGGGCTGGATACAACCGTTGAGTTTGTATGGGAAAGGAGCACGGACCCTGACGGAGATACCGTCACTTACAATCTCCATGTATGCGAGGACAACGGATTCACAACAGGCTGTATAAGCAGGGAGAATATCTCCTCCGCATGGAACGGGGGCATTTATTACGCCGGAGCCGGTTCAGGGCTGTTGCTGTTCGTGACGATTTTTGCAGGCGGCGCTTTAATTTTAAAGAGGAAAGGAAAGACGGCGCTGCTGCTGGTGGTAATCTTGATAAGCGCTTCAGCGCTGGTTTCATGCGGTAGCGGAGGCGGCGGTAGCGGAGGCGATAATACTGACAACAGCGATCGGCTCACTCAGATTGTGTCAGGGTTAAAGGCAGGCACCACGTACTACTGGAAGGTGGTCGCGGATGACGGAAGGGGAGCCGCAACCGCCAGCAGTGTAAGAAGCTTTACTACACGGCAGGCAACCGCAGGGTGAGGATTTTGTATAAGGAAAACCGGCGTAAGACCTCTGGACCCTCCCGCCCGCGGGCGGTGTTTTTATACCACTGTATGGATAATTGTGAAGGTTTTTTACAAATTATATATAATAAGGTATACTTATCGCTATATAACCTTATATTGCACAAGCGGGCGGGAGAATCCGGTGTAAGATCTGGAGGTTTTCCCGCGCGGAGGCGGAATTTTCATGTCATTGTGAGCAGCAAACCTTAACAAAGATTTCTTCCTCCGGTTGAAAAGACATACCAGAGGCATTTTCACGCTTTTGCGAGAGGCTCGGGCGATAGGAAAGAGGAGGCATTTTCAGAAGAGTTTTCCGACCGGAGGGAAAAAAGGAATCAAATTATGGGGGAGATAGCGGAAATGAAGGGAAGACGGAGACAAGGAATAATCAGAAAGGTGTTGATACCGGTAGTGATATTTTTAGTGATAGCGGGAAGCGGTGGCGCGCATGGAGCGGATGCGGAGGGCAAGGGAGACAGTGGAGACGCGTACAGGGTGGGGATAAACGATGTAATAGACATAAGGGTGATAGACCATCCTGATCTGAGGACGGTGGCGCCTGTATCGTCGGATGGGACGATAACGTTTCCGTATTTGGGGAGTGTATATGTAAAGGGGTTGAGTTTATCGGAGATACGTGAAGAGATAACGAAGAAGCTTGCGGAGGGATATGTAAAGTATCCTGTGGTGACGGTGCTGCTTGCGAAGTCGATGAGCCGGAAGATATACACGTACGGGCAGTTGAGCAAGCGAGGGGAGATAATGTATGAAGAAGACATGACATTGCTGAAGGCGCTTTCCCTGGCCGGGGGGGTGACGCCTGAGGGGCTGTTTGGGAAAGTAGTAATCCGTCGGAGGGAGAAAGAGAGTCACCGGTACAAGAAGGTGCTGGAGACCTATCTTGACAACGGGATGTTGAGGAGCCGGAAGATAGAGGACACGCTGCTTGAGCCTGACGACATACTGATAGTGGAGAGGAACAAGACGATACTGATACAGGGGGAAGTGATGAAGCGCGGGAGGTTTCCGCTTGAGCGTGGCATGACGGTATTGAGTGCGTTGTTGCAGGCCGGGGGAGCGAACGACAACGGCAAGTACGGGAAGATAAAGCTGAGGCGGAAGTGGAGGGGGAAGAAGGGCGGCGGATACCGGGATGTAGTGGAGGCGAGGCTTAATGAAGGAGTGATAGAGAGCGGCAAAGTGGAGGAGACGTTACTGAGGGCTGACGACATACTGGTAGTGGAGCGGAACAGGACATTTTTAGTAGAGGGGGAAGTGATGAAGCGCGGGAGGTTTCCGCTTGAGGAAGGCATGACGGTGCTGAGGGCGTTGTTGTCTGTCGGGGGAGTGAAGGACAGCGGCAGGTACGGCAAGATCAGGGTAAGGAGGAAGGAAGAGGGCAGGACGGGCGGATACCGTGATTTAGTGGAGGCGAGGCTGAACGAGGGTGCGATAGAGAGCCGTGAAGTGGAGGACATGGTGCTTGAGCCTGACGACATACTGATAGTGGAGGGGAACGAGAAGTTTTACATATACGGGGAAGTCAACAAGAAGGGGGAGTTTGATCTCAAGAAAGACATGACAGTGTTCAGGGCGATAACGATAGCGGGCGGATTCACGAAGTGGGGTTCTGAGAGCCGTGTCAGCATACTGAGGGCGAACAGGGAGGGCAGCGGATTTGAGAGGATCAGGGTGGACATAGGGAAAGTGATCAAGGGTGATGCCACAGCGGACATCAGCCTTCAACCGGGAGATACGATAATAGTCTCGACGGGAATTTTTTAACTGGAGGATAAAATAAGTGGAGGCATACAAGAGCAGAGAAACAACTTTGCGGGATTA
>Ga0256839_1001065_pt1 | contig 34058 bp, 26 predicted proteins | sample 354166metaG_FD_185968 | JGI IMG/M metagenome (GOLD analysis project Ga0256839, IMG submission 185968) | Hydrothermal vent microbial communities from Mid Atlantic Ridge, Atlantic Ocean - 354-166 | ecosystem: Environmental > Aquatic > Marine > Hydrothermal vents | place: Atlantic Ocean: Mid...
GACCGATACCCTGACTTTTTTCAAAATCGCCATCACGTTTTCCATAGTCGTACATGTCCGGGAAGCGGCAAAGCAAGTGCCCGTTTTCGTGACAGATTGTTCCAATCCTCAAATCGACAGCATATGTCCCAAGCCCGGTGAGCTGGTAGTAGTGGGTGCGGGTTGCGCCGTATTGCAATTGTTGAACAGAGTTATGCGGCCAAAGATTACCGCTATATTGGGAGTCTCCTGCATAAAGAAAATTGATTGCATCCACAATCCCTTCTCCCCGGGAGTCAAAATCGGCAAGATTGATATTAAATTTTTCAACAGCGATATCCAGTGCTTCTTTAACCAGTAAATTGTTGATGTAATAACTTCGCCTTTTGGGCAGTTTTATCGGCCCGATAACCGTGTTGACGTAATTGAGTTTTCCACTTGAGACAATGTTGAAATACGTATTGACCGAGCAGTAGTTTCCGTTTTCGCGATAGTTTTCGGCATTAAACATTGCTTCAACGGCCTCCCGGGAAATGTTTGTGACAACATCATCAAAATCAACAATGATCGTCAGTCCACGAACCGTCCCCTGATGCAGCTTACGCCCTTCCAGCAAGCCGTCATCCGGTCCTATGGTCCGCGTTGCACTTGAATCCGGATTGGTTTCCCGCGGGCGGAGGCGGTTATAGTTCAGTTCAAATTTTTCATTGTACACAGCAGGTGCTTCTTTGAGATGTTTTCTCAGCCCATCCGGTAAAGGTTTGCCGATAGGTACGCCGCTTGATACAAAACGCCCTGATGCAAGTAAGGCATAGCAATAGCAACCATGGTCTTTATCGAAGACAACCGTATATCCATCAAGCGTTTCATAGCGGGCATAAAATTCGTCACCAAAAATGTTCAATTGAACATCGCCGCCAGTGTGTTGCCCGCACACAATGGTATCTCCGATTAAAACGCTCATGTTTTTATTTCCCCTAAAAAGTGATGGTGTTATTCTGTTTATTCTCCGGCAAGCTTGTCGAGAATGCCCTTCAGGCAGGTATTTGTGTGTGCTGTAATGTTCATTCTTACTACCAATTACTGTAAAAAGCTACCCGCAATATTACGGGTAGCTTTGTCAGTATTATTGAACGCCTGCACGCTGTAGATAATTATCCAGAGCTTCCAGATCAGGCTGCCCGGGGGACTGCGCAATTTCACCTTTGGTGGTCAAACGCTCCGGCAGTGAACGGGATAATTTCTGAGCTTCGTTTTCCTGCGCTGCCTTGTCGTTACTGAATTTTGGATATGCACAACGTCCAGCACGTACCATTGTGGCATTGCCCCAGCCAATAATATTGCCAAACTTGCCATCTTCACGCCATTCCGTCCAATCCTTGAATGCCATGCCACGTACACGTCCGGGAACATCGTAGGTTGTGTGTACCAGTGTCATATGGTCATGCCCTGTATCTTTGGCAAAATCACCGGTCATTTTGACTTCGTCACCTTCTTGATAATAACGACCGTTCCAGTCCGGAAAACTGGTTGAATACCAGACGCCCTGAATACTGGTGCCCACTACAGAATATGGCAGGAAACAGATTTCCTGTGTTGCCCATTGGGCATGGGTGCTGGTGGAATCATTATAAAAAGTAATGCGCCATTTATTACCGCCATCAAACACATTAGGTTTAGGCGGGTTAGCCAGAGCAGCGCCACTAAGTAATAAACTACCAATGGCAACCAGTGTTGCCTGTTTTTTTAGGCTATTCATTTTAACTCTCCTGAATAAAATATGACTGTAAATATTTCTTTTTTACAGGCGGCGGAAATCCCTGCCGCAAATGCATACTAGTGCATGTGATATCAGGTTGACTTGGCAGTATGACTTCTTTTCGGCGTAAATTAAGACGCTAAAAAATGATAAAAATTTACCTAAAATCAGGGAACCAAAAAATGATGACGTTTTTCCTGGTGCGTGCAAGGTAATTCAGTGGTCTTTAGGATACAGTGCGTTAGTGTAAACGAGGAAAGTATGGGCATAGGCTGATATTCTGATTGCTTCGGGGTCACAGAGCATAGTTGTCAAGTTAAGCCCGGTAGGGTGGAACAAGCGTAGCGGTTCCACCAAACGGAAAGGGACATATTTAAGGTTTGATCAGCTATCGACGGCCACCTTGAGTCGCCGTTTTCCGGTGAGTTGTTATTGCATGAGGGATTTTTCCTGTTTCAGGCAGTCGGGGTTGTTTCTTAGCCTGTTGGTGGAACCGCTGCGCTTGTTCCATCCTACGGGTTTACGCTGTGTTGAATAGAGCAGAACAAAAAAGCTATAAACACTTCAGCTTCGTTTTAAAGAGGGTATGCTGGTTATCAGGGTTTAAATTACGTTTTCAGGCATTCAGCAATCCATGCACCTATGGCGATAATTTCTTCGTTGCACACGTTGTGTTCCATATCATAGCTTTCCCAGTGAATGTTGTAATTCAGCTCTTTCAATAACGCGCAGGATTTTTTTCCATATTCGTATTTTACGACGGGATCACGGTGTCCATGTGCCATAAAAATGGGAGTGTCCTGGTTTTCTATGCTGCGTTCATTGCGGGTTGTTTTGTGTAATGGTAAATAGGTGGATAAAGCACCGATGCCAGCAAGGGGCTGTGTATGGCGCAGGCCGGTATACAGTGCCACGGCTCCTCCTTGCGAAAAGCCCATGATGATAATGCGTTGTGTGGGGATACCACGCCGGTTTTCATTTTTGATTAACGCGGTGAGTCTTTGTCGGGAAGCGATGAGTCCCGCTTCATCTTCGTGCTCAAAATCCTCCAGTGAAAAAATATCGTACCAGGAGCGCATGGTGTAACCGCCATTACAGGTAACGGGTTGCACGGGTGCATGAGGGAAAATAAAACGAATATTGAGAGTGTCGGGCAATGGTAGTTCGGAGACGATGGGGACAAAGTCATTACCGTCAGCGCCAAGGCCATGCAGCCAAATAACCGATGCCGTAGGTGTGGTGCCCGTTTCGATTTCAATGGGGGGATCGATGAGTGCGTTATTCATGCGTCGGCCACCAGTTTAACCGTTTCCCCGGACTGTTCGCTCAGGCTTTTATTGAGCAAGGCAAACAGTTCCAGCCCATCCTGTTTCCAGCAGTCTTCATCGGTGTGATAATCAAAATGAAAGCCTCCGGCGCGGGCGGCAACCCAGATCTGTTGGGTAGGAGCCTGACGATTAATGATCACCTGCGAACCATTGTCGCATTCGATGGTCAATATGCCGCCAGCGAAGTCCCAGTCCAGCTCGGCATCGCATATGTCCAGCGCGTCTTCAATGGCCGACAGGGTGTCATCGACTTTTTGGTTAAATTCACCTGTATTCACCGGGGTTCTCTCCTTTAATAGGGTATCGCTGCCTGCGCTGTGTTTCCTGCGGGTGGCAGTTTATAATGTGCGTCTTCTATGGGGATTATTCATGAAATTTTGTTGGGCGCAATATTTACTTTGTTGGGTGATCGCGATATTGGGTGCTGGCAGCCTGTTGAGTGCCTGTGGCCAAAAGGGGAGTTTGGTACAGCCTGCAGTGTCAACCGGGGTTGTGGGTTCCGTTGAATATAAAGAAAGAGCGGTAAAAAAACCATGAATTATTTTGATTATTACCGTGGACGCTTGTTTGCGGAAGACGTTGATCTGCGTCGTATCGTCGATGACATTGGCACGCCGTGTTATGTGTATTCCCGTGCTACGCTGGAGCGCCATTGGCATGCCTTTGATAGTGTTTTTGCAGAACATGCACATCTGATCTGTTATGCCGTAAAGGCCAATTCCAATCTGGCGGTATTAAATATTCTGGCGAGACTGGGTTCCGGTTTTGATATTGTTTCGGGCGGAGAATTACGCCGGGTGATTGCCGCAGGGGGTGATCCGTCAAAAGTGGTTTTTTCCGGTGTTGGCAAGAGCGCCGATGAAATGCGTTATGCGCTGGAATTGGGTATTCGCTGTTTTAATGTGGAGTCTCTGGCTGAGCTGGGACGACTCAATAACATTGCTGGTGCAATGGGTATGCGCGCACCAGTGTCAATTCGAGTGAACCCTGATGTGGATGCAAAAACCCATCCTTATATTTCTACCGGACTGAAAGAAAATAAATTCGGCATCGATATTGAAAATGCCGAAGCGGTTTATCAGCACGCGGCTGCATTATCACACATCAATGTGCAGGGTATTGACTGTCATATCGGCTCACAGCTCAATGATATTTCCCCCTTTGTGGATGCATTGGATCGTGTGCTGTTGCTGATTGACAATCTTGCGGCCCAAGGTATCAAGCTACGACATATTGATATGGGCGGAGGACTTGGTATCACCTATCGTGATGAAGTGCCGCCGAGTCCTGCCGATTATGCCGCAGCAATTCTGACGCCGTTGAAAGAACGGGGATTGGACATTGTTCTGGAACCGGGGCGGGCCATTGCCGGTAATGCGGGTATTTTGCTGACACAAGTGGAGTATATCAAACCGGGCGAGGCAAAAAATTTTGCCATAGTGGATGCTGCTATGAATGATTTGTTGCGGCCTGCCCTGTATGGCGCGTGGCAAGACATTATTCCCCTTGAGCCGCGTGATAATAACGGTCATGCTGACGTTTACGATGTAGTGGGGCCGATTTGTGAAACAGGTGATTTTTTGGGCAAGGAGCGCCAGTTCGCTATCGAAGCAGGTGATGTGCTGGCGGTTTGCTCAGCAGGGGCTTACGGTTTTGGTATGAGTTCTAACTATAACTCGCGGCCAAGGGTCGCCGAAGTTATGGTGGATGGTGATCAATACACCGTGGTGCGTAAACGCGAAACGCTGGAGGATTTGTGGCGGGGAGAGGTGGTGCTGCCAGATTAAACCGGATATGAACCGGGAGCCAACAATGTCCCCTTTAAAGAGTGAGTATTTAAATGTGAATCAAGCGCTGAAAAATACTTGGTTTTAAAGAATTACCGGGTATTTAATGCAGAGGTCGCAAAGAAAAACAGCAGGCTCTTCGCGACCTTTGCATTTACAGTAATCACTCGCCAGCATCCGACCCAGTTGCTCAATGCTCCACAGTGATGCGCCGGGTCTGTGTCAGCTCTTCACGTTTGGGAATGCTGATCTCCAGTGAGCCATTACGGCTTTTCGCAGTAATCCCCTCGGCATCGGCGGTGTCGGGCAGATTAAAGCGACGATGGAAGTTGCCGTATGTGCGCTCAATACGTTTATAACCTTCTTTTTCTTCTTTGTGCTCCTCGCGTCGTTCACCTTTGATAGAGAGCACACCGTTTTCCATATGGACTTCGATGTCATTGGGTTCAACGCCGGGCACATCGGCAATGATCAAAAACCGGTCATCCTCTTCTTTGATATCCACGGCAGGCACCCAGTCACTGGTGGCCATACTTGCGCTGTCATCATCTGTGTTGAGGCGAGGGTCAAACAGGCTGCCCATTTCCCGCTGTAATTGCTGAAGTCTGCGCCAGGGGTCGTATTGAATAATGTTCATGATGTTCTCCTTTTCGTTGGTTTGTGCAGGGTGGTGAATACCCCCCTCGGTGGGTTGAAAAAAACCGCACCTTCTACCTCAAATGTAGGGATGGAAGAAGGTGAATCAAGGGGTGGAAATGATTTTTCCTGCTGGGTTTTTGAAAAAATACGGGCCGTGTTGCTTGTTTATTGATCACTACATGTTGTGTCCGGGGAAAGTTTTATTTTTCTTCCAGGCAGAATTATATATACAGGATTACGCTATCAAAATAATGTAACACATTGTTTTTATTGTTTATTAGATATAAATATATTCATTGAAGGTTACATTGACAGTGCTCATTCTTGCACCTATCCTATGCCGCACACACAATATCTTGTGTTTTAGTCTTTGGAGAGCCTGCGATTGTTGATGGACGGTGAAAGCCGACCGCGCAGACGTTGGGCAGATTGTAAAAGTCCGTGACGAGGTTGCCCGTCTTATGAAAGCTGCTACTTTGAATACCATTACTTCCAGTGTTGAGGACATTCCTTTTCAGGCCGCCTCGGTGGACATCTGGGAGAAAAAATACCGTCTGCAAAGCAAGGACGGCACCGTGGTGGATGAAACCATCGATGATACCTATCGCCGTGTTGCCCAGGCGCTGGCAGACGTCGAAGAAACAGATGCCAAACGCAAGGAATGGGGAGAGCGCTTTTTATGGGCTCTGCGTCATGGCGCAATTCCTGCCGGGCGCATTATTTCCAATGCCGGTGCGTTGGCCTATAAACCTGCAACATCCACAATCAACTGCACAGTCTCCGGCATCGTGCAGGACTCCATGAATGATATTCTGGAAAAAGTGCATGAAGCAGGACTGACGCTAAAAGCCGGTTGTGGCATTGGTTATGAATTTTCCACCCTGCGCCCCAAAGGTGCCTTTGTCGCCGGTGCGGGTGCCTATACCTCCGGGCCACTGTCCTTCATGGATATCTACGACAAAATGTGTTTCACCGTGTCTTCTGCCGGTGGTCGTCGTGGTGCGCAAATGGCCACTTTCGATGTGGGTCATCCGGATGTCATGGACTTTATCCGTGCTAAACGTGAAGACGGTCGCCTGCGTCAGTTCAACCTCTCTTTGTTGATCACCCAGGAATTTATTGAAGCGGTGAAGTCTGATGAAGACTGGCGTCTGGCATTTCCGCTGAGCGAGAAAGAGATCGACATCGACAACATCGATATCAATGATCCTGCACAAGTGGTCTGGCGCGAATGGCCCACCCGGAAAAGTTATGTGAGCAACGACGAAGGTCTGGTGGCCTGCAAAGTCTACCGTACCATACAGGCCCGTCGCCTGTGGGACATGATCATGACCTCCACCTATGATTTTGCTGAACCTGGGTTCATCCTCATCGACAAGGTGAACGAGATGAACAACAACTGGTTTTGTGAAAATATCCGGGCGACAAATCCCTGTGGCGAGCAGCCACTCCCACCCTATGGTTCCTGTTTGCTGGGCTCAGTGAATCTCACCAAATTTGTGGTGGAGCCGTTCACCGACACGGCTTATTTTGACTGGGAAAAATTCCGCAAGACCGTGGGTATTTTCACCCGCATGCTGGACAACGTCGTGGAAATCAATGGCCTGCCGCTGGAGGGTCAGCGCAAAGCGATTATGAACAAACGCCGCCATGGCATGGGATATTTGGGGCTGGGTTCCACGCTGACCATGATGCGCATGATCTATGGTGACGCAGATTCACTGAAATTCACCGAAGAAGTGACCCGCGAACTGGCCATGGTGGGCTGGAAAACCGGTGTTGAGCTGGCAGAAGAAAAAGGTGCCGCGCCCATCATGGAAGAAGATTTTACCGTGAATGCCGAAATGCTGCGCAAACGCCCGGAAATGAAAGCCGATGGCTTCAACGTGGGTGACAGCATAAAAGGTAAAGTGCTGCACGCACGTTACAGCCGCTACATGCAAAAGGTTGGTGAAATTGATCCCGGGCTGGTGGAAAAAATGGCCGAGCTGGGCTGTCGTTTCACCCATCACACTTCCATTGCCCCCACGGGCACCATCTCTCTGTCCCTGGCCAACAATGCCAGCAATGGCATCGAGCCCAGCTTCGCTCACCACTACTCGCGCAATGTCATTCGTGAAGGTAAAAAAACCAAAGAAAAAGTGAATGTGTGCTCCTTTGAATTGCTGGCCTATCAGAAAATGATCAACGCCAGTGCCATGCCCTATGCGGAAAACGACAGCGAAAAACTGCCGGATTATTTTGTCTCTGCTGACAATATCGCTCCCAAGGCACATGTAGACGTACAGGCCGCTGCGCAAAAATGGATTGACTCAAGTATATCCAAAACCGCCAATGTGCCCACGGATTTCCCGTTTGAGGAATTTAAAGACATCTACATGTACGCCTACGACGAAGGGCTGAAAGGTTGCACGACTTTCCGCTTCAATCCCGAAGTCTTTCAGGGCGTGTTAGTGAAAGAACAGGATCTGGAAAATACAACTTACCAATTTACGTTAGAAGATGGTAGCGTAATCGATGTCAAAGGCAACGAAGAGGTCGAATATGACGGAGAAACTCATACCGCTGCGAACCTTTACGATGCCCTGAAAGAAGGTTATTACGGGAAATTCTAAATTTCCTGAACCCGTATTCATCATTCAATGTATGAAAAATGTACCGGATGGAACCGGATGCAGGCAGGAGTAGATAAAGATGGCTATTAAACTTGGCAGTAAAATCGTCAGTTACAGTGTGAACAAAGAAGACGAAAAACCCTCTGAAGTTGAGGCGCAAGCCCCGGTCCTAACAGAAAATGAAGACAGCAACGTCGTGCATATGCATGAAAAGGTCGAGCGTCCGGAAATGTTACTGGGCTCCACCTACAAAATTAAAACCCCGTTGTCGGAGCACTCCCTGTACCTCACTATCAATGACATGGTGCTTAACCCTGGCACCAAGCACGAATTACGCAGACCCTTTGAAATTTTCATCAACTCCAAAAACATGGACCACTTTCAGTGGATTGTTGCGCTGACACGCATCATTTCCGCCGTGTTCCGCAAAGGGGGTGACGTGACCTTTTTGGTGGACGAACTGCGTTCCGTGTTTGATCCGCGGGGTGGTTATTTCAAAAAAGGCGGTAAATACATGCCTTCCCTGGTGGCTGAACTGGGTGATGCCATTGAATCACACATGAAATTTATCGGCTTGATTAAAGACGATGACATGGATGAGCATCAATTAAAGCTCATCGCGGAAAAACGTGCGCAGTTTGAAACAAAACACGAACCGGCTGATGGTAATAATGCCCCGGAGAATTTTCCTGTTGGGTCGCAGTTGTGTAATAAATGCAGCACGAAAGCTGTGATCAAGATGGATGGGTGTATGACCTGTCTTAACTGTGGCGATTCCAAATGCGGATAATAATAGCGTGAAAAATCCGCATGCAGTGCTTGTGTGAGCTTGCGGATAAGGTGGAGTCGTTCTGGCTTAACCTGATACCTGGTTTGAGAAAGAGGGGGATACCCGCTGCTAACAAATAATGCGTGAGCTGGGCCAAGTGCAGAGGCATGTTATTTTAATAATGTGTATTAAACGTCAAAAACACACTACGGTTAAACATACCCCGGGTATTTAACGCAAAGTTCGCGAAGGCGCAAAGAACGCAAAGTATGTACTTTTTTCTTTGCGTCTCTGCGTCCTTTGCGTTTACAACACCTGGTTTGAATGTTGCTCTGTAGCCTCGTTGCCAACGCAGCCGGGCTTTATAAATACCATATTCATCCAGTCCGCGATGAAACAGTTATAGCCCCGGTTTGTGGCACATTGCAAAGCGAGACTTGAATTTATTGACATCATAATCAGAAATCAGCGGTGACTCTTTGTCAGATAATGTCTCTACACGCTTCCAACTTGTTTTATTGCCTTTAAACATTGTCATGCTTCTGCATTTAACTCAGACAGGTCATCGATTGAACAGAAAAACACCCTTTTCGGCGCCAGGTGCTCACGAATACTGAACGAGCTGAGACAGGTGCAGAGGCATGTAACATTTTGATAAATAGCTTGTTTGATGGTTTTGGCGCACTTGTTGGTTGAGTGAGTCGCTACGACCGGTATAGCACGTTGCCTTTTGCGTCTGGCCACATGCGCATCGTCGCAATAGCGGGTTATTACTTCTCATTGCGCCCCGCCAGCCACAACATTCAACGCACTCTACAGGCCGTTCAACTGCGGATTTTAGGGTATAAAGTTACACAAAAACCCGGCGGGTGATTACAATACGACAAACGTTTAAACGGAAAGCTCATGACAACAATTCTGACTCAAGACAATGCCCCTCAGCCCAAAACGGTGCGTCTGGCCGATTATCGCGCGCCGGATTTTTTTATCGACTCGGTAGCACTCGACTTTGATTTGGGTGAGGCCGACACACGGGTTAGCTCGGTGATGCAGCTGCGTCGCAATGATCCGGGAGAGGGCAGCGCTTTGTTGCTCAACGGGCGGGACCTGGAGCTGGTTTCCGTGAGTGTTGATGGTCATGTGCTGGATGCGGGTGATTATGAGCTGGATACCGAAGTTTTGTGCATTCCCGCGTTACCTAATGTTTTTACACTGAAAATCATTACGTGTATTCACCCGCAGGACAATACGTCGCTGGGTGGTCTTTATACTTCTGGCGGTAATTTTTGCACCCAGTGCGAGGCAGAGGAATTTCGCAAGATTACCTATTATCTTGACCGTCCGGATGTGATGGCGAAATTTACTACCACCATTACGGCGGACAAGACACAGTACCCGGTATTGTTGTCTAATGGGAATTTGCTGGAAACGGGTGAGCTGGCGGGTGGCCGTCACTGGGCAAAGTGGCAAGACCCGTTTCCCAAGCCATCGTACCTGTTTGCCTTGGTGGCGGGTGATTTGGCCTGTATCAAAGATACCTTCGTCACCCTGTCTGGCCGCACTGTAGACCTGCATCTTTATGTGCAACATCATAATGTGGACAAATGTGAGCATGCCATGCGTTCGCTGAAAAACGCCATGAGCTGGGATGAAAAAGTGTACGGTCGAGAATACGATCTGGATTTATACATGATCGTTGCAGTGGATGATTTCAACATGGGGGCCATGGAGAACAAGGGGCTCAATGTATTTAATTCCCGTTATGTGCTGGCGCGGCCAGACACAGCAACGGATGCAGATTATCAGGGTATTGAAGGTGTTATCGGCCACGAATATTTTCATAACTGGTCAGGTAACCGGGTGACCTGCCGGGACTGGTTTCAGCTCAGCCTTAAGGAAGGTTTTACGGTGTATCGTGATGAGGAATTCAGCGCGGATATGGGGTCGCGTGGCGTTAAACGCATCGAAGATGTCAATGTATTGCGTACGCATCAATTCCGTGAAGATGCCGGGCCCATGGCGCATCCGGTGCGTCCGGAGTCTTATGTGGAAATCAATAATTTTTACACGGTAACGGTGTATAACAAGGGCGCTGAAGTCGTCCGCATGTTGGCACATCTGGTAGGAGAAAAAGGCTTTCGCCGTGGCACAGACCTTTATTTTGAGCGGCACGACGGACAAGCTGTAACAACGGATGATTTTGTCGCGGCTATTGAAGATGCCAATGAAACAGAATTGTCATTATTTAAAAACTGGTACCGGCAGGCAGGCACGCCGGTGCTGGATGTGCAGCAGGAATACGATGCAGACAAACAACGTTATCGTTTGACGGTGCGGCAGTCCTGTCCGCCAACTCCCGGTCAGCCGGAAAAACAGCCTTTTCATATTCCGCTGGCAGTGGGGCTGCTCGACGAAGCCGGTAATGATTTCCCGCTTCGTTTACGCGGTGAAAATGGACCTATGGACAACAATGGTACACGGGTGCTGGAGGTGCGCAACGTGGAGCAAGTGTTCGAGTTTGAAGATATTCCCCATGCGCCGACACCTTCCCTGCTGCGTGGTTTTTCCGCGCCGGTAAAGTTGCAGAGTGATGTGAGTGACGAGCAGTTTTATTTTTTAATGGGTCATGACAGTGATCCATTTAACCGCTGGGAAGCCGGGCAGCAAATGGCTGTGAAAATCATTATGGACCTGACGGAAAAATACCAGCGAGAAGAGTCTCTGTCGTTGAGTGATGATTTCGTGGCCGCGATGGAAAAAACCCTGCTGGATACGGAACTGGATAAAGCCTTGGTTGCCGCCGCACTGAGTCTGCCATCCGAGGTCTATCTGGGTGAATTTATGGCGACTATTGATCCTGTTGCCCTGCATGAAGTGCGATGCTTTGTGCGGCGCAGTCTGGCTCAGCGGTTACAGCCCATATTGTTATCACGTTACAAAGAAAACCAGAATGACGGTGAATACCGGATTGACGCCGAGGCCATTGGTCAGCGGGCGTTAAAAAACATTTGTTTGTCTTATCTCATGGAACTGAATGATGCCGATGTCCGCGTGCAATGTGTCGCACAATTTAAGGCAGCCCATAATATGACCGATGTGATGGTGGCATTGCGTTGTTTGGTGAACAGTAAAGGTGATGAACGGGAAAAGGCGCTATCGGCATTTTATACAAAATGGCAGGATGACCCGCTGGTGGTGGATAAGTGGCTCACCTTGCAAGCAACTTCGCGTTTACCGGGGGCACTGAAAAATGTGCAGGCGCTGACACAGCACAACGCGTTCAGTATTAAAAATCCGAATAAAGTACGCGCGCTGATTGGTGCATTTTGTACGGGCAACCCGGCGCAGTTTCATGCAATGGATGGTGCGGGTTATGTGTTTTTGGCTGACCATGTCATCGAGCTGGACAAACTTAATCCACAAGTGGCTGCACGCATCAGTAATGTATTGAGCCAATGGCGACGGTATGACCAAAAACGCCAGAAACTGATGAAAACACAAATGCAGCGTGTATTGGCGGAGCCGGGCTTGTCGCGTGATGTGTATGAGGTCATGTCAAAAAGTCTGGTGGACCAGTAGAGTGCTGGCCGAAAGCAGGCGAAACGGTTTATGATAATGTCGCTAGGAAAAGTAAAAAAATCAACGAGCTTAGAGAGAACTTAGAAGAGAGTTTTATTACGCATGAAAAAACGATCTACCACCAACAAAAAAATGATGGATGAGCGATTTGAAGTCAAGCGCTCCAGTATCAAGGGTGCGGGAAAGGGACTGTTTGCCAAAAAAGCGATTCGTCCCGGTGATACCATTGGTCACTACACCGGAAAAATGCTCACAGACAGGCAGACAGAAAGAAAGCCATACTCTGAATCGGTTTATATCATGTGGGTTTGCAAAGATCATAACATCCTGGGGGAAGGGCCACTGGCAAACCACACCCGGTATATTAATCACAAGTCCAGGCCAAACGGCCAGATTGTAACGTCAAACCGATGGAAAACCGCCCGTATTGAAGCAATAAAGCATATCAGAGCAGGGCAGGAGATTTTTATCGACTATGGGCCTGATTACTGGGCAGACGAGGAACCTTCCAAAGGATAATAAAGGGTAGACCTGAAAACAGCACTGAAATATATCATGACGGATTTATTGCAAAAAATAACAGATGCTTTTCGTCGTCTGGTCAGGCTCTACCACCCATCCACATTAAGGGAAAACGGATGGATGTGGGGTGCAGGATTATTGACGGTGACTTATCTTGTTGTTGTGCTGATTCTGGGATTTCTCTGGAACACAGAACCGGCGCCTTTTGATGTGCGACAGGCTACGGCGGAAATTACCCGCGAATCGAATGCTGGTTTTGTGGTGGGTTCAGTGACCACGGCGACAATGATTCGCATTGGTGAAACCCTGCTTTATAAACGGGGTGGTTATTTGTCGAACGATATTGCACCTCCTGGTTTGTTGATGGATAACCTGCCGAATTGGGAGTTTGGTGCCTTGGTCATGTTGCGTGACAGTAGTGGGGCGCTGCGCAATCACTGGTCCCGCTCTCAGTCCCAGTCACTGGAAGATGAAGATCTGGCAATTGCTGAACCGCTGTTTAACTTTGATAACAGCTCCTGGATATTGCCCTCAACGGAAGGCGAATATAAAGATGCCATTGCAGCGCTTGAACGATATCTTGCGCGACTGTCAGACACCAGTGTACAAAACGCACAGTTTTTTGCGCGAGCCGATAATCTTAAGCAGTATCTGGATATTGTCAGTAAACGATTAGGCAGTCTTTCCCAGCGGCTGAGCGCCAGTGTCGGGCAGGTAAGGGTCAACACGGATCTGGCAAATGACCCGCAGGCGCAACAATCAACCCGGACAGCAAAAATTGTTATTGTGAAAACACCCTGGCTGGAACTTGACGATGTGTTTTACGAAGCCAGAGGCTCTGCCTGGGCTTTAGTGCATCTCTTGCAGGCGGTGGAAATGGATTTTCAGAAGATATTAGAAAAAAAGAATGCGACAGTGTCGTTACGACAAATTATTCGGGAGCTGGAATCCTCTCAGGAATCAACATTAAGCCCAGTGGTTTTAAACGGGTCCGGTTTTGGTGTTCTCAGTAATTATTCACTGACCATGGCTAACTATATTTCCCGGGCAAATGCGGCGATTATTGATCTTCGCAATTTACTTGAGCAGGGATAGATGGCCTGGTTTTATGAAAATACCAATTATTAATGTCATTGTTTTTTTTACGTTGCTGCTCATGTTTGAGCAGGCCGCCGCAGGGGATATTAAAGTCCGCGCCCGGGAACACATTGATTTCCATGATATTGCTTTTGATAGCAACAGTGGCAGCACATATGCCGGTCTCAGTAATACCATTAATGTGTGGTGGGAGAAGCCCCGGATTTACTCAATTGGTTTGGCGTTTAATCCTGTTATCGGGTCAGCCAGGGCAAGCGGTGATTATGACGCAAGGCTGGGTAATAAAATCAAATTAATCATGTTGGGAGTGGAGGGGAAATACTATCATCGTGATATTGCGCCCAGCTTGTTTTCACGGCTTGGCCTGGGTTATGCCCGGCTGGATACCAGGGGCAGCATCGGAGACATCGATGGCTACCATGCCTATATCGGCGCAGGCTGGGAATTTGATGTAAAGGGGGTTGGTATTGCCCTGGAAATGGCATTCCGCCAATCCCGGTTAGAACGGGGTGTGATTGTGAACAGTATAACACCCTCGATTGGTGTGCATTTTTATCGTTAATCCTAAAATCCGCCGTTGAATGGCCGGTATTTTGTGACTGGCGAGGCGCGATGAGGAATCATAGCGACTCACCCAGCAAAAACACAAAACATAGTGTTTATCAATGTGTTATTACGGCCTCTACGCGGTCAATTGCGGAATTTAGGCTCATTATTCAATTGCAATACCCGCTGTGCATCTGCGGCGAGGTCATCCAGCTTGAGTTCTTTATAGGCGTCTACCAGCAATTGCAGCGCCAGGCGTGAAGCCGGGGTGCGTGGGAAATTGCTCACCACATATTTGGCTCGATTGGCGACGGCAACATAAGCACCGCGATTGGCGTAGTAGTTGGCCACATGGATTTCATGCATGGCCAGGTCATTGCGTAAATAGCCCATGCGTTTTAATGCATCTGGCGCATATTGGCTTTCCGGGAATTTTTTGATCAGCACCGCAAAATAATCGTAGGATTTTTGTGTTGAGCTGGGGTCGCGCAAGCTGGGGTCTTGCTCTGAGAGGAAGTTCATGGGGTTATCATTTTTACTGGCGCTGGCCAGCCCGCGTAAATAATAGGCGTAGTCTACATTGTTGTGACGCGGGTGAAGTTTGATAAAACGATCCGCAGAGGCAATAGCCGTGTCCGGCTCGTCAAATTTGAAGTAGGCATAAGCGGTATCCAGTTGCGCCTGCTCGGCATAATGCCCAAAGGGGTATTTGGCTTCCAGGGTTTCATAAGTCTCGATGGCCGTTTCGTAATCGCTGGCCTCCAATGCTGTTTTGGCCTCTTTAAACAGTTTTTCTGCGCTCCATTTGCTCATGTCATCTTCTTTGTCCGGGTTGGCCGCGCAGGCGCTCAGCAGCAAAACCATAATGGCGACGGTGGTTTGCAGCAGTTTTGCGGATAATTTTTGATTGAGCAAAAAATAGGACATGGTTAAAGACCCGAAATGAAAATAAAGCAACAGGTTAAGAAACTGCCGCAAAGATTCGCGCTATTATAGCGGCCCCGGCACACAGAGAGAAAGACTATTCCATGGGTGATTCCCAACAACTCAGCGCAGAGATTCCCGAACAACTGGCCGGTGCGCGATTGGACCTGGCTTTGGCCAGCCTGTTCCCGGATTATTCCCGCGCACGCCTGCAACGCTGGATCAAAGATGGCCACGTTACCGTAGATGGCAAGCAGTTGCGCCCCCGAGACGTGGTGCATGGCGGTGAGCAGGTGTCGCTGACCGTAGTGTTAGCGGAGGAGACACACTGGGTGCCACAACCGTTACCGCTGGATATCGTCTTTGAAGATGAAGCCGTGCTGGTGATCAACAAACCGGCGGGTCTGGTGGTACACCCAGGGGCGGGCAACCAGCACAGTACGTTGAGCAATGCGCTACTGCATCACGCCCCGGAACTGGAAAGCGTGCCCCGCGCCGGTATTGTGCATCGTATCGACAAGGACACCAGTGGGCTGCTGGTGGTGGCACGCACGCTGACGGCACAAAAATCCCTGGTGGAACAATTACAGGCCCGCGCTTTTGAGCGCCAGTATCAAGCCGTGGTGATGGGCGTGATGACGGCGGGCGGTACAGTGGATGCACCCATTGGTCGTCATCCTGTCAATCGTACACGACAGGCAGTGGTGACCATAGAAGGCTCATCCAGCGGCAAAGAGGCCATTACCCACTATCGTGTGGCCGAGCGTTTTCGTGTGCATACATTGGTAAACGTCAAGCTGGAAACCGGGCGTACTCATCAAATTCGGGTGCATATGGCACACATTCACTACCCGCTGGTGGGTGACCCGGTCTACGGTGGGCGTTTGCGCATTCCACCGGCTGCGACGCCAGGGCTGGACAAGGCGCTGCGCACGTTCAAACGGCAAGCGCTACATGCCGCAAGTCTAGGTTTTGTTCACCCGCTCAGTGGCGAATCAGTAAGCTGGCAGGCCGAATTGCCCGAAGATATGCAGCAACTGCTGGCAGCCTGTCGTCAGGACAAGGCTGCTGCCGGGGTATGAAACTGCTGATTCCAGACTGGCCTGCGCCGGCCAGGGTGCATTCCGCCAGCAGCACACGGCAGGGTGGAGTGAGTCAGCCGCCGTTTGACAGTCTCAATCTCGCTTTGCATGTGGATGACCGGATGGCCGATGTAATGGATAACCGTTGCCGACTCGCGGAAAAACTTGCGCTACCCGGCGAGCCGCACTGGCTCAATCAGGTGCATGGTACAACAGTGGTTGATCTTGATGATGTTTTGAATGAGCGGCCCGATGCTGATGCCAGCGTCACTCGCACCGCACATACGGTTTGCGCCGTGCTCACCGCAGATTGTCTGCCAGTACTGTTTTGCGACCGCAGCGGTACACAAGTTGGCGCTGCACACGCGGGCTGGCGCGGACTGGCTGCGGGAATACTGGAAACCACGGTAGCGGCATTCACCGCCGCGCCAGAAGAAATGCTCGTCTGGCTGGGTCCGGCCATCGGCTCACAGGCCTTTGAGGTGGGAGATGAGGTGCGACAAGTTTTTTGTGATGCTGCCTCGACGGCTGAGCAGGCCTTTACGGCGACGGGCTCCGGGCGCTGGAATGCGGACCTTGGTCAATTGGCCCGGCAGTGTTTGGCGCGGATTGGTATCAATAAGGTGTACGGTGGTGGCCATTGCACTTTCAATGAAGCAAGTGATTTTTATTCCTTTCGTCGCGACGGTAATACTGGGCGTATGGCCAGCCTGATATGGCTCGAAACAACGAAGAGAAACAGCGGGTAGCGACTCGCTCAACAAGATGAGTGCGCCAAAAACACCAAAGCGGCTATTTGTCAAAATGTGGATACATCCGCGAAGCGGTCAACGGCGGAATCCAGGGTGATGGCGGCTATGTGTTTTTTGTGGATGACAAAGGCGTAGAATGTGAGTCGCGTGCGTTCCATTTCCTGTTTAATGTGGAAAACACGTCACGAAGAGAAGCCCCCTTCCCGAATATTAATATAGCCACCACCATAGCCAGGTGAGGAATATGGCCAATCAACTCCTCCGGGCCCATAAAAAAAGGTGGTGTCAAAAAGAAACCGGCCAGAATCACTGCCGTGAGTCGTGTGACCCAGCCAGTAACCAGAAACAGCCCCAGTATTATTTCAACCGCACCCGCTGAAAAAACAAATAATTCATTGGAAAACCAGGTTATGCCAAGGTTTGCCATAAAATTCCACGGATGTTCCTGTAAAAAATGGAGCCCTAAATGCAAGGCCATGATTTTTTCGCTAAAACCCAAAAGGATTAAATTAATACCTAAAAATATTCGAAGAAAACTGATCGCCTGCGCCTGGGATAACGTTATATTATATGAATAAAATATATCTTCATAAGTGTAGCGCAGCACCGTGCGCCCACGAAAAAAAAGAAACAAAGCAGCACCTACAATCCAGATATTTTCTAATACATCAATAGTATTGGAAAGATATAAAACGCAAAGCCAAAGCCCGGTAAGTAACAGTGCGGCCTGTCTCACGGCGAGGCCCAGTATCAGGCTCAAACCAATAAACCCTTCCAGCATTAACAGCGTGACATGTATGGGCCCAACATCATTAATATTTACCGAAAACAATCCCCCCTGTGATGCATTGATCAAGAGTGACGCACCGATCAATATTCCGATAGCTGCGGTTGCATAAGGCTCGATTTTTTTGGGTTCCCATGTAAGTGAAATTTTGGGGTATAGCTTGTCTAAAAACACACCTGTCAGCACGATAGTAAGACCAATTAACAGCCATGCAGATGTATAAGCGACAAGGTTTCCTGAAAATGCCTGAGCGGGTTGCTCTGAATCTACAAACCATTTTAAATGCGCGTAGACAGGGAAAGCGAAAAAAACACTGGGTACGGAAATGCCAAGCAGTATGTATTTATGAATTTTTTTCCTGAAATGTTCCATAATAAATCCCTTTTGTTCAGTATTTCTACAGGTTTTTTAATTTTTCTGCAACACTCTCCAGTGCGGTAAAAGGTGCAATTTTGTGTTATGTTATCAAAATCAACAGGATAACCATGCCGGTTAATGCTGTTGGAAATCCCTTTGTAAAGCTGCTCAGTATGCATGAAGACACTGGCTTGTATTACAGATAATCAGTTGAGCAGACTGCTCGGTTTTTGGGTGATACATGTCTGTTATGGGTATAGCCCTGTTATCCAGAGTTAATCATTATTTTTATTTTCAATGCTGAAAAAATTATCTGGCTATCGTCAATTTCAGCAATGACAGTAACAGTCAAAAAAACCGGTGATAGGGCTAAAACTACGACGAGTAATGCACTGAAAGGAAAGTTCGATGTTGTTACGCAGGCGAAACTAACAACTGATGCTGAAAATGATATAAAAAAAGGATAAGAATTATTTTTATTTGCAGCTCATAACCTGAGTCACCGCTATCCTGCTCGTATCGATGGCATTTTTTGTTGATTGCCAAGGCCACATTGTTTGGTTGTGTTTTTGTTAGTCAGGCTTATACATCATGCAGTTTGGTACATGATTATCCAGCTTCTGATTAAACCAGGCTAACGTTTCCACTCTTTTTCCTTTGGCTGGATTTGGGTCATTGATATAGACCTTATTGTTTTCTACACCTGTCAAAACAACGATGTGTGGCACACCATCCCATCGACCTGCACACCAGACAGGGCCACTGTTTCTAAGGAATATCTCAAGTTGCTGTGCGGTTAAGTCCAGGCTGGGGGACTTTATAGAGACCAGCCCCTCTGCTTTTGCCAGCTTAATAAAATCATTCAGATTAATCCCTGTATTTGCATTCCATTTATCAGGGAGGCCCAAGCGTGGACCCGCTTCACGGTAAAAGGCAACCATGCAAACTGAAGCGTACCAACAAGACATGTTGCGTAACTGTTTAACCAGTGGAACGTCCAGTTTTATGCTCATGTTAATTCTTTCCTTTTAGCTTAATGCTTATTAATTATGGGTAAATTGTGATGCTTGCACAGTTAAATGGTTGTTTTGACCTAGGCATCAGTGTATCAGCCAACTTGGCTTTCACAACTACAAATATTACCTTGACAGTTAATAAATTATGAGCAAGCACAGGGGTTGTGCAGGGTGTTGTTGCCAATTATCTTCTTTATGGATTTACGACTTTCCAGAAAAAGGCAATGGCATTATTGTCGTGCCAGGCAATTTCTCATATTATCTCTACGACCCGGATGAGTTCGTGGCGAGCAGTCTGATAGTAAAACAGCTGCCGATTTTTAGTCGGCTGCTCAGGTTGATATCCCCGCCATGGGAGCGGGCAACGGCTCTGGAAAAGCTTAATCCCAGGCCGCATCCATCATGGGTACGGCTCTGGTCGCAACGAAAAAAACGATCAAATACCCGTGCTTGATCATTCACGGGAATGCCGATACCTGTATCTATTACCCTGATTTCAATATTTTGCTCGCGGCGGGTTAAAACAATATCCACCTGGCCGTTAGCGAGTGTATATTTTATGGCGTTGTCCAAAAGATTGGCGAGCATGCGTTGCAGGTTTTGGATGTTACCGTAAATATAACAATGATTATCCAGGCGGCAAGCCAGTTTGATGTGTTTTTGTTCCGCCATGGGTTCAAAAATCTCACAGGCATCTTGAGCCAGTTGTGAGATATTCACTTTCTTTTTCGTTGTTTGAAATGTATCAGCTTCAGCCTCTGCGACATCAAGTGTCGAATTGATCATTTGTAATAACCGGTCACATTCCTCTATGGTATCCGACGCAGAAGACTTGAGATCTTTAGGCGTGTTATTGTTTGATAATGCCAGTTCTGAAATCACTCTTATACGTGCTAATGGACTGCGCAGGTCGTGGGCAATGTTATCGGTCATTTCTTTCATCTCAAATATCAAGACCTTTATTCTGTCGAGCATGGCATTGAATGTATTAACAAGCTGGGTAATTTCATCTCGTTGTGAGGATACAGAAACACGCCTGTCCAGTTTTCCTTTTTCTATTTCTGATGCGATGCGACTGACTTCTTTAATGCCTTTAACAGCATGCCCTGCCATTAACCAGCCAATAACAAACGCAATTGGAATGACGATTAAAAACATACCAATGAAAACATTGGACAGTAATGTCATTGTGTTCTGTATGTTTTCTGTAGATTCGCCGGTATGCAATAGAATATCAGGAGAAATTAAATCATAAATAGTTTTCGCTTTATATTCCTCCCCCTGAATATTTATGGTTTGAAGGACAAATTTTTTGGTGGAAAAAACGTGTTTAATAATATTCTGGTTTTCAGGCAGGGATTTCCAATGGGACAAGTCAGACCTGTAAATTTGAATTCCATTTTTATCAAATAATTGAAAAAAGAAGTTTTTCTCTTCCCCCAATTCCATTTCCTGCTCTATTTCCCGCTTAACGCCCTCCAGGCCTTCATTTTTATACAGTATTTTATATTCAATGATATCCTCAAGAAGGTCGTTCTCCAGGTTCTGGTTTAATTTATTTTTGAGTGAAAGATATGACGCGCTAAAGGCAATCATTATTAAAACAATAACAACTAGCGTATACCAGAAGGTTAGCCGGAATGCCAGAGTATTAGGGAGGCGAATCATTTTTCTTTTTTAAAGGAGTAACCAAGTCCGCGTACTGTGTGGATTAACGGGGTATTAAAATTCTTGTCTACCTTTTCTCTAAGTTTGCTGATGCGTGCCTCTACTACATTGGTTTGAGGGTCAAAATTATAATTCCACACTCGCTCCATAATCATGGTTTTTGAAACAATGTTTCCGGCGTTTCTCATAAGGTATTCCAAAAGCGAAAATTCTTTGGGTTGCAGTTCTATCTTTTTTCCTTCACGAGTGACGGTTCTCGCTAATAAATCAAGTGATAAATCATGCAGAGTTAAACGGGTAGGCTCACTAACATTGCTGGATCGTCGCAAATGCGCTTGTATGCGCGCTAATAACTCACTGAATGAAAATGGCTTGATGAGATAGTCATCGCTTCCACTTTGCAGACCCTTTACACGGTCATCAATGGACCGCTTGGCGCTGACGATAATGACCGGCGTCTCAATATTTTGCTTACGCATTCTTTCTATGATCGACAAGCCATCCAGTTTAGGTAGCATTACATCAATGATATTGATGTCGTAGCTATTGTTGAGTGCAAGGTCCAGGCCTTCGATTCCATCGGTGGCGTGATCGACGCAATAGCCTGCTTCTTTCAACCCTTTAACAATAAAGTTAGCAATAATCTCGTCATCTTCGATCAGCAGTATTCTCATTACAATAAATTTTCCAGTTTTAATGCAAGGTCTGCATTATGTTTTTAAACATAGTTATTTTTTATATCTTCCCTCAACGACTGGGGGGCTTATTGCATGATTTTGTTGTTTTGCTTTCCCTGAAATCTGTACCCCTGAGCATCACGAGTATAGTTTATAATCATATGTTTTATTGCGGCGATGCATTAACAATTCCTAATGTTGTCCTGAGTGAAAGGTTGAGGTTTGCTGTGTTAAAATCACAGGCTAAAATGTATATGAAAGTCCAATTTTAGCTTCGCTAGTATCAGAGAATTCATATGTTCTTTCCATTTGTTCTCTCCCTGAGCTGTCAACAAAGGAAAATCTTCGGTTTGTGTTTTTCTGAAATGAGAACGACAGGTAACTTTCATGGGCAAATTCATAATCAATTTTAATGCCAGAACTATTATATTCATCCTCAAAATAACCACCTTGCATACCTGTCACCGGGCTACTGTCAGAGAGTCTGATCGTATTAGTTCCATTTTCACCATAAAACATCGTAGTTGAAAATTCTTTGGTGAAATGGTAAGTCAGGCTCGTTTCTGGAAATTCACTGCTTATTTCAAACTCACCCGACCAGCCTTCTTTGTTGTGGTGATTCCACTCGATTTCGAAATCAACGCCAAGCTCTCCTCCTGTAGCATCCAGATATTCCAGGTTAACATTTAGCGTATAAGCCCATGATTTTGATGGTTCATAAATAAAGTCAACACCTAGCTCATACTCATTGGATTCGCTGGTCTCTTTTTCAAAAGAAGATTCGGCCTCAATGTAATAATTAAGCTCCCAGTTATCACTTACGTTATGTTCATAAGCAAAGCCGAATTGTAATGTATTGAATGTGCTCCAGGGGGTGCCCGCCATGCCGGAAACGAAAGGAAGGTTTTCCGGGTTTGTCCAGTTATAATTCCAGCGTTCGTAATTAAACGTAAAAACCATATCATTTTTTTCGTACTCGGTCTGAATACGCACGCCAGAGGTATCAACCTGTGCATTTCCGGTATTCAGTTTTGAGTCACCCATATTAAAGTATTCAATTTCAATACCGCTCTCAGCATGGTGTGGGGCATCAGCGGCATCGGTAGCATCGGCAAAAGTGGCCGATGGCAAGCTAAAAACAAAAATACAAGTGAGTAAAAAAAACCATTTTTCACATATTTGAGACTGCATGCGATTTGCCCCTGTAAATTTATATTCAATTATGGAATACAGCGACTGTATAAGATATAAATCACCCGAACATTACCGCTAAGTTACCAAATGGTAATCCTGTGTAATTTTTCTTAAAAAAAGAGGAAAAACAAGGGGGTGCAGTTAATCAGGGCCGGTAGTGTGAGCGTATGTGTCCGCTTTGGCAAAGCAGAATTTTTCAAGGTAGTCATCATGGTTGATTTTCCATCAAACTACCCAAGTCAATAAGATCATCAGGCTCGATTGATAATGCATACTAAAAAAGAGATATCACCAACATTATTAAGTTAAACTAAACCTCTGCCTGGAGTTGATGGAAAAACCCGAAAGCCAGAAAAGTCCCCTGTCACCGCAAGATCAGAAGAAAACTAAGCAGCCTCCTGTTCACTCTTTAACACGGGACGTTGTTTACCCATCGCCAGTCTCAACAGCTGCGGCAGCAGCCATAAGTCCAGCAACAATGCCAGCATGACTGCCAAAGACACAAAGGCTCCGAATTCAGCACTGGGAGCAAAGTCTGATGTGATCATGCAGGCGAAGCCGCCAACGATAATAACGGTGGTGTAAACAATACTGCGTCCGACGTCGTTGATTGCGGTTGCAATGGCATTTTCTTTACCTTTTTCCAGGTTTTCTCGTACCCGCATTAACAGGTGCAATGTGTCGTCAATGACGACGCCCAATATAATGCCGCCGATGAGGGCGGTGGCGATGTTGATGGTGAAACCCAGCAGCCCCATGATACCCAGTACGATGGCAAGTGGCAGTCCGTTGACGATGATGCCTGCCAGTGCCAGTTTGAAGGAACGGAATATCATTAGCAGTATGAGACTTAAAAATACGGCCATGATGAATAATGATTGTATCTGGGTGGTGCTGATGTGCCGGTCCATATTGGCCCACAGTGTGGTGGTGCCGGTGAGGTATACCTGCATATCAGGCGGCAGGTGTTGTTTCGCCAGGGCCATCACTTCGGTGTTAAATTGGTCGAGTTCTTTGGAACTCATATAGTCGGTCAGGGCCAGCAGCTGGCTTCGGTTGCGGTCTTGGGTCAGCAGGTCTGAAATATCGTCGTTGCCGCTGAGTTCTGCCAGAAACAGCAGTTGGCTGATGGCTTCTTCCGGGTAGGTGGTAAAACGATCTTCAGCGCCTGTTTCTGTGTTTCCGTTAAAGGCTTTGTCAACTTCGCGGACAAGAGCGTCCGGGGATAGAATTTTGATGATTTGTGGTAGTTTTTCTATGGCTTGTTCAAAGCGGGTGACGGCTTTGAAATACGGTGCCATTTCGTAGCTTGTATCTTCGGGGTAGACAAGGCCAATGTTGATGGGGTTTTGTGCAAACCCGGCATCGGTTATTTTTTGGTAGGCTTGTGAAACGGGGACATCTTCGGCAAAAAATTCACTGTAGTTGGTGTCTGTTTTCAGCAGTAACAGTCCACTCAGGGGCAGGGTCAGTGCGATGATTACTATTGCCCAGATACGGTTTGTCCAGGGGGTTGTGAGTTTTTGCAGCCAGGCCCAGGTGTGTTCATTGGCGGGTGTTTTTTGTTTCTTTTGCCAGAGGGTATGCAGCAGGATGGGGGCAGCCGTTATGGAAAGTATCCAGGCCAGTATAATACCAATAGCGGCAAACAGTCCCAGTTGAAATACGGGTATGACGTTGCTGAGCGTGAGTGAGGCGAAACCGGCGGCGGTGGTGAGCATGGCATAAAATCCGGGACGGATAACGATTGACAGTGTTTTATGCAGGGCAGGTTCTGCGTCATGATCTCGGTGGAAGCGGTGAAAAGTGTTGATGACATGCACAACACTGGCGACGCCGAGGGCGGCCATGATGGTGGGTAACATGACGGTCATCATATTGTAGGGCAGTTTTAAAAAGGCGATTAATGCCATGACGGGGACAATGCTGCCGATGATGACGGATAACAGGGTAACAAGGTCACGCCAGTTTTTAAAAACAAGAAAGGAAAAAACGAATAAAAAGAGAGATATCAATGTATAAAAAACAATAACGTCGTGTTTGGAGGCCCGGTTGAGGGCGGCGTTGACGACGGTGGTGCCTGCAAGGGCGCTGTCTTGAATGCTGGAATATTCGTTCACTATATCGGTGATGCTGTCGATGAGAGTGATTCGATAGGGGGTGGGATCGTGTATCAGGTTGTCGTTTTGAATGAGTATGATGGTGTGGCGGTCGTTTTCTTTGCGTAAAAGGTTGTTTTGGAAAATGGGGTTGTTGTACAGGCGCTGGCGCAGTTGTGAAATTTCCTGTTCTGAAGCGGCTTGTCCGTTTTTGGCGGGATAAAGTGTGTTGTAATCAAGTTCACCGTCGTTGCTCATATCGTTATCACGAACGTTGGTGATAGAGGTGACTTTGACTACATGGTCAAGTGCTTCTATGCGTGTGGTGATGGTTGCCAGATCCTGTAAAAAACCGGCGTCAAATATTGACGGTGTTTCCAGCATCAGCAGTGTCCATTCCTGTTCGCCAAAGGCCTCGTTATGTACGTTGTATGTCAGCAGCTCCGGGTCGTCGGTTTGAAACCATATACCAACGGAGTTATCGATCCAGGGTGTGTTGTCAGTCATGCGCACAGCAAATGCTGTCAGGGAAAGAGCAATTGCCAATGTCCATATGGCCAGAACAAGCGCTTGTCTGCGCAACAAGAATGATGCAAACATGATGGTTTCCTTCGGTGTGTATGCCGGTTCTGTGGTTAGCGGCTTCGTTTCAGGGCATTTGTGCTGAAGTCATTTTCAGAGAAGCCGTTGCCATAGGTAATGCCTGACCATGTCATGATGGTTGATCGGCCATTTTGATGATTGAGCATGCGCATGGTGAGTGCCCGCCAGAAACGGTTTATATATTTTTTATAGTCTGTGAGTGTCAGGGTTTTAAGCAGGCTGCCTTTTACATCGTAATAGTCGATTTGATGGAGGATGTAGTCTGTTTTATCGATATAGGCGAGTTGATACTGGTAGCCGGAGTTTTCAAACAATGGTGTCATTTTGACGACGTAACAGGGCTTGCCATTGATTGTGGTGTCTTTTATGTGCTGGTAGTGGTATTTGTCAAGTTCTATGGAGGTCAGGTCTTCATAGCTGAATTCGCTGGAAACAAAGGGGCCGGACTGGTTGCTGCTGGCAATACGTTTTACCCGTTTGAAGGCAGGCAGGTAAATCCATTGCAGGTCATGGTCTTTCAGGGTGTGAGACAGAATTGCTGTTCCACGGATGGTGCGTGGGCGGTCAAATACAAACAGTCTTTTTTCGCCGTAGTCATTGTTTTCCAGGCTGCGTACGGCCATGTGACGGTCAAATTGTTGACCGTTTTTTTTCTGGATTACCATGGTGACTTCTGCCTGAAAATCACCAAAGCCGTTTTCCCGGCTGGTGAACTGTTCCATAATTTCCCGACCCTGGGTTTCCGGTTCACTGGCCAGGGAGTATGGGGCGAACAAGGCCATAACCATAAGTATGCATGTGGCAGGTTGTTTGTTAAATAATATCATTGTTTTTGTGCTGTAAGCATTCAGTTATTTTTCTGATTGAGTTCCAGGGTTACCATAAAATGATCAGTTTTTTGCAGGGCATGCCTACCCTGCAAAACTATCATTATTTAGACAGGCATAGCGGTATGAACATATTTGGCCAGTGCATCCATGGTTCTCAGTTCCAGCACAAAAAGTTCAGGGGGAATGTCCAGTGAAAAATGTTCATGCAGAATTTCCTGGATGTAAACCGTTGTCATGGAATCAATCAGACCATGCTCAATCAAGTCCGCAGAGACGTAGAGACTGGGAGAGGCATCTCCGAAGACTTCGTATTCTTCGCATAATGCCATTAGTCTGGATTTTATATTGTCGATGTTACTCATTGTTTGTTTCCCCCTGTGTGCATGTTTCTTAAATCACTCGTGCCTGATCCAGTCGTTTCAGTTCAAAGATAAACTTGATTTTGTGGGTGGGGGTGCGCTCCAGTGAGCGGGGCAATATAAATATTTTATCTTTGCTCAGTCTTGGGGTGATGTTGGCGATGGATTGCGCGTAGTCGATGGCGGCTTCAAACCGTTGTCGCAATGCGGCGTCTTCGCTGACGCCAGTGGCGATGTCTTTTTGCCAGGCGGGGTCTTTGTAGATACGTTTGTAATCCGGGAAGAGATAGACGCTGAGAAAATCATCATCTGGCTGAACGCGCGTGACCAGAGCGTCTTTTATAAAGATACTGCGTACCATCAAATTAGACAGGTATTGCGGGTCGATGTAGGTGCCATCTTTCCATTTGGTCAGTTCTTTTTTGCGTCCAACAAGATGCAGGAAGCCTTCGTCATCAATCCAGGCCAGGTCGCCAGTGGAGTAATAGCCATCTTCACCCAGCACTTTTTCCTGATGGTTGCCGAGGTAGGAGTGCATGATGGTCGGGCCTTTGACTTCCAGCAGGCCGACTTTTTTGGGGATGCCGGGTATACGTTCTTCGTTGACCAGACGATAATCAAGGATATCAATGATGCGTCCGCAGGAGCCCGCTTTTAATTCGTTGAGACGGTTGCGGGAAATGATACCGCTGCATTCTGTTGCGCCGTAAATATCAATGACGGTGACCCCCAGTTTGCCGAAGGCTTCAACAATGCTGCCATCCAGTTTCATGGATGATGAAATACCGTAACTGAAGTAGCCGCCCAGTTTGTTGCGCAGCAGGATGCGCATGGCGGTGAGTTTGGCTTTGTCCAGAGTGCCGATGTCGTACAGTTTTTCGTTGCGTTCGATACTGATCAGGTGCTCGTACAGTTTTTTGAGTACGGGTTTGTTTTTCATTTCTTCGAGAATTTCTTTCAGCAGATAAATCCAGAACTTGGGTACGGCCATTAATACTTTAATTCTGACGCCCAGCTTTTTCAGTTTTTTGATTTCGTCTTCCAGTACGTCATCGTCGTCGGGTTCGCGGGTAAAGTAGGTGACGGAGAAGCCGCGTGATTTTGTGACCAGAAATTCAACGAGGGTGGCGATATGGGTATACGGCCCGATGTTGAGCAGTTCTTCGTTGACACGAAGATTGATGACATCAATGGCTTCGTTAACTTCAGCAATAATATTGCTGTGGGTGATTTGTACAATTTTGGGCAGGTTGGTGGTGCCGGAGGTGGGGTAGTGGCCCAGTATGCAGTCGTCATCCTGCAAGTGTTTGCTGGGCACCAGGGTGTCGGCCGGTTGTTCAGGCAGAATGTCGGTCATGCTGAGTTCGTCACTCATCAACGGGGTGTTGTGATGGTCGGCATCTTCGAAGACATTACACAGGTCTGCGACAATGATTTGTGTATGGATAGCCAGTTCCGCCAGCAGGTTGCGCATACGTTCCAGCTGTGGCCGGGAGACCAGCATGTAGTCCGGTGGATTCAGCGTGAGCAGATGTTTCAGTTCGATGTCATTGGTTTTGGTGTCGAGTGGAAATAATGTATTGGCCCGGTAAAAAGTGGCCATGGCGATCATGTCCCATTCCAAACGGTTTTTACAAAAAGTGGCAACGACTTTACGTTCGATATTTTTTTGCATGAACCAGGTACACATGCGAAGAATATAGTGATGGTATTCGGTGAAGTTCAGTTCCCGGTAAGTTGATCCGGTGTCATAACGAATGGCTGAGCGTTCGCCATAAGTGGGCAGTTGTTGGCCTACAATATCGGCAACACTGCTGATGCCGTCGAATGCCTTAAAGTTGTCTTTTCTTTTATTGGTTTTAAACATGAACATGATGCTTGTTCTCCGTCAGGCTGTTTTTTTCAATTGAGTGGTTGGGGTCAGACGCTGGTCGTCGAGTTTCAGGTCGCCTAAAGCGAAGCCGTGTAATTCGGCCAGTTCTATGGTGCGGTAAACCTGTGCGGCGGTGAGTGTACCTTTGCAGAATGAGTGATTCTGGCCATCGAAGCCAAGCAACAGTGTTTCGGCCATGCAGCCATAAGCCAGTCCTTCGGTTGGCATGCCGACAAAGTTGATTTGTGAGTCTTCCGGCAGTTTGGCCAGTCCGCCGTCGAAGGCCAGTTGTGTGCAGTCGTTCTGGTTGAACTGGCGGCTCAGGTTGGAAGGAATGGATGTGCAACAGACGATGGCGTCGGGCTTGACCATCTCCGGGCGAATCAGCTCGCGATCAGTGGAATTGGTCGCGGCAATAACCACGGCAAATTCATGCAGTGAATCCAGATTGAGATGCAGCGGTATACAGTTATCAAGAACCTCGGCTTCTATCATTTTGCTCAGGTTTTTGCCGGTATCCGATACGGGTGCGCTGTGTTTCAGTGCGTCGGCAATGTCGTATAAACCGGTTTCCGGTTTTGCCCGTTCCAGTTGCTGATATATGTGCAAACCAATGCCGCTGAGCTGCGTTTGCTCCAGTGTGATGCCGGATTGGCGTTCCTGATAAATGGCCTGGGCGATTTCTTGCAGGCATTGTTGGCGCACGTAGTCGAGGCGGGCCAGACTGCGTTCACCGGGGCGGCCGACCAGACATAATTTTCCGACGTTCAGCGCGATGATTTGTGATACCACCATACCAATGTTGCCACTGGCGCCGACCACAGCAACGGAGGCTTTGCTCAGGTCCAGTGCTTTACTGGCGGCTGCCTGCATAATGCCTTGTATGGTCAGTGCGGTGGTGTAGGCATTGCCGGTGGTGGCGGCGACTTCGTAGTCGTTGAGGGTGAGGCCGTTTTGTGTGGCGATGGAGGTGAATGCACCCAGTCCCACCATGGATACCGGGATGTTGTCGTCCCCCAGCTCCCGTGCGACGGTGACAGCATCTTGTATTTTGTCCTGCACTTCCTGGGTGAGGGAGTGGTTTTTCTGTTTGGTGATGTAGTCCGGCATGTAGGGAACAAACACCAGGTTGTTTTCAATCGTAAAATCGTTGGATTTAATGTAGGTGCTTTTGACATGCACGGGTTCCAGGAAACGGCTGATCAAATTCCACCAGCTTTCCAGGTGTTCAGCCTGCCATTCATAATGATGAAAAGAGGGAAAATAATATTCCACCAGTTTGTCCAGTGTGGTGGGGTGTACGATGAAGCCGACCCGTGAATCAATATGGCCTGTTTCTTCGACAACGGGCCAGCGTACGGGTACATACCGGGAGTTTTTGCGTTCATCATCAGTAACCGGTTTACCCAGCAAGTGGGCAATCAGACAGTACTCATTATTGTTTTCAATAATGTCCAGGACTTCGCGCAAGCCATCGACAAAACGGTCGATCTCTTCCCGGGTGATGGTGGCCGGTGGTTGAATGCGCAAAATGGACAGGCGGCTTTTTCCGGGATTGCCTTTCAGCATGGTGGTAAGCGGTGCGAGAATGCGTGTGTTGTGGTATTCCAGCAGATAGCTGGCCACCAGCAATGACAATACACCCTGTTTGCCACTGGCGCGGAAAAAAGGTGAGCGATCAAGCAGTGGTGTTAATTCCACGCCCAGCATCAACCCTCGACCCCGTACATTTTTTATCAGAGTCGGATATCGTTCCTGCACGGCGTGCAGGCGGTCCAGCAGGTACGCACTTCTGTTTTTGACCCGTTTGAGCATGGCGTTGTCTTCACGCGTCAGGATATCCAGTGTTTTATTGGCGACCCTGGCGGAAAAGTCATCTTCGGCAAAGGTGGAGGTGTGCAGGATGCCAAAATCGTCATCATAAATATTGCGGTGAATCAGGGTTGCGCCAATTTTGCTGACACCCCCTCCCAGCGCCTTGCTCAGTGCAATGTATTCCGGTTCGATCTCAGCCAAAGGTGTGTCGTGGTAGCCGAATATTGAACCAGTGCGACCACAGCCGGTCTGGATTTCATCGATAATCAACGGAAGCTGCTGTTTGCTTTTCAGTTCGACCAGGTGCGACAACGTGGCATCGGGTACCGGGCGAATACCGCCTTCACCGAGAACTACTTCCAGTATCATGGCGATGACACGGGTGATGCGTACTGGCCGCAGTTCAATGCGCGTCCCGGTTAATACCGGGTAATAAAATGTGCTGACCTGCTCATCCACGATTTCCGTGATTTGTTCCGGTCGATGAATATCCACATACGCGGGCTGAATGGCGGACAGCCCCTCAAAGGCTTCCCGGTAGGATTTATTGAAAGTGACTTTTAGTGCCGATGAGGTTTTGCCATGAAAGGCACCTTTGAAGGCAATCATCACGGGGTTGTTCTGGAACAGCTCAAACTGAGCCAGATTGTATTCGTCCAGGTCATCCCGAAAATCGATCAAGTCCTTGTTGTCGCCTGGCAGCTCCACTTCAAGTTGTTCGCGCTCTATTTTGTAATACAGATCATTCAGCACCCGGGTCAGTCGTTCATACTCACGGCGTACTTTATCAAATTGAACCTTGTAGGCGTGTTTGACTGCGGCTTCGATACTCTCTGCACCGCTGTTGCTGAAGTTGACGCAGTAACCCCGTTGGGAGCCCGTCAGTTCGCTGAGACGTTGAGCCAACTGTGCTGAATCTTTACGTATGGAACCCTGGGCATTGATGGCGACACCCTGCGCCAGGGCATTGATGGCTTCCGCCACAATTTCCGGGTGATTATGGCCCAGTATGGTGCAGCCGAAACCACCCACCAGATCGAGGATTTTTTCTCCTGAATCCGTTTGCAGATAATTGCCTTCAGCCCGGGAATACGTCTTGTCCAGTTTCAGAGCCTGTAAAAGCTCAGTCAGTTTAGGTCTGCAATGGGTTTTATATTGCTGCACGTTGTTCATCGTGTTTCCTCACAAGAGTGATTTGATTATTCATAAAACGTTTGCGGATAACGGAGCGACGTTTTTTTCCACTGGATGTTTTTTCCACCGTTCCCCGCTGGCAGAGAATAATGCGGGTGAGAATGATGTCATTGGCTTCATAGGCCGTGTTTTGTATTACCTGTTGGTATTCAGCCAGCTCATTCGCTGTGCTGCGCTCATTGACTTCAGCCAGCAGTATCAGATCAGTGCAACCGGTCTGTGGATTGTCCACGCCAAGCAGCGCGCTGGCACCGGTACGGATAAAGGGCAGTTCTTCAACGGCCATTTCAACATCATCAGGAATGATGTTGCGACCGGCATGATTGATCATGTCATCCTGGCGGGCATAGAAATACAATTCATGGTTATAGATAAAACCGATGTCGCCAGTGAGCAGACAGCCATCAATTAATTTTTCACTGGTTTTTTCCGGGTCATGGTAATAACCAGGCGTTACACAGGGGCTCCTGATGGCGATTTCACCCAGTGTTAACTCAGGCAGAGACCGGCCTGCCTTGTCCTGGATCGTGATATTATGCCGCCAGTCCATTGCGCCTATGGCAACCAGTTCGATGGTATTTTTCCCGGTGTTTGAGTTTTCACTGGATATTTCAACAGCTTCAAGACGGTTTGGGCTAATGAACTTAAAGGTTGTCAGGTTGATGGTTTGTGTTTTTGTGCAGGTGGCGCCCAGGGTGTTTTCCGCCATGCCATAACCGATATGCAGATTTTCACGTTTAAAGCCAAGGGGGGTCAGGTAGTCGTAACAACGACGCACAATGATCGGGCTGACTTTTTCCGCGCCGATATACAAATGCAACTCTGACAGATCGATATCATCCTGTTTCTGCAAGCGTCGCAACGTCTTCAGTGTTGAGGCCAATACGGAATTGGTATTGAAATTCATATCCACGCGGCGTTGTGACATAAGAGAGAACCAGCGTGGCGGGTTGCGCATATAAAATGCAGGAGGAGCCACCATATTATTACTGCCGGTATAAACGGGAGCCAGTACGCCGATAAAAAGGCCCATGTCATGGTTGAACGGCATCCATGACGCCAGTGACTCAATAGGGTGTCCGCGTCGGGAGCCGATATGGTTATAATGAATGTTTTGTAACTGGGCCATCATCATCTCATGGGTAACGATGACGCCTTTGGGTGTCCCTGTACTGCCGGATGAAAATTGCAGAATAGCGATATCGGTACCTGATATTTGCACTTCACTGTCAAATGCAGGTGTGTGTGTTGCCGTTTCCATCAGGGTATTGATATCGGCATACTGTTGTTGCCATAAACCAGGATGCAGTAATACTTCACTGGTGACATTGTCATCAAACAATATCAGGTTGAAGTCGCAAACCTCATTGCAATGCTGAACATAGTCGGCGTAATGCGTTTGGCGACTGCCTTTAGGCCGCAATGGTACGGCGATGGCATTGAGATGCCAGATTGCCAACAAGGCAACCACGTAGTCTGATGAATTTGTCATCATCAGCGCCACACGATCCCCTTTTTTTAAACCGTTAGCCTGTAACACTGAAGCCAGTTTGAGTGATTGCTGATGTAACGCAGATAATTCAAATGAGCGGGATTCCGCAGGGAAATACCATTTTGCGGTGGATCGCGCAGCATGGATGTCCAGTCGGGTTAAAATTGTTTCCATTTTGGTATGCCTGTCTTTGGTTACGATGCTACGTCTAACTGCACTTAGGTTCTGGATGATGAGGTAACTTGTCTGGGTTTCAGATTTGATCGTTACAGCAATACTCTATATAGAATAGAGGTATAAACGGTGAACATGAGTATGAAGACAGGTGTTAGTAAAGTATGTAACTTAACGCCAGGAATTATGTGAAATATTTACATTGTGATGTGTTTGAGTATCAGTCGGGCTGGGCTCTTATGGGCAGGGGGAGGGAGGTTCGTAACGGAAAATAGATGTTTTTTGTTTCAGGGTGATGAGGGTGTCATAGTGGCTCATCCAGCAAGTGAGCCCGGCAAAAACATCAAAACATAATGTTTATCAATGTGTTATTACAGAACCGAAACAGTCAGCGGCGGAATTTAAGTTAAAACCATCGTAACTACTCAGCCTAAATTTCGCTCAATAGATTGAAGCATCCACCGAGTTTGATATACCCTCCACCGTCATGCAACCACCACTCGACAAACACTCCCTAAGCGCGCTCGATAAAGACGAGCTG
>Ga0256839_1001066_pt1 | contig 34005 bp, 32 predicted proteins | sample 354166metaG_FD_185968 | JGI IMG/M metagenome (GOLD analysis project Ga0256839, IMG submission 185968) | Hydrothermal vent microbial communities from Mid Atlantic Ridge, Atlantic Ocean - 354-166 | ecosystem: Environmental > Aquatic > Marine > Hydrothermal vents | place: Atlantic Ocean: Mid...
ATGTTCTGCGTTGCTGGTCATCTTCGTATTGCAAGTGCCGGGAGGGGAGCGTGGAGAACGCTGGCGTCGTCCTGACAGGCAGGAGCGTCTTTACAGATCGTAGCGGCCCAGCTCTTCACCGAGCTCGGTGGCGGCAAAGTGCTGGCGGGCGGTTTCAAGGTCGGCTTCGCTCAGACCAGGTGGTAGGTGAACCAGCAGCAGCCGGCGGGCACTGGCCCGGGATGCCTGGCGAGCGGCGTCTTCAGGGGAGGTATGGCCCGGGCTTGCGCCAGTGGCTTCGTGGATCAGGATGTCAGCGTTGCGGCCCAGTTCGACCACAGCGTCGGTGGGCTCGGTATCGCAGGAGTAGGCAATCACGCGGCCTGTGGGCAGATGCTCAAAGCGTAGTCCCACTGTAGGGACTGGATGGACGACGGGCCAGGCACGGATGCGCCACCGGTCATTTTCCAGAACAAGGGCGCCCGGTTCGTACGGTACTTCGTGCCAGTCGCGAGCCGGCAGGCCCTGCCAGGTTGTGGTATTGTAGGTGTCGAAGCAGCGCCGTGCCTGATCAATTGCCGCCTGAATGCCGTAGATAGGGATGGGAGCGCGGCGTCCCAGCAACCAGATACGCTCCATGAACAACGGAAAACCGCTGGTGTGGTCCGGATGTTCATGCGTCAGAATCAGCGCCGTTAGCTGCACCGGATCCAGGCCAGCGGCCAGCAGTCGCTGAATGACATCGCCACCGCAATCGATCACGATCAGGGAGGCTTCATCGGCAACCGCCAGCATGGTGGTGGTGCGGTGTGGATCACTTACGGCCGCCCCGGTCCCCAGCAGGTAAAGCGAAGGCATGGCGTCTGCTTACCTGATTGGTTGGCTACAGATCGGTCGCCCTCAATTTAGCACAAAGAAGCTTTTTTTTGCCCGAGTCGACATGAACTTTTCAAGCAGGCTATCGGGTGCGTTTGACGGTATAGTCCACCAGGTCGATGAGGGCGTCGCGGGCATCTCCAGGCGGATAGCGTTCCAGGATAGCCCGGGCCTCGCCGGCCAGTGCTTCCATGCGTTCACGAGCGTAGGCCATGCCGCCATAGGCTTCGGCAAAGTCGGCGACAGCCTGAATATCCTTGCGGCTTTTTTTCTTCTTTCGGACAATGCGGAGCACACGGCGGCGTTCGGTACCCGGCGCCATCTGGAGGGCATAGATGAGCGGGAGGGTTAGCTTTTTCTCTTTCAGGTCGATCCCGATTGGCTTGCCAGCCTCTTCGCCATAGTCAAACAGGTCGTCGCGGATCTGGAAGGCTAGTCCGAGCTTTTCACCCATCTGATACATTTCTTCGATGATTTGCGGATCGTCGGTAGCGCTGAGAGCGCCGCACTTAGTACAGGCGGCGATGAGTGAGGCGGTTTTGTCGGAGATGATGCGAAAGTAGGTGGCCTCATCAATGTCCAGGTGGCGCGACTTTTCAATTTGCAGCAGCTCGCCTTCACTCATGCGGCGTACGGCGTCCGATAGCGCATGAAGCACATTATAGTCCCGATATTCCAGTGCCAGCAGAAGCCCGCGGCTGAGGAGAAAGTCGCCGAAGAGTACGGCCACTTTATTTTTCCAGATGGCATTGATGGAGAACATACCGCGGCGTTGCTCGGCGCCGTCCACCACGTCGTCGTGTACCAGGGTGGCGGAATGAAGTAATTCCACCAGGGCAGCCGCACGATAGGTGGCTTCTGTGATACCGCCACATAGCTTGGCCGTTAGCAGGACCAACAGTGGCCGGATACGCTTGCCTTTCTGGCGGAGCAGGTAGCGAGCGACGTGATCCAGCAGCGGCACCGACGTGCGCATGGCATCGCGAAAATAGCGCTGGAAATGCTTTAGCTCGTCTGCAACCGGCCGCTGGATGTCTTTCAGCGAAATGGTACGGAGTTGTGCCGGGGAGGTAGCACGCGCGGGCATCCCTGTGGTGATTCCTGGTGATACATCTTTTCGCTGAAACGACAACGACGGGGAGAAGTTTGGCCGTTGTTGCTCCGAAAGTGTTGTTGGCGCTCGCACCTTCTCTTGAAAGCCCGTATTTTTGTGCGCGAACGTTCACCGAAGTTGTATTCGGCAATGCAGGAAACCCGACAGCATTTCTCGTCGCGGCTGGGATTGCTGCTGAGCGTGCTGGGTATTGCCGTGGGGACCGGTAATATCTGGCGTTTTCCCCGAATTGCCGCGCAAAACGGGGGCGATACAGGGGCAGGCGCATTTTTGCTGGTATGGATCGTGTTTCTATTTCTGTGGAGCATTCCGCTCATTGTCGCGGAGTATGCGCTGGGTCAGAAGGGGCGTATGGGGGTGATTGGGACGTTTGCGCGGGTAGGGGGGCGTTCGATGGCCTGGCTGGGGGCGTTTGTGGCGCTGGTCTCAACGGCGATCATGTTCTACTATGCGGTGGTAACTGGATGGTGCTTGTATTATGCCATCCAGTTGCTGGCACAACCATTACCGACGTCAACCGAGGCCGCGCAGCAATTCTGGGACGGGTTTCAGACCAGTCTCTGGCCTGTGGTATTTCAGGCGCTGGCGCTCGGGCTGGCCATTGCGGTGATCTGGACAGGGGTGCGTGCCATCGAGCGCGCCAATCGGGTGCTGATTCCGGCGCTCCTGGCGATTCTGCTGGTGGCGCTGGGCCGAGCTCTGACGCTGGAAGGTGCGCTGGAAGGGGTGCGTTATCTGTTCACGCCTCAGTGGAGCGATCTGGCACGGCCCCGGCTATGGCTGGAGGCGCTCACGCAGAATGCCTGGGATACAGGGGCCGGGTGGGGACTGATTCTCACCTACGCAGCCTACATGCGGCGAGAGCACGGGGTGGTGAAAAATGCCTTTCTGACGGGTATCGGCAACAACACCGTGTCGCTACTGGCCGCATTGACGATTTTCGGGACGGTATTTGCCGTGCTGGGGGCAGAGCTGTCGCGGGCTGAAGTGCTGGAGGTGATGCGCACAAGCGGACCGGCCTCGACGGGACTGACCTTTATCTGGTTGCCGCAGTTGTTTGCCCGACTTCCGATGGGGCACGTGCTGGCCGTGCTGTTTTTTGTGGGATTGACGTTTGCGGCGTTCAGCTCGCTGATTGCCATGGTGGAGTTAGCCACGCGCGTGCTGATGGATCTGGGCGTGCGACGTTCGCGGGCGCTGGTAGGCGTGGGCGTAGTGGCCTGGTTGCTGGGAGTGCCCTCTGCCTTGAATCTAACCGTGTTCGGTAACCAGGATTTTGTCTGGGGCGTAGCGCTGATGCTGTCGGGCGCCTTTGTGGCGCTGGCAGTGGTGCGCTACGGGCCAGCACGGTTGCGGCAGGAGACGATTGCAATCAATGTGTGGGACTGGCAACTGGGACGGGGCTGGGATGTGCTGATGCGGTGGGTTGTGCCGCTGGAGGCAATGGTGCTTCTGGGCTGGTGGCTCTACCAGGCAGGTGTGGTGTACGCGCCGGAGCGCTGGTACGATCCCCTGGTACCCTATTCGGTGATGACCTGCCTGGTGCAGTGGGGGATCGTGCTGGGCGCCTGCTACCTGATGAACAACTGGCTGGTGCGTCGTATGGCTTTGCCGATAGCGATACAGACCAGAAAGTAAACCATGCGTTATGCAGGATTCCTACTGGCGTTTATGCTGGCCCGTACGGCCGTCGGGCAGGGAGTGGACCTGGCTTTTTTGCAGACGCGAGCTGAAGCGACCGGATTCGCCGAAACGACGCGCTACGACGAAGTAATGGCCTTTCTGGAAGTGCTGGAGGCCAGCTCCCAACGGATTCAGGTAACGCGTTTCGGGTATACCACGGAAGGGCGCGCCTTGCCGCTGGTGATTTACGGAAACATAGTGAACACAACAGCCGATGGTGTGCGGGCGGCGACGGCGCCGCTGCGCGTGCTGATTCTGGCCAACATTCATGGGGGAGAGGTCGCCGGTAAAGAAGCCACGCTGAGGTTGCTGCGGGCGCTGGCTGCTGGTGTGCATGCCGCATGGGCCGATTCGCTTGTGTTGTTGGTAGTGCCGATATACAATGCCGATGGAAATGAGCGGATCAGTCTGTACAATCGACCGCTGCAGAATGGGCCCGTCGGTGGGATGGGCCAGCGCGCCAATGCGCAGGGGTATGATCTGAATCGAGATTTTATGAAGGTCGATGCGCCCGAAACCCGCGCCCTACTTCGGGTAATGCGGAACTATGATCCACACGTTTTTATTGACCTGCATACGACCGATGGTACCTACCACGCCTACCCGCTCACCTATGCTCCCTCACTTCATCCATCGACCCCTGAACCGCTGGTGAATTACCTGCGCCGGAGGTGGCTTCCGGCCGTTAACGATACGATCTGGACAAAGTATCGGTGGAAGCTGTTCTACTATGGCAATCTCCCCAGGCCGGATAGTGACCGGCCACCCGGCTGGTACACTTTCGATCATCGGCCCCGTTTCGGAACGAACTACGTTGGCCTGCGGGGGATGATGGGGGTGCTCAGCGAAGCCTATGCCTATGCGACGTTTGAGGAACGCATTGAGGCGACCTATGCCTTTCTGGAGGCGATGCTCTCGTTTGCTGCTGCCCATGCCAGTGAGATTCGGAGGTTGGTCGATCGGGTGCGCCAGACGGCGCCCGTGGGCCAGCCTGTGGCGTTACGTGCGCGCATCGCGAAGGCACCAGAACCAGCGCTGGTGCTACTGGGAGCCGTCGATTCACTGCGTCATCCCTATACCGGCGAGCTTATGCTGCATCGCAGGCAGGAAGTGTTTCCCGAGATGTTGCCCCTGTATGATCGTTTTGTGCCAGCCGAGACGGTTGCTATACCTCAGGGATATCTGGTGCCGGCCGGACTCGACCGCGTGCGCGACCTGCTGGAAGCCCATGGCATCCCCTGCATGCCTGTGGAAGCCGGGCGCACGCTGGAGGTCGAGCGCTTCCGCATCGATTCGGTAGCAGTCGCCGCACAACCCTATCAGGGGCACAGAGGCCAGGAAGTCTATGGGGCCTATGAACGGCAGATGCTGACGACCATGGCCGGAAGCTGTCTGGTAACCATCGAAGGACGCACCGGCCGCATAGCCGCGCTGTTGCTGGAGCCACGCTCCGACGATGGCGTGGTAGCCTGGGGATTGCTGAAAGATCGCCTCAGGCCCGGACGCTACTATCCTATTGTCCGCGTGCCCGTTCAGTGAGAAACTCCGTGGGCTGCTTGTTGGTACCAACAGAACGATGGGACCAGGTCTCAAATGGAAGAGTAGGGCGTCCGTTACGCGCATCTAACGCGGACCATGAAACGACCGGCAGCCAATTCAGCTTAACGCGGGCATATACATACACTGGCCGGAAGTTTGCAAAGCTACCTATGCGATGATCAACCAGTCGAGCCGTTTATTAGACCGATGAGACATGTTGCTGCACTTATTGCTTCAGGATGGCTGCTGACAATGGCGGCATGGGCTCAGTTGCCGCTGGCCGACCGGCCAATGCTTTCAGTGGACGGACGACAGGTAACCCTGGCCCAACTCCGCGGCCCACGCGGACTGGTAATCGTCTTCTGGAGCAATCGTTGTCCCTGGGCCGCTCGTTATGAGTCTCGGTTGAAAAAACTGGCGGAAAGGTACGGAGCCCGGGGCGTCGCGTTTGTGCTGGTGAATGCCAATGATCCGAAAGCTTTTCCGCAGGAGTCCCTGGAGGCCAGTCGGCAGCAGGCCCAGCGCAGGGGATACGCGATGCCTTATCTTCAGGATAAAGGAGCAGCCCTGGCGCGGGCGCTGGGCGCCTCACGTACGCCGGAGGTGTTTGTGTTTGATGCGAAAAATCAGCTCATCTATCGAGGAGCGATCGACGACAGTCCAGGCGATGCAACCAATGCGCAGCGAACCTATCTACAGATCGCGTTGGAAGCCCTGCTACAGGGCAAAGCTCCGGCAACAACCGAAACAGGTGCCTTCGGCTGTCTGATTCGATTCCCGCAGGATGAGCCGTGAGGGAGGCGTTGAACGAGCGCGTGCAGCGCCTGCTTGAGCTGGCTCGGCGCTGGCGCGAGCCGTCGTTGCCGGAACGACAGGAGGCTGTCGAACGAGCGCTGGCTGCTTCGGATTTTCTGACCGAGGAAGCGGCTGCGTTTGCCCTGAATCAGCAGATGCATGCGTTGACGAAACAGGCATTGCGCCGCTTTGTGGACATGTTGCCGCCGGCGTCTGAGCAGACCGTACTGCTCTGGCAGACCGATCGATCGCCGCTGGCCGGCTGGCAGGAAGCCCTATGGCTCTGGCTGAGCGGACAGCGGGGCACGCTGGTGCTTACCGAACCTGCCGCGACGCTGGTCGGTGCCCTGTTGCAGGCGCTGGAAGTCGATACACTGGTAATCGATACGGAGCCACGTCTGGAGACGCGGCTGGCACAGGTGGATGTTTTGGTGGTCGTTGGCGATGAGACTGTCCACCAGCAGGTGCAGGACGCGCTGGTCCAGGGCGGACCCGTTCCTGTCAAAAGCCGTCTGCTTCCGTTGCGCTACGGAGTAGCTGTACTAGATGGCCGTGAAACGCCGGATGAGCTGGAAGGACTGGCGGAAGATGCGCTGCTTTTTGAAGGGTTTGGCTGTCGGAGTGTCCGTCTGATATGGGCGCCGGAGCATTTACCGCCCGATGCATTGCTTGAGACGCTGTCGCTGTTTCGAAGTGTGTTTCCGGCACATCCCGCCACGCCCGGTCGCCTGAAGATGCCCCGGGCATGGTTGAAGGCTACCGGCATGCCACACGCCTACGGTGAAGGATTGGAATTCCTGATCAGTAAAGGAGCACCCGAGCTACAGACACCAGGACATCTGCGCTGGGTCCCTTACCGGAAGCTTGAAACGGTAGGGGCGTGGTTAAGCGGCTGTGCCAATAAACTTTCCGTTGTTGTGGCACGGCCCGAGTTGCTTCAGCAGTTGCCGGCATTGCCCGGCCGTACAGAACCGGGCCAGGCGCATCGGCCTGCGTTTCCAGATACGCTGGGCACAACGCTTGAAGTGCTCCGAGCCTTGTTGACTTAACCGGTTCGAGCGGCCGCACGCTCGTCCAGATATGTGCGCAGCACGCTGATTACGTCGGTTTCAATAGCCTCCCAGGGCACTTCTGCACGTTTGGTTACGGTAACAAACTCTGGTAGAATGAGCACGTCGCAGACGCCTTCGATGGCAAACAGCGCGGTGGCCAGTGGATGTGCGGCCGCGGCTTCGGCCGAACGAAAACTCAACAGGCCTTTGTCAATAAAAGTCTGGCCCGATGCTGTAAATTTGAGGCTATTGGGATTAGGAGTTGGGTGGCGTTGAATTCCTGAAGCCAATGATTTTTTCCAGAAACGCATGGAGCTGGGGGATTACTTTCTGCGGTAAGTGGTAAACGGAAAGCTTGACGCCTGTTCGGGTTCCTTTGCACAGCATACATCGTAAAGTCTATGCAGACGACTCCTTCGCAGCATCTACAACGCTTGCGTCAGCAGATGCAGGAACTGGTGGAAGACCTGCGGACCTGGGTGGAGTTGCGGCTGATGCTCACCCAGTTGGAAATTGAAGAGCGCATCGAAGCACGGATCCGTCAGCTTCTGGTTCGGGTGGTGATCGGCGTGTTGGTCGGGCTTGCTGTCGTATTTGGGCTGGTGGCTGTGGCGCTGGGACTGGGAAGCTGGCTGGGACACTCCGGCTGGGGGTTTCTGGTAGTAGCCCTGGTGCTGGCGGGCATAGCGGCTGTGCTATACCTTGGGCGGCGGCGGTCCAATGTCACCGAAGCATCGAAAGCGGCCGATCAAGCATCTGCTTAATCCTGGCATTTTGCGGACGATTACTACAGGCAGGATATGACGTGGATTGACCCCCGCTTCCGTGGAGGTACAGCATGACCGCCTATGAGCTGACGCAGCATCTGCAGGCGCTGCTGAGAGCTACCGATAAAGATCGGCATTTCGTCCGCTATGTGTTCGTGCTGGCCCGGGCTTATGATCGGCTTGCTATCGAATTGATAGAGGGACTCACCAGCCGTAATCTGACGCTGTTTTCTCGGAAGCACCATGCTGTTCGCGATGCCCTCTCTGAAGTGCGTCGGCAGAGTGAGAGCTTTCCGGTCGGTCAGATTTTTCATGAGTTGATTGAACTGCAGGAGGAGTTGCGTCGGTTGACCGGGCACTTTGCCGAATCCAGTCAGGAGCAAGAAGTGCTTCAGGGGATTGCGACCGAGCTGCACGGCTTTTATGAAGTTTTTGAACAGTTTGTGCGTACGGCCAGCGATAAGGCTTTTGGCGCGTTGATGCGTGCGGCCCATCAGCTTCATCTCCGCCTTCAGATGCTGCGTCAGGTGCTTCGGTTGATCTGTGGTGTGCTGGATACACCGGCGGACGTGCACGAAGGGTGCCGCTCTCTCACGCTGCTATTTGACCGGGGAAGCGATTATGAACGGGTGGTGGGATATCTGCAGGCCCTGGAGGCAGCTTATCGCCATCTGGTAGCGCTCACCGGGATTACTGAACCGGGGCTATCCGTACAGCGCCTGGAAGCTGATGGACGGTTACGTGTCAGTGTGGAAGGGGCGGCCCGGCTGATTGAGGTGTTGACCGGGTTGCTGGAGCGCTACGTGATGTTTCGAATGCACCTGGATGGTTCGGCAGACGACCAGGTGGGCTATCGCGTCGGGGCTACCCAGTCGCTGATTAACCTGGTCGATGCATTGAAGCAGGCCGGGTTGACTGAAATGCTGGACGATGAGCCGCGTCTGAAGCATTGTGCGCTGGATTTGTATCGGGAGCTGGAGGTGCTGGTGAGCGATGGCGCTTTGTTGCAGATCAACGATTGGCACCTGGGTGACCTTTCGGCGTACCTCGTTGATGGCCGAACGCCTCACACCCTGACAGCCTGAGATACATGGCAGTAACCAGTCCGCTACGGCGGGTTCGTCTGGAGCAAGCCCGGGTTCGTGCTGACCGACGTGCGGCGCTGGGGGAATTAAGCGAACGACTTTTCCTGCGGCGATCCTTTCTGCAGTTGAGGCCGGCCGATCAACGGTGGCAGCGGCCGGAGCTGGTGCAGTTGCTACGGCGACACAGTCAGCTTTATCGAACGATCAGCACACCTTTCGATGGCCCTTTGCCCTTTGCGCTGGGGTACTTCCGGATTCGTGCCAATGAGCTGGAGCCTGTGGCCGAAGCGATTCCCCTTGAGGATCCCGAACAGCTTGTCTGGTTGCTCAGCGAGTTTCTACAGCCTGGCGCCCGCTTCTGGGTAAAGGTGGGTGAAGCATGGCAGGGATGGCAGATCGTGGGAGAAGGACAGATTCAAACCATTTCGGAGGTGCCTGAGAAGTAAGCCTGAAGCAGCCGCAGCGCATGTTCCGGGGACATTTCTGCAGAAGGTTTCTGGTCGGGCAGCAGTACGATGGCCGTTTGACATCGTCCGGAGGGTGTCAGGTGGTCGCAGAGTCGGAGGGCCGGACAGCGTCCCTGAAAGGCCAGCATAGCGGTTACCTGGTGGGGGCGTCGGGGATAAGGATCGTCGGCTGGCAGCAAGCGCTGCAGGCGTTCAAGCGCCTGACGTAGGGTAGCAAGGGAGGGATCGGACAACGGGATAAACAGATCGACGGTATGGTCCCGACCAAAGTCGATCTCTACTCGGCTGTAGTTGGGGGCGTCGGGTTGCCAGTTCAGGCGAAGACGGCCGCATCCCTGGGTGAGCCGGGTGATGGCTGTCGCCAGCTCATGAAAGCGGGTGGTCAGTTCGTCCTGAAGACGCTGGTAGGCAGCACTGAGGGCATACGGGTCAGCTTGCCCGGCAGCCTCCATGGCAGCCCGGTAGGAGGCTTCCTGCAGCCATTGCTGTAGCTCGGCGTCGGCGTTGAGCAAGGCCTCAATATGGCGAAGTGGCTGGTGGAGTACGGGTTGCAGCAGGGCGATCCAGTCCTCGCGTGAGCGGTGTGGCATGGCTCAGGAGGCCGATTCGTTCAGCAGCGCTTCCAGTATCGGACGCATGGCTTCGGTTGGAAAGATGCCGAGCACCTGGTAGCGTATGCGTCCGCTCCGGTCAATAACCAGCGTGGTGGGCAGCGCCCAGACGCCGCCGTAGGTTTCGGAAATCGACCCGTCGTCCAGCACAACGGGATAATTAATCTGAAAATCTTCAGCAAAAGGCGTGACCACCTCGGCCCCTCCTTCATCAACAGAAACTCCTACTACCAGCAGGCCCCGATCGCCCAGCTCGCGCTGCAACGCAATAAGATCGGGAATCTCTGTACGGCAGGGGGGACACCAGGTAGCCCAGAAGTTCAAGACAATGACCGAGCCCCGGTGGGCACTCAGGCGAAAACTTGAGCCATCCAGGCGTGGCGCCTCGAAGTCAGGCGCTGGCCGAGGCGGTTGAATTGCTTCCACCCCGGGCAGCAAAACCTGCTGCGAGAGGGCCACCTGCTCGGACGACTTTGATCGACAACCGACCAGCAGCAGACTACCGAGCAAGGTGATCGGAAGTATCCAGATGGTCCAGCCTCTGGTTGAGTGCATCCAGGGTAATCGCATAGTGGGAAGCGTGAAAGATTACCTGTCCCTGATAAATTACAAAAGCCTGGGGACTTTCATGGCGAACGCCCAGGCGGCGAGCGACCGCATCGGAAACTGGACGTGCCGTCTGTACCACGATCTCGTAGACCGGTACGGATCGGCTGGCGGCCAGTTGCAAGAGGATCTTCCGCACATGGTGACTGATGCCACAGTGCCGACTGTGCTTGAACAGCACGATCGGCTCCTGATAGGAGTGGGCCAGGGCGGCTTCCAGCTCCGCTTCGTCAGTTACAGGAGTGAGCAAAAACTTCGGTATTTCTGCGGGCATTGCGTGAAAAGTCCTTGATGGGTAGGGCAAAAAAATGAAAACGCATCGGTCGGAACATCGGATCTTGACAGTGCTACCTTTCGTTGCGACGCGCGCGTAAGACGTTCTTAGCAGGCTTTCGTTTCGTGTTACAGAAATTTGAAATTGAAGTGGTCAACGATGCAGACGGGAGCTGAACACGTTCGCTGGGATCTGACCGATCTGTATTCAGACGAGGACGCGCTGCGACAGGATCTAAAGCAGGCGCTGGCCGAGGCCGATGCATTTGCCCGCGAATACCATGGCCGGATCGGCTCGCTGAATGCCCGGGGACTGGCTGCAGCATTGCGTCGTTACGAAGCGATTCTGGACCGGCTGGGCCGCGCCTACACGTATGCTTATCTGCACTGGAGTACCAATACGGAGGATCCGGCCCGTGGTGCGCTGCTGCAGTATGTGCGGGAGCGTTACACCCAGGCAACGCAACAACTGCTGTTTCTGGAGCTGGAGTGGGCAGCTATCGATCCGAACCGTGCCCGAAGGCTCCTAACAACCCGAGCGCTGCGGCCTTATCGGCACTATCTGGAACTGCAGCAACGGCTACGTCCGCATCTGCTCAGCGAACCAGAAGAGAAGATCCTGGCCGAAAAACGGGTGACCGGCCGGGATGCCTGGAGCCGCTTTTTTGACGAGCTACTCAGCAGTCTTCGCTTCGAGCTGGATGGCCAGCGATTGACCGAGCAGGAGGTGCTGGCCAGACTCTATGACTCGGATCGCGAGGTGCGGCGGAAGGCGGCACTGGCCTTTACGGAAGGGCTGAAGCCTCGCATCCGAGAGCTTACCTACATCTTCAATACCGTCCTGGCCGACAAGGCTTCCGAAGACCGGTTGCGTGGCTACCGGACCTGGCTCGAGAGCCGTAACCTGGCCAACGAGGTCAGCGACGAGATGGTCGAAGCGCTGATTCGGTCAGTTACTGAGCGCTACGACCTGGTAGCCCGTTTCTACGAGCTCAAGCGCCGTTTGCTGGGGCTGGATGCGCTGTACGATTATGACCGGTATGCTCCGCTGAAAGAGGCCAGCACGCGCTATCGCTGGGAAGAGGCGCGTGCGCTCGTTGAGGAAGCGTACCGGACCTTTCATCCACGCATGGGTGAGATCGTCGCGCAATTTTTTGAGCGCCGCTGGATCGATGCGGCCATGACACCAGGCAAACGAAGCGGTGCATTCAGTCACGGGGCCGTCCCCAGTGCGCATCCATACATCCTGCTCAACTACACGGGCACGATTCGCGACGTGCAAACGCTGGCGCACGAGCTCGGGCACGGCGTGCACCAGTACCTGTCGCGTAAGCAAGGCCTCTTGCAGGCCGATACGCCGCTCACAACGGCCGAGACGGCCTCTGTTTTCGGGGAAATGCTGGTCTTCGAGCGGCTGATGACGCTCGAAGCAGATCCGTCTAACCGGCTGGCCATGCTGATGGGCAAGATCGATGATACAATGGCTACCGTCTTTCGGCAGGTAGCCATGAACCGCTTTGAAGATCGTATGCACAACGCCCGACGTCAGCAGGGTGAACTTTCGGTAGAAGCCTTTTGCGATTTCTGGATTGAGACGCAGCAGGCCATGTTTCGAGGGAGCGTTACGCTGGGGGAACACTATCGCTACTGGTGGAGCTATATCCCCCATTTCATCCACACGCCGGGCTACGTATATGCCTATGCGTTTGGTGAACTGCTGGTGCTGGCACTTTTTGCTCGCTACCGTCAGGAGGGGCCTGATTTTGTCGAACGCTATCTGCAGTTGCTGGAAGCCGGCGGTTCGGACTGGCCGCATGTGCTGGTTGGCCGCTTGGGTGTGGATTTGACCGACCCACAGTTCTGGCACGAAGGGCTGCAAGCGATCGAAGACCTGATCGCGCAGGCTGAAGCGCTTGCCACCCGGGTGCAGGAGGAGCCGGCTGTCTCGCAATTGACAGGCAGCACGCCTGGAGGATAATGCTAAAAAAACAGACGGGAGGGCGCTATGAAAAAGACATACTATCAACTCGGAATAATGCTGGTGGTCGGGCTGCTGCTAAGTGGAGGGAGCGTGCAGGCTCAGTTTGCCGGCTTCGAAGTCGTCGCTTCCAACCCCGCACCGGGAGCTACCGGCGTGCCTCGGGAAACTGTCATTTCGTTTACCTTTTCAACGCCGTTTCCAGATTCAGTGCAGGCGTCGGGATTGGACTCCCTGCTGGGCATCGGATTGGGGGTACATCCATGTGATCAGATTCTGGTAGGCGGGGTTTCTCCCTGCACGCAGCCCATGCAGGGCGTGATCAGCGAAGACAGGCGCACCATTTCCTTTTCGGTAACGCACCTATCACAGACCACGTACACCTGGACGGTGCCGGAGCTGATTGTTTCGGATACCGTAGTGGCCTTCAGAACGTACTTCCTGAAGTATGCAACCGCAGAGACGCTCGGTGGGATGACGGTCCAGGGCTCGGTGCTGCTGGCAGCAATGGGAGCGGGGATGGGGTCCGAGGTCCCTGCGAAGAACCAGATGCAGGCGGACAGTTGGGCTGCGTCGATTCGGACGCTGGTGCGTCCCTACGTGCCGGGATGGGATCGGGTTATCCCTTCGCTGATGGACCCGATCGTGCAGGCCGTACGCTCGCCAGACGCACACAGGCGACGTGCTTCGGAAGCGCAGCAGGTCGATCCAACCGGCATGATAGTAGCCCTATTGGATCGCTACGGGGATCCAGCCGGCGGCGCGGTGGTGACGACCGAGGGAACGTTTCACATCTCCAATGTGGCGGATGGGTGGTATACGCCGCAGGCTATTCTGCTCCATTATGATCGGGTAAATGGCCAGCTCCGGATAGGGTTTGCTATGCTGGATGCGGATATGGACGGCGTAGCCGACTCGATTCAGGTAAGTGGTAGCGACATATCTGGACTGATGCTGACCGGACAGGGTATTGTACTGGAGCGCATCACCGCACTGAACCAACTGGAGACGGCCAGCATGATGGCAGCCGCTATGCTGGAAGGATCGGCCAGCCTGATCGGAATAGCTACGGCCTCGCTGCCCCTTTTGGAAGGGGGACCCGACGGCAAGGCGCTGCTCTGGGTTTATCTCTTTGCGGGTAGCGGTGAAGATCCGCAGATCTTACTGCTCATACAGGGGTCTTCGGGGCCGTTACTGCCCTTGCCGCTTGGCGCGGCTTCGACGCTGAATCTTCCGGTTCCGTTTTCTGCGCTACCTGACGTTTTTGTGGATAGCGATATCGCTGTAGCGGCAGCCGAAGCCGGGGGCGGTACCGATTTTCGCGCAATGGCTAACAACGAGGTGGTAATCGCCATGCTGGCCGGGCTTTTTGGACCATTGAGCGAGATGGCAGAGTTCGTGTACAGCGATCCGAGTGTAGCCGTATGGGTGGTGGCCTACCTGCGCCTGGACCGGCTGAATTACCTGGCCGATTCACTTACCGGGACGATTCCCGCCAAGCAGCCGGAAGTGGAGGTGGGGCGCGTGTTCTATGTGGATATGCGAGATGGAACGCTGTTGGGCAGCCGCTCCATGGTGCGGACGACGTCCGTCGAGCCATTACCGGGCGAGCCACCCCGACAGTTCGCACTGGAGCCCAACTATCCGAATCCGTTCCGTACCGAGACGGCTATTCCGTTCACCCTGATGCAGAGCAGTCCGGTTCGCGTGGAGGTGTTCAACCTGCTGGGACAACGAGTGGCCACGCTGTTTGACGGCCTGCTGCCTGCCGGGCGCTATGTGATCCGATGGGTGGCGGCAGATCAACCGGCTGGTTTTTATCTGGTACGCGTGCAGGCGGGAGGACGTCAGCTCAGCCGTGTGGTGATGCGTCAGCGATAGGAAAACAATTCAGTCATAAAACGTTGTACAGGCAGGCGACTCCGACCGGGTCGCCTGTCTTTTTCCCCGGGTGTTCACGGAAACAGCGGATTCGCATTTATGGAAAGCAAACTGCAAGTCGTTTATCGTCTGACAGTTCCGGTAGAGGAACAGGGGGCGTTTGCGCGGGCGTTGCTGCTGGAACAGACCGTGGAGACACCGGAAGAGGTGGCGCTGCGGGTGCCGGCAGTCCGGGAGCGCCTGATGGGTGAGATTGTGGAGCTGGAGCCACTGGAAGGCGGTGGAGCGCGGCTGGCGCTGCAACTGCCCGTAGAGACGGCCGCAGTAGATCCGGCGCAGTTCCTGAACGTGCTGTTCGGTAATGCCTCGTTGCACGATCAGGTATTGCTGGAGGATTTTGAGTTGCCGCCAACGCTTATGGCGCATTTTCCGGGTCCCCGGTTTGGCATTGAGGGAGTTCGGAAATGGCTGGGAGTGCCGGATCGGCCGTTGACGGCTTCGGCGCTGAAGCCCGTGGGGCTTTCGATGGACGAGCTGGTGGTGCTCTGTCGAAGCCTGGCTGAAGGGGGCATCGACCTGATCAAAGACGATCACTACTGGGGCGATCATTCGTTCGCTCCATTTGAGCAGCGCGTGCGGCGCTGCCAGGAGGTGGTGCAGGAAGTCTCAGCGCGGGCCGGCCGGCGTATCGTGTATGCGCCGAGCCTGTCGGGCACACCTTCCGAGGTGTTGCGGCAGGCGGAGATTGCACAACGCTATGGGGTAGGAGCTGTGCTGGTAGCGCCTATGTTACTGGGCCTGCCGTTTTTCTATGAGTTAGTTACGCGCTATCTGGAGGTTCCTGTACTGGCCCATCCCAGCTTTGCCGGAGCGCAGCGCATCCGTCCAGAAACGCTGCTGGGGAAACTGTTCCGCCTCTTCGGGGCAGACATGGTCATTTTCCCGAGCTTTGGTGGGCGGTTCAGCTATAGCCGGGCCACCTGCCGGAAGCTGGCCGAGCAGGCACGTCGGCCCTGGGGCGCTTATCGGCCTGCATTGCCGTTGCCGGCCGGCGGTATGCAGGTGGAGCGGGCGCGTGAGCTGATCGAGTTTTTTGGCCGCGATGTCATGCTGCTTATCGGAGGCAGTCTGTTACGGGCGCATCCGGGGCCGGAACTGACCGCCCGGGCACGTGCGCTGGTCGAGAGTGTCGTTGAAGCCGCTGCTGCGCTTTCCAATTCGGATGCTATCTAATCCAACCGGCGTAAGGTACGGGGGTAGTCGCTGAGCGTCTCGGCGCCCGTCTCGGTGATCAGCACGTCGTCTTCGATGCGGGCACCGCCGCGTCCGGTCAGGTAAATGCCGGGTTCGATCGTGAACAGCATGCCCGGTGCCAGGGGTTCGGTGTTGTCACCCCGGATATATGGAGGCTCGTGGATTTCCAGGCCGAGCCCGTGACCGGTGCGATGGATGAAGTAGGGGCCATAGCCGGCCTGCTCAATTACCTGCCGGGCGGTCTGGTCAACTTCGCCGGCCGGCACGCCTGGTCCGGCTTTGGCACGAGCTGCTTCGTTGGCTTCGAGAACGATCTGCGTGATGCGCAACAGCTCGTCGTCCGGGATGCCAAAAGTAAACATGCGTGTCAGGTCGGCGCAGTAGCCTTCGACCCGAGCCCCCCAGTCGATCAGAATAAGGGTTGGCGGCGTAAGCGGGCGATCGCCGGGCACGGCGTGCGGATTGGCACTTTCCGGGCCGAATGCGACGATAGGCGCAAAGGGGAGTTCAGGGTCGCTGCCGGCCCGCAGCAGTTGTAACGTGAGCTCGGCCGCTACTTCGCGTTCAGTGATGCCCGGACGAATTGCCGGAAGGGTAGCTTCGAGTGCCTGCCACGCTACTTCCAGGGCGCGTCGCGTGGCGGCGATCTCAGCCAGATCCTTCTGGCTGCGCAGGCGCCTGATCAAGGGTTCGGCCGAAGTTAGCTGCAGCTCCGGAGCAGCCGATTCCAACAGTTGCAGCTCCAGAAAGCGAAACCACTGGGGCTCTACGCCAATGCGTGCCCGGCGGAGTCCGCAGAAATGCAGCGCGTGGGCAAACGTCCCGGGCCAGGTGTTCGGATTTTCTCCGTAAGGAAAGGCTTCGAGCGTCACCGGCAGGGATTCCAGTTTGCCGCTCTCCAGCTCAGGGAGCACCAGAGCGGGTTTGCCCGAGGCCGGAAAGATCCCGACTACTGGACGTTCCGACAGGTGCACTTCGAGGCCCGTCAGATACGTCAGGGTAGGACTGGCATTCAGCACCACCGCTTCCAGGTCGGTGGTCTGCAGTAGATCTTGCAGACGTTGCAGGCGTTTCGTACAGGGCGTCTGGCTCATGGCTCCGGGGTTCGTTTTGAAACAAGTAACCGGACAAAAATAACGTTGGGCCGGATAAAAACGGGTGGTCCAGAGCTTGCCGGAATAGCTTTCAGCAACCTTTTACAGGGATTCACGAACTCCAGGTATGTTTGTCCGTATTTTTAGGACTCAAAGAGGAGAAATTGGGCGCAGGGTAACATGCAGGGGTTCCACGCGCTGGGTTTGAACCACGAGACGGCCTCAGTGCATGTACGCGAAGCGTTTGCGCTGGACCGAGCAGCCAAGCAGCGGCTTTATGCCGCCTGGCGGGTAGCGCGAAGTGGTGAGCTGATGCTGGTCTCGACCTGCAATCGGACAGAAGCCTATCTGTATGGCACCGAGGAAGACGTCGCGACGGTGCGCTCCCTGTTGAGCCAGCATGCATGTCGTCCATGGCCTGCGAAGGAAAGCTTTCATTTTCAGGATGAAGCTGCCCTGCGCCATGTGCTGGAGGTAACCTGTGGATTGCGTTCGCAGGTGCTGGGGGATGCCCAGATTTTTAGCCAGATCAAGGAAGACTATCGACTGGCGGTTGAGGCGGGCAGTGTGAGCACCGTCATGCACCGGCTGCTGCACAGCGCCTTTCGAGCGGCCAAGCGCGTAGCGGCCGAGACGGACCTGCATCAGGGGACCACGTCGGTGGCCGGCGTTGCCGTCCAGGCTGCCCGTCGCTACTTCGCCCGACGTGGGCATCCGGATCTGGAAGGTGTGCGTGTGCTGGTAGTCGGTGCCGGAGAAATGGCACGACTGGCTATAGAGGCGCTTCGTACGCTGGCGCCTTCTGTGCTGATGTTGACCAACCGTACGCAACAGCGTGCCGAAGCACTGGCTCAGCCTGGAGAGCAGGTGGTGCCGTGGGGCCAGCGGGCACAGGCGCTGGCGCATTGCGACCTGGCGATCGTGGCTACTGCTGCTTTGGATCCGGTACTGACGGCCGATATGATGCCTCCGCGCTGCCCGGACCACCCGCTGCTGCTGATTGACCTTTCCATCCCGCGCAACATTGATCCGGCCATTGATGGGCTGCCCGGCTATCAGGTGCTGGACCTGGACGCGATCAAGGCCCGTCAGGCGGCCGTAGAGGCCCGCCGTCGCCAGGCGGCCCGGCAGGCCCGCAAGATCTGCGAGGAATTGCTGCACGAGTTTGTTACCTGGTATTTCCATCAGCAGGCGTTGCAGCCGGTTATCCAGGCCATTCGAGATACGTTTGAAACCATTCGGCGTCAGGAGATTGAGCGACATCATCGACGCTTTTCGGAAGTGGATCGGGAAGAACTGGATCGGTTGACGCGCTCGATCATGCAGAAGCTGCTGGCCATTCCCATTGTGCGGCTTAAGAGTATTGATCCGGACAGCATCGACTTTGTCCGGGGCATTCAATTGCTGGCCCAGCTCTTCAGTCGCCCCAGCTGCGAAGAGGCCTTGGCCGTTCAGCTCCCCGAGCCATCGGTATTGCTGGAGCGGTTGCGGGCGCAGGGACCCTGTCCGTTTGTTGAGCGATCAAGTGCCTCTCCGGAACGTTCTACCACGGATCATGCCTGAGCCTACGCTGATTCTTGGCACGCGGGGGAGTGCACTGGCGCTGCAGCAGGCTACTCTGATACGTTCTTTTCTGGAGGCCCGTGGGGTGTCGGTGCGGGTGGAGGTGATCCGTACGACCGGCGATCACATCCAGGATGTACCGCTGGCGAAAATCGGGGGGAAAGGGTTATTCACCAGAGAGCTGGATCAGGCGTTGCTGGCGGGACGCATTGACCTGGCGGTTCATTCGCTGAAGGATCTGCCTACCGAAATGCCCGAAGGGCTGGTGATCGCTGCCGTTCCGGAGCGCGTCGCTCCCTGGGATGTCTTTGTGGCGCATCCAGATTTTTCGGGCCGGTTAGAAGCCCTGCCGCAAGGGGCTGTTGTCGCCACGTCATCGTTGCGCCGCCAGGCGCAGCTGCGGGCCTGGCGGCCGGATCTGCAGGTGGTGCCGGTGCGTGGTAACGTTGATACGCGCTTGCGCAAGCTGGAGACGGAAGGGTGGCATGGGCTGATTCTGGCCGAAGCCGGGCTGGTCCGTCTGGGCTTGCAAGAGCGTGTGCGCCAACGTATTGCACCCGAGATTGTGTTACCGGCGGTCGGGCAGGGGGCGCTGGGGGTGGTCTGTGCCGAGGCCAATCGGCAGGTGCATCGGCTGCTGCAGACGCTGCATCATGCGCCTACAGCGGCTGCTGTGCGGGCCGAGCGAGCGTTTCTGCATGCGTTGCAGGGAGGATGCCAGGTACCTGTGGCCGCACTGGGCATGGTAGAGGCCGATGGGACGCTGGTGTTGCGCGGCCGGGTGGTGTCGCTCGATGGTCAACGGCTGGTAGAGGACGTAGAGCAGGGGGATATGGCGGCGCCGGAGGCCGTCGGGGAGGCCCTGGCGTCCAGATTGCTGGACCGAGGGGCGCGCGCCATTCTGGAGGAAATACGTGGAGCGTTTCAGTCGGACGCTTCCGCATAGAACAGGCTGGAGCGCATGGCCGGACATGTGGTTTATCTGTTGCGGGTCGAAGCTACCGCTTCGGATCCTTTTCTTGAGCAATTGCAGGCGGCCGGTTATCGGCCGTTTGTGCTGCCGGTGCTGGCTGTAGACTGGGTGAACACGGAATCCCTGCGTGCAGCGCTGGCCTGTCCTGAAGCCTATAGCGGTCTGATCTTCACCAGCCCACGGGCTGTAGAAGCCGTTCGTCGGCTGGGAATACCGCTGGAAGCGTGGAAGGAACATTCGGTGTACGTGGTTGGACCGCGCACCGCGGAGGCCGTTCGGGAGATTGGCTGGGAGCCCCGGGGAGAAGCAGCAGGTTCTGGCAGTGAACTGGCCCGTCGGATACAGCAAGTGCCCCGTCCGACCCATCCCTTACTGTTTCTGTGTGGGGCGCGGCGACGGGAAGAACTGCCGTCGCTGTTGCGCGCAGCAGGCTTTCCGCTGGAGGAGCTGGTCGTCTATGCAACCAGGCCGCTGGTGCCTGCATTGCCTGCGGAAGCGCCGGTGCCCGACTGGGTCGTATTTTTCAGTCCGTCCGGACTGCAGGCGGCGCGCCGTCTGCCGTTGGTCTGGGAGCAGGTGCACGTGGCAGCCATTGGCCCCACGACGGCCGCTGCATTGCAGCAGGAAGGGCTGCGGGTGGCTGCCGTTGCCCGGACCCCAACGCCGGAAGGATTACTGGTGGCTATGCAGGAGGTAGATCGAACGTAGCCATGTGGATTCAGCGCGAAATCACGCTGCAACCGCGTCCGCGCGGTTTTCATCTGATTACCGATGAGGTGCTGGCGCAGTTGCCGGAGTTGCGCACAGTGCGCGTGGGATTACTCCATGTGTTTCTCCAGCATACTTCGGCAAGTCTGACACTCAACGAGAATGCCAGCCCGGAAGTGCGGGCCGACTTTGAGCGATACTTCAGCCGGGCCGTTCCTGATGGGGCGCCTTATTTTTCGCATACGCTGGAAGGCCCTGACGATATGCCGGCCCATATCAAGGCCTCACTGCTGGGAAGCAGCCTGCTGCTGCCTGTATGCAATGGACAACTGGCGCTGGGTACCTGGCAGGGCATTTATCTTTGCGAGCACCGCAACCGCGGTGGGGCCCGCCGTCTGATATTGACGCTCTGGGGAGAGGGCGCGTAACGCGCACGTTCGGATTGCTCAAAAGAGGGCTGCGCCTCTCATTCGTGCACCGGCTCCAGAATGAGGGCAGCCAGGGGAGGAAGCGTCAGTTCCAGGTGGAAGGGACGGCCATGCCAGGATTCGGGCACGGCTTCGACGCGGCCCAGGTTGCCCATACCGCTGCCCCCGTAAGCCGTTGCGTCGCTGTTCAGCACTTCGCGCCAGGGGCCGCCTACAGGAACGCCCACGCGGTAATGCTCGCGGGGAACGGGCGTAAAGTTCAGCACGAACAGGAGCATGCGACCGGCATTTTTGCGCAGGTAGCAGATAACACTCTGGTCACGATCGTTGAAGTCGATCCACTCGAACCCTTCTGGTCCATCGTGCCACAGGGCCGGGTTGGTGCGGTACAGATGGTTTAGATCGCGTACCCAGGACTGAATCCCACGATGATAGGATTGCTCCAGTAGATGCCATTCAAGCTGGGTATCGTGATTCCATTCGTGGTGCTGGCCGAACTCGCCGCCCATGAACAGCAGTTTTTTGCCTGGATGACCCCACATGTGACCGAAGAGCAGCCGCAGGTTAGCTGCCTTCTGCCAGTCATCGCCAGGCATCTTGCCCCAGAGAGAGCCTTTGCCATGCACTACCTCGTCATGTGAGAGAGGCAGGACGTAGTGCTCCGAGAAGGCATACCACAGGGAAAAGGTCAGCTCGTCGTGATGAAATTTACGGTAGAGAGGATCACGACGCATGTAGTTCAGCGTGTCGTGCATCCATCCCATGTTCCACTTATAAAGAAAGCCGAGACCGTTGTTGTAGGTAGGAGCGGATACGCCGGGCCAGGCCGTCGATTCTTCGGCGATCGTCATGGCCTCGGGGACGTGCAGGTAAATCGTTTCGTTGCACTTTTTGATAAAGTCGATGGCTTCCAGGTTTTCACGGCCCCCAAAGATGTTAGGCGTCCACTCTTTGCGGGAGTAGTCGCGATAGAGCATAGAGGCTACGGCATCGACACGCAGCCCGTCCACGTGGTAATAGTCGAGCCAGAACAGCGCATTGGAGATCAGGAAGTTGCGTACGCCGGGCTTGTTGTAATCGAACACGTAGGTACCCCAGTCAGGGTGGTGGCGCATTCTGGGATCATCGTATTCGAACAGGGTGGTGCCGTCGAAGAAGACCAGTCCCTGCGGATCGGCGGCAAAGTGGCTGGGGACCCAGTCGAAAATGACACCGATGCCACGCTGGTGCAGGTAGTCGATCAAATACATGAGGTCCTGCGGCGAGCCGTAGCGAAAAGTGGGCGCATAATAGCCGACCACCTGGTAACCCCAGGATCCGTAATACGGGTGTTCCATGATGGGAAGCAGTTCGACGTGTGTAAAGCCCATCTCCTGCACGTAGTCGGCCAGCGGTTTGGCTATCTCGCGATAGGAAAACGATTCGCCGGGTTGCTTATGGCGCCAGGAACCCAGATGTAGTTCATAAATGGAGACGGGCTCATAGAGGCTGGCCGGGCCTTTTCGGCGCTGCATCCACGCTTCATCGTGCCAGGTGTAGTCAAGACGGGTAATGATTGAAGCGAGACCTTCGATGGGACTGCCGGTGGGGGGTTCCATGGCAAAGGCGTAGGGATCTGTTTTATCAGCCTGATAGAAGCCGTGACGGATACGGTATTTATAGGCATCGCCCGGGCGCGCCCCGGGTACGTAGCCAGCCCATAGCTCCTCCCCGTAGCGCTCCAGAGGGTGCGCTTCAGGATTCCAGTTATTGAACGCACCGAGCACTGAGACGGCATCGGCGTGGGGAGCCCAGACACAGAACCAGGTGCCTTCGTCGTCCGGATGGGCGCCCAGCTTACGATAGCTGTCGTAGAAAGTGCCGTTTTCCCAGCGTTGGATCTCGTCTTCGGTTAGCCAGCTCATGGACAAAACTGCAGAATTTCGGTCTTTGGTTTATCGAGCGCGCACCGTATTTTAGGCGCCTACCATAAGGCGGCTCAAAAGATACGACAAGCAGTGCAGGAAAGGAGGCCTGTTGCTTCTGAGTCTGGACGAAAAGCGGGTGGGTCGATGCGTCCGAGACGTTATAGCCAGCAACCCGCAGGCGTCAATCGAGGGAGCGGCAGGCGGAGGTAAGGCCTGGAGGAAGTACGTACGTTGTCGTAAAAAATGCGATAGGGTACGGAGAGTGTCCTAAGCGGTGTGTCTTTTGTGGTAACCTACCGTCGGTTCACAACGTGCAGAATATGTCGGAGCACGAACAGCCGGTTAGCTCAGTCCAGGCCGTCTGGCCAGGACGTCCCTACCCGTTAGGAGCCACCTGGGATGGACTGGGCGTCAACTTTGCGCTCTACAGTCAGCATGCCGAAGCGGTCGAGCTGGTGTTGTTCGACCATCCGGACGCTCCTGCTCCTTCTCGGACGATCGAGGTGACTGAACGCACAGGGCCGATCTGGCATGTCTATTTACCCGGCCTGCGTCCCGGTCAGCTCTATGGATACCGCGTTTATGGCCCCTATCGCCCAGAAGAAGGACACCGCTTCAATCCCAACAAAGTGCTGCTCGATCCTTACGCCAAAGCGATCGGGCGGCCCCTCCGTTGGCATGACAGCCTCTTCGGATACAAGATCGGCGACCCGGCCGGGGATCTGTCCTTCTCAGAAGAAGACAGCGCGCCGTACGCACCGCTGGGGGCTGTGGTAGAAAGCTGCTTTGAGTGGGGCGACGACCAGCCTCCACGCATTCCCTGGGAAGACACGATCATCTATGAGACCCACGTTCGAGGTCTTACGAAGCTGCACCCGGAAGTGCCGGAGCCTCTGCGTGGCACGTACCTGGGACTGACCTGTGAGCCGGTGCTGGAGCACCTGAAGCGGCTGGGGGTAACGACCATTCAGCTACTCCCGGTCCATGCCAAGGTGCATGATCGACACCTGATCGAACGCGGACTGCGCAATTACTGGGGATACAATCCGCTCAGCTATTTTGCACCAGAGCCTGAGTATGCGACAAACGGGCCCATCTCAGCGCTACGTGAGTTCAAAATGATGGTACGGGCACTGCACGCGGCTGGCTTTGAGGTGATTGTGGACGTCGTTTACAATCACACGGGTGAGGGAGGCGTGCTGGGCCCTACGCTCTCGTTTCGAGGCATCGACAACCGTGCCTATTACAAGGCAGATCCGAATAATCCACGTTTTCTGGTCGACTACACAGGCACCGGCAATACGCTGGACGTGGGCAATCCTTATGTCATCCAGCTCATCATGGACAGCCTGCGTTACTGGGTCACCGAAATGCATGTGGATGGCTTTCGGTTTGATCTGGCGGCTGTGCTGGCCCGTGAGTTGTACGATGTGGATATGCTTTCCACCTTCTTTCAAGTGATTCAGCAGGATCCGGTGCTGAGTCAGGTCAAGCTCATCGCAGAGCCCTGGGATGTGGGACCGGGAGGCTATCAGGTAGGGCATTTTCCCTGGCAATGGACCGAATGGAACGGCCGCTATCGGGACACTGTGCGGCGATTCTGGCGAGGTGATCGTGGCCTTAACGGGGAGTTTGCCACTCGTTTTGCCGGCTCCAGTGATCTGTATGAGCGCAGCGGCCGACGTCCGTTTGCCTCGATCAACTTTGTCACGGCGCACGACGGATTTACGCTGGAAGATCTGGTCAGTTACGAAAAGAAGCACAACGAGGCAAACCTGGAGGGCAATCGGGACGGTATGGATGAAAACTACAGTACAAACTGCGGGGTAGAGGGACCCACGCAGGATCCGTCGGTGCTGGCCTGCCGAGAGGCCCTTAAGCGGAGCCTGATCAGTACGCTTTTTCTGTCGCAAGGCGTTCCAATGCTGCTGGGCGGTGACGAGCTTTCTCGTTCACAGCATGGCAACAATAACGCCTACTGTCAGGATAATGAGATCAGCTGGTATAACTGGCAGCTCGACGAACGCAAACAGCGCTTCCTGGAGTTTGTCTGTCAGGTGATCTGGTTTCGCAAGCAGCATCGGAGCTTTCGGCGTCGGCATTTCCTGACCGGACTCCCTAACGGTGGAGAGACCCCTGATGCGGTATGGTGGCATCCGGAAGGGCGGCCGATGCAACACGAGGACTGGAGTGATCCAGAGCTGACCGCCTGGGGCCTGTTGCTCCATGGGGATGCCATCCAGGGCACCGACGAGCGCGGCCGTCCGTTTCGCGATGATACGTTCCTGATCTTGTTCAACAATGGAAAAGAAACGGTGCCCGTAGTGATACCGGAGGTGTGTTCGTGCGGTAAACCACACCACTGGGAAGTGGTCCCGATCTTTCGACGCAATCTTGAAACCACCACCTGTGCACCGGGCGAGACGCTGCAGCTTCCGCCCGGCGTGCTGACGGTGCTGGTGGCTATTCCCCCGTTTTCCTGACGGAACTCAGCCTCTTTCGAATGCTTTCCAGAGGCATCAGCATTGTGAAACACAAACTGTTTGTCTGGGTGGTGAACCGTTTGCCCGTCCTTTTCGGTCTGATATGGCTTCTGGCAGGATGCGCGGCGACGCGCAGCGTGCAGGAACAGCAAGGGCCAGCTCCGGAGGAAGCGCCGGTTGACTGGGCTGCTTATGAAGATTTCGAGCCAGCCCGCTATCCGGATCCGCCCCCGCCGCCGCCTGTGGTGCAGCACGATGTGCCTGCCGAGCTGATGGAGGGACGGGCCGGTGCTTCGGCGATGCGAACGGTGGAGGGTTATCGGGTCCAGATTTTTCTCACCGAGAGTAAGGCAACGGCCGATAGCATCTATGCGGCGGCAGTAGTCTGGTGGCACCGGATGGCGGCGCAGGGAGCGCTGGAGGGGATTCCCGGTGCCTATGCCGATCCTCCACCGGTCTATATTGTTTACCGCGCGCCTTACTACCGCATACGGCTGGGAAATTTCCGGACGCGTGCCGAAGCGGAGCGCCTGCGAGCGCTGGCCGCACGTCATTTCGAAGGGGCGTTTATTACTTCAGATCAGGTGATTGTTAGCCAGTAGTCCCTCAGAGGCGCACATACGGGCCGATAATTGGGTGCCGACGGAGTTGTTGGGCTTCTTCAGGCGTGGGGCGCGTCGGGCGATCCCGGTCCACAGCTACCATGCACAGAAAGCCGAGCGTTTCATTTTTATCGGCCTGAAATTGATGCCAGGTCCAGGCCGGGATATGAATCAGGTCGAAGGGGGCTATTTCGAAAATTTGCTCTCCCACGATAGCACGTCCCCGGCCGCGCAGAATCAGGACGGCGTGCACATGGGCGTGTCGTTCGAAGGTAGAGTAGCCGCCCGGTGCCACTTCAAAGTAGCGCAGTTCGGCCGGAAGGCCGCTTTCAGGACCGAACAGCACCTGGCGAGTAATGTCGCGGAAATGTGTTCCTTCCGGCTTGTATTGCTTGAGCGGAACGGTTTCCCAGCGAAAGCCCTCGACGGTTGGTTGAAAGCGCCGGAAAGTGGCCAGCAGCGTCTGAACGGATGCCATGACCGTTTTGGGGATTGAAGAATGTCGGCCAGCGGACGATACAGTCGGGGAGCCTGTGTAGTTCCAGGGCTTTCGTTTCTTCAGAATGAGGGTATCCATTTTTTCGCGGGTTGTACCTGTCGACTGGAGTTTTCCGGAAGAGATGGCCGTGCTGTGTCTGGCGTTTGCAAGCCAGGCTGATCAGGTGGACAACCTGGAGCGTTGGATGCAAGCTTTGACACCGGAAGTGGCCTCGTCCAGACGTCGTGCGGCATTTGAGGCGGTACGGACGCTCTTTGAGGCAGGTCTGGGGATGGCGCTGGTGGCGTGGGTACTGGAAGTGCGAGCACCGCGCTGGTCGCGCCGGCAGCGGCGGCATGTTTTGCAGGTGTTGACCGACTGGGCTGTTGCCTGTGGGGCACCGTGGGAGCAGCTTCAGATTCTGTTCAGGTTGGAGCAACTCGATGGTCTGCGTGCTCGGGAGGTAGGTCGCTATGGGGATCGGCCGCCTCGCTAACGGACAGGTTGACCCTGGCGCCGTTCAAGCCAGGTGCTGAAGAGCAGATAGAGCGGCACGCTGAGCAGGGCCAGTGTAAGGTGAACGGGTGGGCTTATCCAGGCCGCCGTCAGGTAAAGCAAGCTCAGCGGCAGGAGGCTGTAGCGCAGGTAGCGGAACAACGGGATCAAAACGTCGGAGAGGGAGGCACCGGCCAGGTGAAGTAGCACGCCCAGCTGGAGGGTACGTCCCAGCGAGCCGGCCAGTCCGAGTAAGAGCAGGGCTGTTTCGGGATGCCCGTGCAGGCCGCCTATAATCAGGCCCAGGGTTTGAAGCAGAAAAAGCAAAGCGCTTGTGGCCAGGTCGGCACGCTGGCGCTCCAGCACGTCAAAGAGACGCGTCAGGGGAGAGGCCAGGCCTGCCAGCAGAAGCCAGGGGGTAATCCAGGCAGCGTACTGGCCGGCTGTCCGCCACGGCGTCCCAAAGACGAAGGCGAACAACTCGGGACCCATCATGATGAGCAATAGGGCCGGGTAGAGTCCGATCTGAAGTAGACGGTGGTAGACGCGTAGGGTGAGCGGTCTCAGTGCATTGCTGCTGTGGCGCACTTCTGCGGCACGCACGAAGAAGACCTGGCCGGTGGCTCCGCCTACCAGCCCCAGTGGAACGGTCAGCACCATAAAGGCGCGTCCAAAAAAACCCAGTACCTGGGCATCGAAAAACGCCAGCAACAGCAGGAAGGGAAGTCGCATGCTCAGGGCGTTGAGCAGAGCGGCAGGAAGCGTAAACAGCGGAAAGTGGCGGTAGCGATGGGCCAGGGGGCGCAGCGGAAGGGAGGGCTTCGACGAAAACGATCGGGTGCGGTGCAGGCGCCAGCCGTAAAGCAGCAGGGTGCTCAGGAGCCCGCTCAGGTAGCCTCCAATGAGGCCGGTAGCGCCGGCCTGTATGGGGGGGAGACCGGCCACCAGGCGCACCGTTGTGGTCGTGGTAGCACGCAGGGCGGTGCCGGTCGAAAGCGTACGGAATGCCTGGCGTCGCATGAGCCACAGCTCGGCCAGGCGTCCACTACCCATGATCAGGAGGGTGGGCGCAAGCCAGGGCAACCAGTCGGCCAGTGCCGTTTGGTGCTGCAGTAGCAACCGGGCCGGCAGGCTCAGCAACAGGCAGAGCAGACTGAGGCCTGTCAGCATGCATGCGGAGAGCCGGAGCAGGCCACGGGCTTCCGCTTCGTCGCGGGGCAGAAGGAGGGCATCCTCATACCGAAGCGTACCCAACACGAACAGCAGGCTTGCCAGCGCTACGAAGGCGTCCATAATGCCAAACGCCTCTGGAGTATAGAGTCGCGTCAGGACCGGCTGGGCCAGATACGAAAGGGCCAGTGCCAGTGATGAGCCGGACAGCAGCGTGAGCACCGGTCCTCTCAATGGGCGCGCATGTGAAGAAGGCGGTGAGACGGGCTCCATGGGCTCAGCGCAGGCCTGGCACGTGACGTAGCAGGGTTTGCAGGAAAGATCGGTCGTAGGTCAGTCGAAAATAAAGCTGGAGTTTCGGATTAAAGCGACGCTTGAACTCAGCAATCGAAGGCGTGTTGGCCCCCACAAAGTCGAACCATCGGAATCCTTCCTCGCGAAGTTGCGACCACAGGTAGCCCAGCAGCACGGTCATTGCCGGACCGGGCCTGCTTCCAGCCAGCCAGTACCAGGCGTGGGGGGGCTGTACCATGAGGGCGACGGCTGCGTCGACCTGTCCGGTCGCATCCTGCGCGCCAAATAGCCGAATCAGGCCGGTGGGTGCAAGTGTTTTGAGCAGGGCGGCGATACGATGCGCCGGAGCCGGTGGGCGTCGGCGATGGCGCCGGTAACTGGCCGCTACGAGGTGGGCCAGCACCGGCGCCAGTGCGGCCTCTTCGATCAGCCGATAGGATGAGGCAGCTTTCCGAAAAAGGCGGCGTGGATTTTCGGACCAGTGGGCAGGGGAGGTCTGCGCCAGATCGATTTCGTAGGTGTAAAGTGGGTGTGCGTGCCAGCCGCGCCAGAGGGCCGGGCGTACGTCAAGCCATTCAGGCGGCAGGTGCAGGTCAACGCGGGCATAGCGCCGGGCCAGTGCCGTCAACAGGCGGCCGGGCAGCGCGGCTTCATTGCCGGAGATCGTGCAGATCAACGGCGATTCCGGCAACAACGGTGGATGCGTTGCCAGGCGCCAGGGACCCTGCCGCCGCACCATCAGGGCGACGGCGGCCGTTCCTCGTGCTTCGTCTTCCTCGACTTCAACCACCTCGATCGGCCGATCAAAAAGCTGTCCCAGTGCCTCCAGAACGACCGGATGCGCAAACGGCGACGCCCGGGTAGCCTGTAGCGCTTCCCAGCGTCGCCGCCCTTCTGGATCGTCCAACCGGTAGAGGACCACGAGCGTGCGCGAACACCTGACGTTCTGGCTTCAGAGAATATACTGACTCAGGTCCCGGTTTTGTACAATACCACGCAGCCGCTGCTCCACCAGATCGGCATCTACGACGATCTTGCGGTCTTCGGGCACATTGTCCGGCACATCGAAAAGAATGTCCTCCAGGAGTGTGGTCAATACTGTGTGCAATCGGCGCGCGCCAATGTTTTCGACCTCTTCGTTTACGCGGGCAGCAATTTCGGCAATCTTGCGAACGGCTGCATCGGTAAACTCGATTTCAACGCCCTCCGCTTTCAGCAAAGCCTGGTACTGCTTGAGGAGCGCGTTTTTGGGCTGGGTCAGAATCTTGTAAAAGTCTTCTTCGGTCAGGCTCTTTAACTCAACGCGGATAGGAAAGCGGCCCTGCAGCTCCGGGATCAGGTCGCTGGGTTTGGCTACGTGGAAGGCGCCGCTGGCAATAAAGAGAATATGATCAGTGCGGACCATGCCGTATTTGGTCATGACGCTACAGCCTTCCACCAGAGGCAGCAAGTCGCGCTGCACGCCCTCCCGCGAGACGTCCGGACCACCGCGCGCACTGTCCCGGGCCGCTACCTTGTCGATTTCATCGATAAAGACAATACCGGATTGCTCTACCCGTTCCAGTGCTTCGCGCGTTACTTTGTCCATATCGATGAGTTTTTGCGCTTCTTCCTGCGTAAGGATTTCGCGCGCTTCAGCCACTGTGACGCGGCGCTTTTTGCGGCGGCGACCTGTCAGGTTACCGAACAGCTCCTGCAGGTTGACGCCCATTTCTTCGATACCCATGGGCCCAAAGACCTGGACCATGGGCATGGAATCCGAGGCTACCTCGATTTCGATTTCTCGATCGTCCAGTTCGCCTGCCTTGAGCTTTTCGCGGAAGCGCTGGCGGGTGCGTTCGCGGCTTTCCGCCTCGGCCTGGTCGGTAACCGTAGAGGCTGTGCTCTGCAGGAAAAATCCTGCTCCGGGCATTGCCTGCGGCTGAGGCGATGGCTGGGGTGGCGGTACCAGAATATCCAGGATGCGTTCTTCGGCCAGCTCACGGGCGCGATCGCGCACGCGTTGCTCGTGCTCTTCGCGCACCATATTGACGGCAATGTCAACCAGATCGCGGATCATGCTGTCCACGTCGCGGCCCACATATCCGACTTCGGTAAACTTGGTGGCCTCTACCTTGATAAAAGGAGCCCCGGCCAGTTTGGCCAGGCGGCGGGCGATTTCTGTTTTACCCACCCCTGTGGGGCCGATCATCAGAATGTTGTTCGGCACGATCTCTTCCCGCATCTCTGGTGGGGCATTCAGCCGACGCCAGCGGTTACGCAGTGCAATGGCTACGCACTTTTTGGCTTCGTCCTGTCCGATGATGTATTTGTCCAGCTCGGCGACGATCTCACGCGGGGTCAGTTCACGCTTCATCCCAGCCTCCTGATGGGTAAGGGTTTGGGCTTCCATGACAGACAGGTTGACGATTTATAGCGCCGACGGTTCTTCTCCAGCGGCATCTTCAACGTGATCGTCATGAGATAGATCTCTGTTGGTAGGGGTATCAAGGGAGGGCATTTGTTCCAGGGTTTCACGGATGCGGCGCACGTCCGGATGCTCTTCATGGAGGATGAGCACGGTGTAGTCGTAGGGGAAGCCCTGTCGCCGCTCCAGCCGGATAGCCCCTGCAGCTTCGAGGCGGTTGATGAGTTCTTTAGGCTCTACGTCGGGTTCGTCGAGTGCTTCCGACATTTTTCGGAGCAGGGGCGTCAGGTAGATTTCTTCGTAGCGTCCAAAGTGTTCGACGATCAGCTCAAGTGCGCGCAGGGCATCCGGATCGTCGGCCAGAGATTGCAAGGAAGCGGAAGGCGTAGAGGTTGGGGTAGCAAAGCCGCCGGGCAGATGCGTCAGTAATTGACGAAGACCGGCGTGTTCGAGAATCGGGCGTGGATCCAGCAACAGACGATCGCCCAGGCGCTCGTGCACCAGGTCGGATGGTGGAGCCAGTTGGAGCAGGGCCACCTGGCGGCCGTGGCTACGCAGATGCTCTATCAGGGGTAAATAGGCCAGATTGCCGCTGACCACCACAAATGTTTGCACCTCCGGATGCGTCTGCAACATCTGGAGGGCGTCGATGGTGAGCTGTAGCTGACGGCTTGGCGCATCCAGGCTGGAGGGAATCATGCAGGGCTCGATCCCCTGCTCGGCAAGTACGCGCTGAATGACCAGTCCTTCGGGGTATTGTTCGAAGTCGGCATAGGCCCGACCGCGTACTACGCGAAATCGGCGGCGTACCAGCAGGTAACGCCGGAGGCTGTAGAGCAGATCGGCCAGCTGTCCGTGAATGTCGGAATGCGTTTGTAGATAGCGTGCGGTTTGCTGATACAGGTTTTCGTAGTCGACAAAAAGCGCCGTGCTTCGAATCGGTTTTCTGGAGTGCATGTGATCCATTATGGGTAAGCTTATTTTTTGTTCGGGGAGGCAATCTCTAAAATGGTAAGCTCATGGTTGGTGTAGATGCAGATGTCGGCCGCAATGGAGAGGGCTTCTTCAACGATTTCTCGGGCCGACAGGTCGGAGCGGTGTTTGCGGAGCGCGCGGGCGGCTGCCAGGGCGAAAGGGCCGCCGGATCCGATGGCTACAATATCGTCGTCGGGTTCGATCAGGTCGCCATTGCCGCTGATGAGCAATAGCCGGTCCGGCGAAGCCACTGCCAGCAGGGCGTCCAGGCGTCGCAGGTAACGATCGGTGCGCCAGTCCTTGGCCAGTTCGACAGCCGCGCGTAGCACATTGCCCCCGTGTTGCTGGAGCTTGCCTTCGAAGCGTTCGAACAGCGTCAGGGCATCGGCGGTAGCGCCGGCAAAACCAGCCAGAATTTTTCCATTATAGAGTGCCCGCACCTTCTGGGCGCGGCGTTTCATGACGGTGTTGCCCAGCGTGGCCTGACCATCGGCGCCCAGAGCAACTTTGCCATTGTGTCGAATGCCCAGGACGGTAGTGCCGTGTATCTGTTGGTGGGGCATAGGTCGTCTGCAGTCCCGTTCGCGTACAAAGTGCGGTCCATGAACGGCCAGAGGGGAGGGGTTGATCCCGTCAGTTACGATAGCGAGCGAGCTGTTCCACAAAAGCATCGATGGTACGACGGACCTGACGGGTGGGCACAGTGTAATGGTTGCAAAACAGCGCAAAAGCCAGCAGATGACCGTCGGACGTGCGGACGTATCCGGCCAGAGCGCTTGTGTTGGAGAGGGTTCCGGTTTTGGCTCGCACGTTTCCACGGGCGCGGCCGGTACGAAAGCGGTCCTGGAGCGTGGTTTCTTCTTCACCACCGGTGGGTAGGGAGGCGTAAAACGTATGCCATACTGCGCGATTCGGGTGATGGGCCATGTAGGCCAGCAGGCGGACGGTAGCTTCGGGGGTGACGAGGTTCTGAGCAGAGAGGCCAGACCCGTCCACAAACTGAATGTAACTGGTATCGATACCGGCCTGGAGCCAGGTGCGTGCGGCGGCCGCCAGCCCCATTTCGGCAGAGCCGGGGTGCAAGGTCGTATCGGTAACCGGTCGTTCGGCACCAAGCGTCCGGAGAATCATCTCCGCATACAGGTTCTGACTACGACGGTTGATAACGCGGACGATCTCCGAAAGCGGCGGTGAGGTATAGGTGGCCACGGTCCACAGGTTGGGAGCACCGTAGTCCGGTTTTATTGAAAGCTCGTCCACGTCGACGGGGCGCCCCTCAATGGCGATGCCTTCAGCCAGCAGCACCTCGCGCAGGACGTGTACGAAGAAGCGCGTAGGATTGTGGACTGCAAGCGATTCGGTGTCGCGACGACCTTCGGGCACGCGGCTGAACAGCAAGATCGTATTGGTCCCGGGAAGGCGCCGGTAGCCTTCTTTCAGTTGCTGACCGGCAGGCACGGTGTACGTCTGATTGATGAGTTGGACGTAGGTAGTTGGCGGCTCCCAGGAGATGCGGCCTGGTTCGCCCGGCCGACCGGCTTCGATAGTAACGTCCACGCAGTTGTCGTTGAACGATAGGGCACTGATCTCAGCGGCATACCAGTAGGTCAGGTCGTCCCAGCTCCAGCCTGTGCCGAGGGGCATGTCGTCGAAGTAGTCGTCGTCGCCGATGAGATCGCCGGTAATCCGTTGGATCCCGTAGCGACGCAATGAATCGGCCCAGGCGCGAAAGATGGCCGTGCGGTCGCCATCGGTAAAGCGGCCACCGATCGCTGGATCGCCGGCACCCCGGACGATGAGGTTGCCGTGAAGGACGCCGTCAATGACGGGACCGTCGGCCAACAGTCGGGTAACGTAGCGATAGTCAGGACCGAGTTGCTCGAGGGCGGCCGCTGTGACGAACAGCTTGGTGACAGAGGCTGGCGTAAAGTTCTGGCGGGTATGGCGCGCATAGAGAACCGTGCTATCCTGCAGGTCCAACACAAGGGCTCCCCAGAACGCTGATTCATAGGCGGGCTGGTCAAGCAAGCGATCCAGTGCAGTCTGCAACTGTGAGATCGATTGCGCGCGCAGTGTGTCTGTCCATCCTGTCAGGCTACACAGCAACAGCAGAAATAGACCGGATCGCAGGCGCATAGCTCAGGGCGTATTAGAGAGATCCAGTTGTTGGCGTTCCGAATCAGGAAGACGCAGGATCACGAACACATAAGAGGCTCGGTCCAGCGGGGAAGCAGGTTCCAGGTAGATGCGCAGCGTATTCAATCCGGGCAGACGGATCACTTCCGTGATGCGGCCTACGGGGAAGCCCGGGGGAAAGATGTCGCTGTATGGAGCGGTGACCACCAGCATGCCGGGTTGTACCGGTTCGGTTCGACTGACCGACTCCATGAGGAGGCGACGGAGTTGTTCGCCATCCCATCGCACGATACCCATGGCACCAATAGGTTGAATGCGGGCTGCTACCCGAA
>Ga0256839_1001067_pt1 | contig 33974 bp, 36 predicted proteins | sample 354166metaG_FD_185968 | JGI IMG/M metagenome (GOLD analysis project Ga0256839, IMG submission 185968) | Hydrothermal vent microbial communities from Mid Atlantic Ridge, Atlantic Ocean - 354-166 | ecosystem: Environmental > Aquatic > Marine > Hydrothermal vents | place: Atlantic Ocean: Mid...
GAATAAATCTTGAAGATGGATTTGCAAAACCTGACAGTGTAAAAGTAATCCGATATGAGAACAAGAATACTCTTTTAGAAATAGTGTTTCACGAAGGTAGAAAACACCTTGTAAAGAGATTTTTTTCCTCTTTTGGTTATCCTGTCCTAAAACTAAAGAGAACTGCAATAGGACCTATAAAGCTGAGCAAACTCTCCCCAGGAAAATGGCGGAATCTCTCCAAAAGGGAGCTGTTTCTGTTGTTCCGTGCTGTTGGTTTAAAATATAATCCATGATAGATCTTATCCTCATTCTTCTCGCGGGTGTGGGAGTAGGGATCTTTATAGTGATATCTCTTCATACACTTGTAAGATGGAAAGCACGTAGATTGGTAGGAAAAGAGATAACAGATTTTGGAAAGAACATTATTCTTTACTTTTACTCACCCGGCTGTAAGGCTTGTATGAAAATGGAGCCTGTTATGAAATCCGTAGCAAAGAAAACTCGTGTAAGAAAAATAGACATATCCGATAAAGAGGGGCTAAGAACTGCCAGAAAACTGGGTGTGTGGGGAACACCTACAACTGTTATAGTAAAAGACGGTAAGGTAAAAAGTGTTTTTGTAGGATACAGAAGTGAAGAAAAAATCCTAAGGGAGGTTGGAAAATGAAGTTCTTCATTGACACGGCGGATATAGAACAAATTAGAACAGCTAACAGTTGGGGAATACTGGACGGAGTTACTACTAATCCCACTTTAATTTCTAAAACGGGTAAAGCTTTCAAAGAAGTAGTTAAAGAAATCTTAGAGGAAGTAGACGGTCCTGTAAGTCTTGAAACCGTATCCTTAGACGCTGAAGGAATGATAAGGGAAGGAAGACAACTGGCTGAACTCGGTAACAATGTGGTAGTAAAAATCCCCATGACTCCAGAAGGAATGAAAGCGGTGCAAACTCTTGAAGGAGAAGGTATTCCTACCAATGTAACATTGGTGTTTTCTCCCGCTCAGGCTCTTATAGCTGCTAAGGCGGGTGCTTCCTATGTTTCCCCTTTCGTCGGTAGAATAGATGACGTATCGGGTGAAGGAATGAAACTCATAAAAGAGATAAAGGAAATCTTTTACAACTATGAAATAGATACGGAGATAATAGTAGCAAGCGTGCGTCACCCGATGCATGTGGTAGAAGCTGCTCTTATAGGAGCGGATATATGCACCATGCCTTTCGCTGTAATGGAAAGACTCTTCAAACATCCTCTTACAGATAAAGGAATAGAACTCTTTCTTAAGGACTGGGAAAAAGTTCCGGAAAAACCCTTTTGATGGAGGATAACCAGTGGGATTAATGGACAGAGACTACTACAGAGAAAAAAAACCAGAAAAGCCCAGCTTCCTGAAGTGGTTAAAGGATAATCCTCTGAAGGCTATAATCCTTGTGGTAGCCGTGCTTATTCTCATAGGACTACTTTTAAGATGATAGGTCCCAAGCATGTAAAGAGAAAAGCTCAAATAGCCAAAATTCTTGCAAAGCACGGCTTTGGGTTCTTGGTTGACAGAGTAGGACTGGGTAAATTTGTTCCATTTCACTGGGGAATCTTAGGACACAGAAGAAGAAAAATTCCCTATTCAGCTCCCGAACATCTCAGATTGGCTTTTGAGGAGCTTGGCTCTACTTTTATAAAACTGGGTCAGATATTAAGCACAAGACCGGATCTTATTCCTGAAGAGTATATAGAAGAACTATCCCGCCTTCAGGACAGAATTCCACCCTGCCCAGTGGAGGAAATAGAAAAAGTTATAGAAGAAGAGCTTGGAAAGCCTGTAGGGGAAATCTTTAGTTATTTTGAAAAATCAGCTGTAGCTTCCGCTTCAATAGGACAAGTTCACAGAGCTATTTTAAAAAGCGGAGAAAGAGTCATTGTAAAAGTTCAAAAACCCGGAGTAGAAAGTCAAATAAAACAAGACCTTGAAATACTGGAAGAACTTGTAAAGAGAATATCTTCCCACTGGGAAATAGCTCAGCGGTGGGACGTGGAAGGACTTTTTGAGGAATTTGCCTACGTTCTGAAGAACGAGCTTGACTATATAAGAGAAGGCAGAAATGCAGAAACTTTCCGTAAAAACTTTTTGAAAGATCAGCACATTTATATACCCCGTATTTATTGGGAATATACAACCTCAAAAGTTTTGGTATTGGAAGAACTTCAAGGAACAAAGTTAACAGATGTAAAAGGTATAAGAGATATGGGATTTGATCCCAAGGAAATAGCTAAGAAAGGAGCCTTGATGTATCTGAACATGTTCTTCAGAGACGGATTCTTTCACGGAGATCCCCATCCCGGGAATTTTTTTGTTCTTAAAGACGGTCGCATAGGTATCGTGGATTTCGGAATGGTAGGTGTGTTGGACGATATGAGAAGAGTGAATTTACTTCAGCTTATATACGGTATAGCAAAAAACGATATGTCTCTTGTTATGGACGCTCTCTACGATTTAGGTATAAAGGGTGAAATGAAAAAAGAAGTTATGCTTAGGAAAGAGCTTGAAGTCCTCTTTTCCTATTACTTTTTCCAATCTCTGAGTGAGGTAAAAATTTCAAGGGTGGTTCACGAAATATTTAGACTAACTTATAGATACAGGATAAATCTGCCTTCAGATTTATTCCTTTTTCTCAAAACCATAGGTATGGCGGAAGGGCTTTTAATGAAGTTAGATCCTCAGTTCAGAATGATCAACGTGGCAGAACCCTATGTAGTTAGAATGAGAAAACTTTTTCTATCTCCAAAATTCATGGCTCGCAGAATTGAACGTAATACCCTTATTATCTCTAAAATGATGATGGAATCTCCGGAAAAACTGAAGCGTTTTTTAAATATGCTTGAAAGCGGTAAATTGGAATTTTCCGTCAAATACGAAGGAGAAAAGAGATTCGTTAGCGATCTTAGAAAGGATATAAACAGACTTACGGTAAGCATAATAACCTTAGCTTTCATCTTATCTATGGCTCTTATAGTGTCTTCTTACAAGCCGGGATTTTTCAGAGTTGAGTATTTCCTCGCCCTTGTAGGTGGCACAGCTCTTATATTCTTAGGCGGACTTATGGTTAAAATACTCAGAGAGGGAACTTAAACTTGTGAAGTAAAATTTAACTATGTCAGTAAGAGTTCTTGTAGTTGACGATGAAGAAGGAATAAGAAAATCTCTCACGGATATACTGGGAGAGGAAGGATACAACGTAAAATCCGTAGGCACTTTGTTAGAAGCTAAGCGCAAAATACAAGAGGAGTATTTTCACGTAATAGTCCTTGACGTATGGATGCCTGACGGAGATGGTGTAGAGTTCATAGAGGAGATCAAGAATTGTTCTCCAGATTCAGTAGTGGTAGTTATAACAGGTCACGGCAACATAGAGATGGCAGTTAAAGCTATAAGAAAAGGAGCTTATGATTTCTTAGAAAAACCCTTCTCCATGGATAGGTTTCTTTTAACAATTAAACACGCAAGTGCAGAAGCCTGTGCAAAGAGAAGTGAAGAAGTTCAAAAAGAAGAAGAAGTTGAGTTTATAGGAAATTCAAAGAAGATACTGGAAATAAAAGAAACTATAAGTAAAATAGCCCGTAGTAAAGCTCCTGTGCTTATACTGGGAGAAAGCGGAACAGGTAAGGAATTAGTAGCCAGACTTATTCACAAATACTCAGGTAGAAAGGGACAATTTGTTGATATAAACTGTGCTTCAATTCCCGGAGAATTAATAGAAGCTGAGCTTTTCGGTTACGAAAGAGGAGCTTTCACAGGAGCTGTGAATAGGAAAAAAGGTAAATTTGAAATAGCAGATAACGGAACCCTTTTCTTAGACGAAATAGGAGATATGGATACAAAAGCTCAAGCCAAGCTTCTGAGGGTTATAGAAAGTGGAAGCTTTACCAGATTGGGAAGCGTTCAGAAAATAGAAGTAGACGTTAGAATAATTTCCGCTTCTAACAAGAATATATCCTCAGAAATACAAGCGGGGAAATTTAGAGAAGATCTCTATTACAGAATTTCCGTATTTACAATAGAATTGCCTCCACTAAGAGAAAGAAAAGAAGACATTCCTTTGCTTGCAGAATACTTTTTGAATCGCTTTGCGCGTGAATACAGAAAGAACTGCCGCATCCTTTCGGAAGAAGCAAAGGAAATCCTTATGAATCAAAGATGGAAGGGTAACGTTAGAGAGTTGAAAAATGTAATGGAAAGAGTAGTTATCCTCTGCAATGAGGAAATTGTGCGTCCTGAGCATTTAAATATAGATATAGAAAAGCCTCTTAAGGATTACAGCTATATTTTCAGACTCTCCAGCCTTAAAGAAGCACGGAGGGAGTTTGAAAAAGTATTTATAGAAGAAAAACTCAGAGAGTTTAACTACGATATAAAAGAAGTAGCAAGCAAAATAGGGACGGATTTGTCCAATTTATACCGCAAAGTTAAAGCGTATGGTATAAAGATCAAGAATTTGCAAGGTTCATTATAAGTCCTGCTATTACAACAGTTGCAGTTTCTGTTCTCAATAAATGGGGTTTGAGTCTAAGAGGTCTAAAACCCTTTTCCCTGAGTATGGTTATCTCTTCTTCAGCAAATCCCCCTTCCGGTCCTATGACTACATTGATGCTGGCTATTCCCGAAAGGGATAAATCCCTCACACTTAACCCTTCAGAAAAGTTGTCAAGAACCAAGTTCAGATCCTTATCAGCTTGCAGATCAGCAAGGAAAATACAGTCTTCTATTCTGAGCGGATAAGGTCTTGCAGATTGCTTCATAGCTTCCCTTACTATCCTTTCCCAACGATCCCTCTTCTTTTCCAATACTCTTATATCTTTGAAACTTCTTTTAGTAATTAACGGTGTCAGAGTCCTAACACCAAGCTCAGTGCATTTTTGTAGTATAAAGTCCATTGTTCCTAAATTTACAGTAACAGATTGATAAACACAAAGCTCCGGTGTAGGGATTGAAGATTCCAATTTTTCAAGGATTTCTGCTTTTGCAAAGTGTTTATTCTTATCAATTAAGATGCACCTGTAAAGGTTTCCCTCCCACAGAACTCCTATTTCCTCTCCTTTGACAACTCTTCTTATCTTAAGGTGCTTGTATTCACGCCCACTTATGTAGAAAATATTATCCTTTTTTTCGGAGGGAAAAAATATATGCATGGGAGAGGGGCTTTTAAAAAGCCCCCGAATATTTTACTTTATACCTTCTCTTAAATCCTTTGCGGGTTTGAAAGCAACTACTTTTCTTGCGGGTATCTGTATTACCTGTCCAGTTCTCGGATTTCTACCCTTTCTGGCAGCTCTTTCTTTAACGGTGAATATTCCAAGACCCGGAATAGCTATTCTTTCTCCCCTTTTGAGAGCCTCAGAAATAGCGGATACAGCTGCTTTGAGTGCAGCATCGGCTTCTTTCTTGGTAATTCCTGCCTGCTTTGCTATCTCCGCAACAAGCTCAGCTTTTGTCATAGCACGACCCTCCCAATAGGATTTAAACGCTGATATTAGATAATACATAACTTTCCTTGATTTTGCAAGCCTTTTCTTTGTTCTATAATTATCTTTCAGCAACTTTTCGGAGTCTTACGGAGGGCGCTTAAATGAATTACAGCGAAACTTTAAATCTTCCCAAAACAGAATTTCCCATGAAGGCAAACTTGTCCCAGAACGAGTTGAGAATACTTAAAAAGTGGAAAGAACTTTACAAAAAAATAAAAAAAACCGAAAAAGAAGAGGTTTTTATCCTTCACGATGGTCCACCTTATGCCAACGGCAGGATTCACATAGGACATGCTCTTAACAAAATACTCAAGGACATAGTTAACAAATACAATCTCATGACAGGTAAAGATATAGTGTTTATACCCGGTTGGGATTGTCACGGTTTACCCATAGAAAGGCAAGTGGAAAAAGAGCTTTCCACTAAGAAAGTCAAAAAGGAGCAGATTCCGAAAACAGAATTCAGAAAACTGTGCAGAGAATACGCCCGCAGATTTGTGGATATTCAAAAAGAAGAATTCATCAGATTAGGAGTTTTAGCGGACTGGGAAAATCCATACCTTACTATGGATCCCTCTTACGAAGCTCAGGAAATACGTGAGTTGAGTAGGTTCTTTGAAAGAGGTCTTGTTTACAGAAGCAAAAAACCTGTTTATTGGTGTATTCATGATAAAACAGCGGAAGCGGAAGCAGAAGTAGAATACCTTCAAAGGAAAGATCCCAGCGTATACGTCAAGTTCCCGCTGAAGAAAGATAAAGAGGTTTCCTTAGTTATATGGACAACAACACCTTGGACATTACCCGCAAACCTTGGAATAATGGTAGGAGAAGATTACCCTTACGTGTATGTAAAAACACCGGCAGGAATTCTGATTTTAGCAGAAGCTCTTGTCGGAAATTTTGAAAAAACAACTGGGATCAGGGGAGAAGTTATCAAGAGAGTAAAAGGAAAGGATCTCATAGGTATTGAATACCTACATCCTTTCGTAGAAAAAGCGGAATTAAAAGGATTTCTAAGTGAAAAAACGTTGAAAAATATGTGGAAAGTTTATCCTTCCGAATTCGTAGAACTGGAAACCGGAACAGGATTGGTTCATATGGCACCGGGTCATGGACAGGAGGACTATGTGATAGGAAGTAAATACGGTATTGAACCTTACTCTCCAGTAGACGAAAGCGGTAGATTTAAAGAACCTGCTCCAGCATTCTTGATAGGAAAAAGAGTTTTTGACGCTAATGGAACAATTGTAGAAATTTTAGAAGAAAAGGGATATCTGATACACTATTCCGAAATAGAACACTCTTATCCCCATTGCTGGCGGTGCAAGAACCCAGTTATATACAGGGCTACCCATCAGTGGTTTATCAGTATGAACACCTTTATAAAGGGGAAAAGCCTAAGAGAAAGAGCATTAGAAGAAATAGAAAAGGTGAACTGGATTCCGTCCCACGGTAAGGAAAGGATAAAATCTATGGTAGCTAACAGACCAGATTGGTGTATTTCAAGACAGAGATACTGGGGAGTTCCCATCACTGTCTTCTACTGTAAGGGTTGCGGTAGTATTCTTTCAGACAAAGAGTTATTTGAACACATAGCAAGAATAGTGGAAGAATATCCCATGGGAACAGATATATGGTTTGAAAAAGAAGAAAGCGATCTTATACCCAAAGATTACAGATGTAAAAAATGCGGTAGCAGGAACTTCAGAAAGGAAGAAGATATTTTAGACGTATGGTTTGATTCAGGTTGTTCTCACGCAGCTGTCTTAAAGCCTATAGGATACAGAAAAGCTGATATGTATTTAGAAGGTTCTGATCAACACAGAGGTTGGTTTCAAGCATCACTTCTTGAGTCTGTAGGATCATACGGAGAAGCTCCTTACAGAGAAGTCTTAACCCATGGATTTACAGTAGATGAGAAGGGGCGCAAAATGTCTAAGTCTCTGGGAAACGTGGTTTCACCTCAAGAAGTAGTTAGTCGTTACGGAGCTGATATTCTAAGGATTTGGGTGGTTTCGGAAGATTACACGGAAGATATAAAACTAGGAGAAGCTATACTCAGGAATCTTATTGAAGACTACAGAAAAATAAGAAATACCCTGCGCTTTATGCTTTCAAATCTTTACGACTTTAATCCTTCACAGGAAAAAGTGCCTTACAGGGAATTGCATCACTTTGACAGGTGGATTATCTCGCGTGTTCAGAGTTTACTAGAGGAAGCTCACCAACATTACAGAAATTACACTTTTCACAGAGCTTATTACAGTATACGTAACTTCTGTGCAACAACACTTTCAGCTCTTTACTTTGATATTCTAAAGGACAGACTCTACGTTTACAGTCCCCACAGCTGGGAGAGGAAATCCGCCCAAACTGCTCTTTATGAAATTTTAGTTTCCCTTACAACACTTATAGCTCCTTTTTTAAGCTTTACAGCGGAAGAGGTATGGGAACACATCAGAAAAATAGATCCCTTTATGCCTGAAAGTGTTTTTCTATACGAAATTCCTAAACCCAGAAGAGATTTAATAGACAAAGAGCTGGAAAAAGATTACGCAGAACTTCTTGAAGTAAGAGACAGTGTCATGGACTTGTTGGAAATAGCCAGAAGGGAAAAGTTAATAAAACATCCTTACGAAGCAAGGGTTTACCTCTATACGGAAGACAGTAAATTAAAAGAACTGCTCCAACGTTACTTGGATTACTTAAACTTCTTTTTGACAGTAAGTCAGGTTATCATAGATAAAGGAGGAGATATAAAAGAGGAAAAGGAAAGTATGATACTGGGAGTTTCAAAGGCGAAGGGTAGGAAATGTCCCAGGTGTTGGATCTTTTATCCAGAAGAGGAATTCAACGGTGAGGTATGTATCAGATGTGCAAAAGTTCTTAAAGAATTGGGATATATTCGCATTTAAATCATATTCCTATTTGGGAGGGGGGAATAGACTATAGTATAAGGAGGTAGAAAATGAAGCGTCAAAGCATACCTATAGTAGATTTTCTAAGAGAAACGAAAGGTTCAATTCTCATACTTCCTCACGAAAACCCAGATGGAGATGCTTTGGGAAGCGCTCTTGCACTTTACCTGTTTCTTAAGAAAAAAGGGAAAAACGTTTCTGTAGGTTGTAAAGATAAAATACCCCATTTTTTGGATTTTATACCTCACACGGAGGAAATAATTAAAATACCCAATGGAAAGTTTTACGATATAGGCATAATAGTGGACTCCGCCGGATTTCATAGGGCGGGTGCAGATATAAGGGTAGCAAAGAAAATAAGAATTGATCACCATATAGGAGGTGAATTTCTAAGCCGTTACGATTACATAGATCCTAAAGCTCCAGCTACTGCTTCTCTAGTTTACGAACTGATTCTGGCTTGGGACGAAAGTGCTATTGATAAGGAAATAGCTACATGCCTTTACACGGGATTGGCTACCGATACGGGATTTTTCAGATACTCTAATACCAACGAATACACTTTTGAACTTGCAAAACGCCTTGTAGCTCAGGGAGCAGATCCCAATTACATTTACAGAATGTTCTCAGAAAGGGAATCCTTTAACAAGATGAAGTTAATATCAAAAGTGCTGGAAACTTTAAGTCTATACGAAGAAGGACTTGTTGCGGGGATAACCGTATACAGCAGATTTTTTAAAGAAACAGGAACAGAATACACAGACAGTGAAGGGCTTGTGAATTACCCAAGATCAATAGAGGGTGTAGAAGTAGCCTTTGCTCTTATAGAGAAACCGGAAGAAGGGTTGTGGAAGGTATCTCTCAGAAGTAAAGAGTCCGTAGATGTATCTAAGATAGCGGAACGCCTTGGTGGAGGAGGTCACAAATACGCTTCTGGGTGTAAGATTAAAACAACTTCACGGGAAAAAGCACTGAACTTATTGCTAAAAGAAATAAGAAAACAGCTCAAGTTTCAACACATAAAGAGCTGAACTCACATCTTAAGCCATCTCTTTTTGGCAAGAATATCAAGAAAAACCTTAGCATAGTAAACATTGGACAGAAAGCTGGCTACTGTTCCTATTGCTAAGGTTGTGGCGAATCCCTTAACGGGTCCACTACCAAACTGGAATAAGATTAAAGATGCGACAAGTAAAGTTACATGAGTATCCCATACCGCACTCAGCGTTTTTTTGTAACCGAGTTCTACAGATTTTCTCAGAGTGTTTCCCAACCGGAGTTCTTCTCTTACTCTTTCAAATATAAGAACATTAGAATCAACCGCTATTCCCATATTAAGGATAATCCCTGCTATTCCCGGTAACGTTAAAGTTGCGGAAAGGCCTGCCAATCCCGCCCAGAGAAGAAGAGCATTAAGGAGTATTGACACGGTGGCTGAAACTCCTGCCATTTTATACCGGGAAATAACAATAAACAGAAGCAATATAAACCCCAAGATTCCAGCTTTTATACCCTGCTCTATAGCGTCTTTACCAAGAGACGGTCCTACCACCTTTTCTTGAAGGATACTGACACTTGTAGGCAGAGAACCCGTTCTGAGAATAAGGGCTAAATCTCTTACTTCCTGGGGTGTAAAGTTACCTGTTATTTGACCTCTGTCGGATATTCTGCTTTGAATGACGGGAGCTGATACAACTTCTCCCTCAAGAACTATAGCCAAGCGTTTACCTATGTTTCTTGAAGTAAAATCCCCAAATCTGTCAGCGGCTTCACTGGTAAGTTCAAATCCAACGGCAGGTCTGCCGAATTCGTCTTGTGAAGTATAGGCGGTTTTAAGATCAGCACCTTTTATTACAGGAATTCTATCTACAAGAAACCATTCATTTCCTCCCCTTGAAGGGAGAATTTCCGTATCCTTTGTAAGTCTTCTTTCAAGATCTTCCTTAGAAAAAGAACTGTCTATTACAAGCCTGAGTTCCAAAGAGGCGGTGCTTCCTATTATCCTTTTAGCTCTTTCTATATCTAAAAAACCGGGAAGTTCTATTAAGATTCTCTCTTTGCCTAAGCGTGTTACAACAGGCTGAGCTACTCCTAATTTATCTATTCTGTTCCTCAAAACTTCTATGGTTTGATCTACTATGTCCTTTCTCAATCGTTCTATGTAGGCTTCCGAAAATCTAACAGAAAGAATACCCGCTGAGGGGTTTTCAATAATAACCTCCGATATCATCTGCTCAAGGGCAGAGCGTATGTAGGGAAGTTCTTTTTCCTCAAGATATTCTATATCTATCCTATCCTTGTAAATTACCACATCAAGGATTCTGAAACCTGCTTCTCTAAACTTAGATTCAATAAGTCTGGCGGTTTTTTCGTATTCTAAAATAACAGCTCTTCTGTAATCAGGTTCTAATACTATAGAAATACCTCCTTTAAGATCAAGTCCAAGATTAACAGGTTTGTAAATTACTACACCAAGACAGATAATTACTAAAACAAGTAAAGCGGTAAGATTGTAAAGGGCATTTCTCATCGGTAAATACTATCATACATTAACATATCCAATGAGCCTGATAGTTTCAGGAGGTTGGTTCGGGAAAAAGGGACTTTACGAATTTGAAATTTTGAATACACACTTTCCTTCTTCTTTGGAAGAACTAAGAGATAAAAAAGGGTTTGTTCTCATATCCTACGATTTTACAGAAAGGATACTCGGTGTTTCACTTAAAAAATCTCCACTTCCTCCTGTAGTCTTTTTTGAGATAGGGAATGGTAAGCCTGTTACAAGAAATTTATCAAAGCAGGTAAACCTTAAACCTATATGTTCCTCTCTTTCTGTAGAAGAATTTAAAGACAAGATAATTAAGATCAAAAGTTTCATAGAAAAAGGAGATGTTTATCAGATAAATCTTACTTGTGCTTTTAAATTCCTTCTTGAAGGAAATCCTGAAGATCTCTTCCTAAACTTTTATAAAAACCAACCTGTTCCCTACGCCTTTTTCCTTAAGACAGAAGATTTTTTTGTAATCTCCGGTTCTATGGAGCTTTTCTTAAAGAAAAGAGGTAAGCGTATAAGAAGTGAACCTATTAAAGGAACGGGCAAGAGTTCAAGAGAAATAATCTCCAGTGAGAAGGAAAGGGCTGAGAATTTAATGATCACGGATATGATGAGAAATGATCTTGGAAAAATAGCTGTTTCGGGAACCGTTAAGGTAAGAGAGCTTTTCAAAGTAAGAAAGTTCAAAACTCTTTATCAAATGCACTCCACGGTAGAAGCAGAAACCCATGCAGATATAGTAGACATACTAAAAGCAACATTCCCTCCCGCTTCTGTTACAGGAGCGCCTAAGTTCAGAGCGATTGAAATTATAGAAGAGCTTGAACCTCACCCAAGAGGCTATTACTGCGGAGTTGGTGGTTTTATAAGTGAAAAAGGAAACTTCACTTTAAGTGTCCTTATAAGAACCGCTTTCGGTAGCGGTCCTTATCTTACCTACTACACAGGTTGTGGTATAGTTTGGGATTCAGATCCCGAAAGGGAAGTTGAAGAGCTTTTTCTTAAAATGAAAGCTTTTTACAAAGGTTAATATCATCTCATTCTCTCTATAAGCTTTTCCATAACTTCTTTAATATCTGTATTAGTTAAAGTCAGTGCCAAAATGAAAACATACAACATATCCGCAGCTTCGGAAACTATGTCTTTTTTAATACCATTTTTGAAGGCAATAAGGCATTCTATCGCTTCTTCACCGAATTTTTGAAGCACTCTATCCGTTCCAGATTCAACTAACTGAACAGTATAAGAATCTGGCGGTTTTTTCTCAATACGATCTTTCAATATTTCCTGAAGGCGAAAAAGAGCTTCAAAAGGGAGGGGTTTGCTAACTTTTTCTCCGCTTATACTTCTAAAAAAGCAGTTTCTTTCTCCTGTATGACAGGCTTTGTTTAAGTTCTGTTCTATTACATAGATAAGTGCGTCTTCATCACAGTCTATTCTTACCTCCCTTACCCTTTGAACTTCTCCGGAAGTTTCGCCTTTTTTCCACACTTTACCCCTACTTCTGGAAAAGTAATGTGCGTATCCCGTCTCTAAGGTTTTTTTAAGAGCTTCTCTATTTGCCCAAGCCATCATTCGTATTTCCCCTGTTCTGTAATCCTGTGCTATTACGGGAATAAGTCCTGCGTTGTTAAACTTAGGATCTATCACAGTCTATACCCCTTTACTGTGTCCACCAACAATTTGACTTTTTTAAAATCCATATCCGGTGCAAGACCGTGTCCGAGGTTAAATACATACCCGCTCTTTCTGGGTATAGATCTGAGCAGTTGAAGAGTTTTAAGCTTTATGGTTTCCTCAGAAGCGTAAAGAACAGAAGGATCTAAATTTCCCTGAAAAGCTTTGTCAGTTTTCAGCATTTCCAAGGATAAATCTACACTCCAATCCACGGAAAGAACATCTGCTTTAGTTTTTCTGAGAAGATCCACAAAAGAAGAAGATCCCCTGAAGAAGTAAATAACGGGTGTGTCAAATTTGGTTTTAATTCTACTGAGGAGTTCTTCTACATAGGGAAGGACTGATTCTTCGTAATCCGCACGGGAGAGATGCAAAGTCCAACTGTCAAAGATTTGCACTACATCTGCTCCTGCTTCTATTTGAGCTGATAAATAATCACCTATTGTCAACGTTAGTATTTCCATAAGCCTGCTGAAGTCATACTCTCTTTCCCACATAAATACTTTTGTTCTTCTAAAATCCGTGCTGGATTTTCCTTCTACTAAGTAGCTAAGTAGTGTAAAGGGCGCACCCGCAAAGCCTATAACGGGAACTTCTTGTTGAAACTGCTTTAACTTTTTTATGATTTCGTAAACGTAACTGTTTTCGGAAGGGTTATACTTTTTCAAATCGGATACTTTTCCGCTCCAGTGCAGTTTGGGTCCTTCGTTTTCCGCAAACTCAATACCTACACCGAGAACCTCAAGAGGAACAAGAATATCGGAAAAGATAATAATAGCGTCTACTTCAAGAAGCTCTAAAGGAAGGAGTGAAACTCTTACGGCGGAATCTACGTTTTTACAAAAGCTTACAAAATCCCTTTCTCTTTGTCTTATATCTCTGTATTCCTTCATGTATCTTCCCGCTTGGCGCATAAGCCAAACGGGAAACCGCTCTATTTTCTCACCTTTAATAGCCCTAAGAAGAAGATTGTTTTTCATAAAAAAATACCCCGCCTTATAAGGCGGGGTTCCTTAGGATTTTATCAGAAGAAATACCAGAAAGCCAGCGTAACGTCTGTTACGTCCTTGGTGTTTGGTGCTTCGTTCTTTATCTGATCTATGGATAAGGATATTCTGTTTCCTACACCTTTAACATACAGCTGTCCTGCTAAACCCATTGTAGTAGCTTTGTAGCCTCCGTTAGCAGTTTTTGGATCGGATTGTGCCCATCTGAAGGTAATCGCAGGTTTTCCGAGCATTGTCTTTTGATTAAAGAGAACCTGTCCTTGAACAAGAAGTCCCTTTCTGTCATCATCAGGGTTTCCTCTGAAATCTTTGTGATCCACATAGCCTATTTGCAGGTTCGGGGTTACTGTTCCTAAGTTCTGTTCCCACATCAGATCTACACCCAAGGATTTGTTATTTGCTGTCCCTGTCTTTTGAGTGAAATAGGCTATTCCTAAGGCGAGTGTATTCTGCTTTCCTAAATAGGTTTCTCTCAAAACGTAACCGGGATGTCCTTTATAGCCCGCCATTACGGGTGCAAATTCTACTCTTAATCCGTAACCTGTTTTGGCATTGTTAACGGAAGTCTCATCTCTCATATCCACTACGGTAAGGTAATACTTAAACAATCCATCTGCTACTTTTCCCCATGCGGTTACTTGCGGAGAACGTGAGCCTGATCTTGGTGCTCTTTCTACAGCTGGGTTTGTAAAGGGATTTGCCGCTAGAACAGGCGTCCCTGCAGCATCTGGTCTGCTTTTACCTAAACCTACAGGCATCAAAAGAGACCAACCCATGTATATACCAGAATTCAGCTGGAAGGGTAACTTGTAAAGTCCCGCCATGAGTTTAAATTCCTTAGCAAAGTCAAGAAGAACATAAGCGTCAATGATTTCAAAATTGTCTCCTGCGTTATTGGTGAATTCCGCCTGCCAACCCCATTTGAACACTTTGGAGATATTCCCTTTTGCGTAAAGTCGGGTGTCCGGGACACCTAAGATTAAATCAGCCTTGTCTGGGTCCCCTATACTTCCCAAATATGTAGCATGGATTTTTCCTCTGAACCCAAAGTTAAGAGATTTACCCTCACCCAAGTCTATCTTTGCTGCCTGTGCTTGTCCTGCAAAAATCCCTGCACCCAGTATGGCCGCCACTGCTAAGTAGCTCTTCTTCATAGTTTTACCCTCCTCTTTAAAATTTTTTCTCTGTCATTATAGACATGTCTTTTCTTTTTTGTCAAGTCTTTTTGTATCAAGGCTTAGGCAGTTGCATAATTGCAAAAGTGCTGAGGGATATTTATTATTTTTTTGCAAATTTGCAGATTTTAAACTCGGGTTATAAGTTTTAATTATGAGATTGTTAGATTTTCTTTTGCTTGTATTAATCACAGGCACAGGTTTTTATCTTTTCTGGAGAGGAATTAGAAAAAAAGGCAAAGGAGAGTGTTGTAATTGAATTATTCAGTTTCCACTATAAAACCGTATAAGTTATAGTTTTTCAATTTTTCCAGTTCTTTCTGAGCTTTTTCCCTTGAAGGGAATCTACCGTATATGACCTTGTATATGCCGGAAACCTCAACAATTGAAAAGTCTTTCAAGCCCTTAGCTTTCAGTTTCTCAGTGAAAGCTTCCGCCCTGCTTCTGGTAGAAAAGGCTGCTATTTGGATACCGAATTTTTCACCAGTCTTTTTTTGCATAGATCTCCTTTTCAGAGTTTGTTTTTGCTCTTCCACAAGAACCTTACTGAGTATTTCATAAGCTTGTGTTCTTTGTAAATTGTTCGCCTGCCTGTTTTCTATTACCATCTTTACAGCTTCCTTTGCTTTACTGAATCTGCCGGTTTCATAGTAAATTCTTGCAAGACTCAGATAAACTTCCGGACTTCCAAAATTGTTGGATATTAAGACTCTGTAAAGTCTTTCAGCCTTATCGTATTCTTTGGCGTCCATGTAAGCGCTTCCTAATTCTAATTGAGCTTCTATAAACAGAGGATTATAAGCGGTGGCTTTTTTTAAGTATTCCCTATAGTTTTCCACATCACCCATATCTTTGTAAACCCTTGCAAGATGGTAGAAGGCAACGTGTTTTTTATCAAAGATTTCATCACGCACAGCATCTTTCAAATAAGAGATAGCTTCTTTGTAGTTTTTTTTTCGGAAGTATAAAACCCCTAAGTTCATCTTTGCTTCGGAAAATTGTGGATCTATTTCTAAAACCTTTTTAAAAGCCCTTTCCGCCTTGGAGTATTCTTCTACTTCCATGTAGGTAAGTCCCAAAGCATTCCACACCTTGGGTTCTTTCGGAGCTACCCGGGAAGCTCTGTAAAGGTAAGATATAGCTTCGGAGTAATTCTTGGCGTAAAAAGACGACATTCCCAGATCATACAGATATCTCCAATCCTGAGCGGTATCTTTCTTCACAGAACAGGAAAGTAAAGTTAAAAGTATAAAAACAGAAATAATTCTCATTTAACTATAAAAGCTCCGCTAAAATTCTTACGCGCTGTTTTTAAAGCAGTTTTTAAATCTTTAGCTTTAAGCCGTATCCTTACCTTGTAGAGTCCCCTTTCTTCAACTATGAAAGCGGAGAAACCCTTTTTCTTAGCTTCATTTAAGCTTCTCTGAGCGTTGTTCTTTCTTTTAAAAGCTCCTATCTGAGCTATATATTCTTTTAAAACTACTGCCTTTTTAGCAGTTGGCTTTTTCTCAGGTTCTTTTTTTACTTCCTTTGCCTTCTGAATCTCCCGAGCTTTGGCTTTTTCTTTTCTTGGTTCAGGAGTTTTTTTTACCTGCTGAGGTTTAGGAGTCTGAGGTTTTACCTGCTCCGTTTTAGGTTTAATTTGAACAGGAGGCTTACTCCTAACAACCGGCGGAGGAGAGGCTTTTCTTTCTTGGGATTCAAGCCACGTGTTCACACCTAAGTAAAAGAAAACGAGCGCTACCAGAATTCCTAACAGTAAAACCAATCTGTGCTTTTGGAGCTTTTGCATTTTTAATCCCCCTTACATTTTTTCAGGAGCAGATACACCTATTAATTTTAAACCAAGGCGTAGGGCTGTTCTTATACCCTTTAGCAGAGCTATTCGTGCTGATGTGATCTCCCTGTTACCACTTACAATTCTGTAACGATTGTAAAAGCTGTGAAAACTGCTGGCTAAATCTATAAGTAGATAGGTGATAATATGAGGCTCACGACTAAGAGCTGCTTCTTTTAGCTCATCTTTCATAAGTAGAACTTTCTTTATTAATTTAATTTCATCTTCCGCATTCAGATATTTCAAAAATGGTAAGAAATTCTCTTCTTCCGGATCTACCTTCCATTTGTTTTTAAACTCTCTGAAGATACCGGATATACGGGCGTGTGCATACTGGACGTAAAATACTGGATTCTCCGAACTTTTCTCTTTAACTTTGTCCACATCAAAATCAAGAGGGGTATCACTCCTTTTTGTCAAAAAAACAAAACGCACAGCATCGGGACCCACTTCTTCTATCAGTTCCCGTAAGGTTACGAAATTACCAGCTCTTTTGGACATCTTTATCTCCCTACCTTCTTTGAAGAGCCTTACCATCTGAATCAGGTATATTTCTAACCAGTCTTCGGGTATCTTCAACATCTTCAAAGCAGCTCTTACACGCGGTATATAGCCGTGATGATCCGCTCCCCATAGATTTATAACCTTTTTAAATCCTCTTAAGTATTTATTCCGATGATAAGCAATATCAGAAGCAAAGTAAGTGTAAGTGCCATCTGATTTTCTTAAAACTCTGTCCTTATCGTCTCCAAAGGCAGAAGTTCTAAGCCACAAAGCACCTTCTTTTTCGTAGAGAAAATCCTTAAGATTTTTTAAGAGTTTATCAACATCTCTTTTTTCGTAAAGTTTTCTTTCACTGAACCAAATGTCAAAGCTTACACCAAGAGATGAAAGGTCTTTTCTTATTTCTCCCATAAGGAAATCTAAACCAAAGACAGAACACAGTTCTATCTGCGGATCCTTAAAAGGTTTAAAGAGAGCCGTATAGTTAAGGGGAAAAGGGAAACAGGCAGAGAGCAAAATATCACGGGCTTTTAAAACTCCTTCAGAACTCAAGAGCAGATCCCCAACGTGTTCCCTAAGCAGAGAAGCTATTTCTAATATGTATTCTCCTTTGTAACCTTCCTTTTCAAAAACACCCTTTAAATCAGAGCAATCAGAACCTGAAAGTTGAAGGTAGCGATAGAGTATAGAAACTCCTAACAGATAAACCTGTCTGCCGGTATCGTTTACGTAGTATTCACGGGTAATTTTGTAACCAAAGAAGGAAAGCACTCTAGCAAGGACATCACCTACAACCGCACCTCTTCCGTGTCCTAAGTGCAGTGGTCCGGTGGGGTTTGCACTTACAAATTCTATTTGAAGTCTTTCTTCCTTTCCTAAGTCTTCTTTGAAAAAATCCTCACCCAATTTAAGAAGATTTTCAAATTCCCTCAAAAGAAACCCTTCAGAGAATTTGAAGTTTAGAAAACCCTTTACGGGAGTAACCTCTTCAAAGGCGTCATCTTTACACAGAGTTTTCGCAATAGTTTGGGCTATATCCTGCGGATTCTTTTTAAGCTCTTTGGCAATTAGAAAGGAAACATTACTGGCAAGATCTCCTAAGCTTTCATTTCTTGGCTTTTCTATTTTTGCAGGAGGAAGATTTAAACCGAAGAGTTCAGAAACAAGAGCCTCCAGTCTTGATTTTATATATTCTTTCATAAGAAGAGATTATACCTACTTCTTTAAACTTTCCTGAATTGTATCCTTGAAAACGTTTTTTCTCTCTTCACTGTATATTTCCGTTATTCTTATACCGAATTTCTCACCAACTACTACAAGCTCTCCTTTTGCTATAAGCTTACCGTTTACTTTAATATCAATCGGTTCAGTAGTTTCCCTGTCAAGTTCTAAAACAGAACCGGGACCCAGATTTATGAGCTCCTTTATCTGAAGCACAGTAGAACCTACCACAACTTCCACGTTAAGGGGAATATCCATGAGTCTGTCCAGAAGACGGGTTATATCCTTTTCAGAAACTTTTTTTTCTACAGTTTTCTCCGTTTTTTCCCCTTCCTTCCTTTCAGCTTTCTCCGCACTCTGCTGTTGAGCTAAAGCCTCTTCCCATTGCTTTGCGAGTTCTTCCTGAGAAATCTCCTCTTCTTTTTTTTCCTCTTCAACCATGCTATCTATCTCCTAAGGGATATACCCTTGTGTAATTTCCTCCTTCTTTTTTGTATATGGATTCCACACCGAAGCCTTCTCTTAAGAGTTCTTCGTATACTTTTCTTGCTTTATCCTCTCCCTTTACTGCGATAACAACACCGCACCGTGGATCTATCTCGTCGGGAACTGGAATAAGAACAGATCCGTATTTACCTTTAAGGAATTTTTCCGCTCTTGTCCCTTCAGAAATTGCAGTGAAGGTTATAAAATGATCGGGCTTTTTTACAAAGGGATTAAGTTTTAGGAAGAACAATCTCAGATGTAGTTTAACTCCCAAAGCGTGAAACCTTATCCAGTAGCCAATTGAAGGTTCCTTACTGTCAGGTGCTTTTCTTACATAGGCTATTATTTTTCCATTATCCTTATAGAGTTTGAGAATTTCATTCCCTGTCTGTCTGCTCCAGTTCCAAAGATCTCTTTCAAAACCCGGATCTGTTGCTTTTACTTTAAGAATTTCACCTTCTTTCATCTTCTTCACTGTCTCCGAAGTAATTACCATAGGCACAGGACAAGAAAGCCCTTCCAAATTCAGCTCCTTAAAGATAGATTTTTCTTCAACAATAGCCATGTCTTCTTACCCTATGTTAAGAGCTTTACCTATTGGAGATTCTCCCGAAAAACCCGCTATATATAAACTTACCATCTTACCTGCTCTCTCCAAACTACTAACAAGAATATCATCGTTAAGCTGAAAAGGGCTCTCCATCTCAAATATAACCACCGCATTTCCCTCTTCAAGTTTTACTGGAACAGAAAGAAGTCCTCTCTCCTTGTCCATAAGTGGAGAGTAATCTTCTAAATTCCCTTTAGGAACAACGTGAATTCTTTTAAGATTAAAGCGTCTCTTTATACTGCGGAGAAAATCCCTAATATCAGGACATTCCGCTGATATTTCAAGGAGGAAATCCAGATTCTCCAGTTCTTTTCTATCCTTTTCCCAACGTGCAAAGTCCTTAAGCAGTTTTCTGTATGAATTTTTAAGGTTTTTCATATAATCTCTTTCTTTTTTTAAAGCACTTGTGTAGTCAGGAATAAGCGCTGAAAGAGGAGAAGCAGTGAATAGGATAAGGGTTGAAAAAAGCCACAGCGGTTCTCTGTAAAGACTGTAAACACTCAGAAACACACCGGAGAACAGCAAGAGCACCGCGCTTAAGGGATTTCTAACAGTATGAACCACAATGGCGGGTATGAGAGTGTAAAGAGCTATTTCTTCGCCGCTAAGAAAAACGAGAAGCGGGAGGAAAAACACATCAACAAACTTATTTACAAAACCAGTTCCGCTCGGTTTGAAGTAACAAAGAAGTCCTAAACTGAAGTAAAGAGCTGTGAAAATCAACAGGGAACTTTTTAAAGAAGCTGAAAGAGAAAGTGACAGTAAAACAAAATAAAGTGAAAGAAGAAGCCTAACTCCCAGAAAAACTTCCTTAGTCAGTTTTTTCATCTGTTATTATCATATAATAAATCTATGAGCTTGAAGATTTACAACACTTTAACAAGAAAGGTGGAGGAATTTGTCCCCGTTGATCCTCCGAAAGTTTTAATATACACCTGCGGTGTTACAGTTTACGATGATTGCCATGTAGGACACGGCAGGAGTTTGATAGTGTTTGACACCTTCCGAAGATTCCTTGAACATCTGGGTTACGAAGTTAAGTTTATACGAAACTTTACAGACGTAGATGACAAGATCATAAACAGAGCAAAAGAAGAATGCACGGACTTTATGACCATAGCAAACAGATACATAGCCAGTTACTACAAAGACGCGGAAACGATAGGGGTAAAACCCGCAGATGTAGAACCCAGAGTTACGGAACATATTCCGGAAATTATTGATATAATAAAGCGTCTTCTGGAAAAGGGCTTTGCTTATGAATCCGAAGGAGATGTTTACTTTTCTGTAAAGTCCTTTAAGGATTACGGAAAGCTTTCCAAAAAAAGACCTGATGAATTGGAAGCGGGAGCAAGAGTTGAACCTTCTGAAAAGAAAAGGGATCCTTTAGACTTCGCTCTTTGGAAGTCCTCAAAGGCAGGTGAACCAGCATGGGATTCACCGTGGGGAAAAGGAAGACCTGGTTGGCATACAGAGTGTGTTGCAATGATATTCAAACACTTAGGAGAAACCATAGATATACACGGTGGGGGATTAGATCTTGTATTCCCCCATCATGAAAATGAAATAGCTCAGGCCGAAGCAGCAACAGGAAAACCCTTTGCAAGATACTGGATGCACAACGGACTTGTAACCGTAGGCGGACAAAAGATGTCCAAATCCCTTGGTAATTACGTAACCCTTAAAGAGATATACAGTCGGTATCCTGCAGATATACTAAGACTTCTTGTTTTACAGACTCATTACAGAAGCCCCTTAGACTTTTCTTGGGAAAAGATGGAAGAAGCAAAAAGAGCTTATGAAAGACTCAAATCCGCCGTAGAAGACCTTGAAATCCTGAAAAACCTAAAATTGATTCCGGGCAAATCGGGTGCAGATCCTCTTTATGAAAAGGTAAGAAGAGCAGAAGCGAACTTCTACAAAGCTCTAAGCGATGACTTTAATACCCCCGAAGCTTTGGCACATCTGTTTTCCCTTGTGGGAGAGTTGGGTAAGATAAAGAACAAAGCTTACAGCAAAGGTGAAATTTCCGAATCTGAATTAAGCGCCTATGAATTTGCTTCAAAGTTTCTTTTAAACACTTCTAGAAAGATGTTCGGCTTAATGGAAGATACAAAGCCAGAATGTTTGAAACCGGAAATATCTGAGGAAACTGTATCAGCTCCCGATGAAACGGACAAATTTATAAATCTACTTGTGGAAATAAGGAACTTAGCTCGTAAAGAAAAGCAGTTTTCCATAGCGGATAAGATAAGAGAAGAATTGCAAAAACTGGGAGTAGAACTGGAGGATACACCCACAGGAACCAGATGGAAGAAAAAATGAATTCCCCTCTTATTTTAAACGGTAAAGAGCTTTCTAAGAAACTCCGAGAAAAGTTAAAGGAGGAAATAAAAGATTTCTTGTCTAAGGGCTACAGAAAACCCGGACTTGCTGTTATTTTGGTAGGTAACGATCCTGCGAGTCTTATATACGTTAAGAATAAAATTAAGGCGTGCAAAAGCATAGGTATTGAGTCTTTTTTCTTTCATCTTGAAGAGAACATTACAACTCAGGAACTTCTGGATCTAATAGCAGAACTGAACAACAGAGAAGATATAGACGGTATACTGGTTCAACTTCCTTTACCTAAAAGTGTTAATCAAAAGGAGATAATTTCCGCTATTCTCCCTTCAAAAGATGTGGACGGATTTCACCCGGAAAACATGGGAAAACTCATAGCCCAAATTGAAGATGGATTTATTCCATGCACTCCCTTAGGAATTGATCTACTGATGAGCCACTACGGCATAGAAGTAAAAGGAAAAGATGTCGTTATAGTGGGTGCGGGTTTTATAGTAGGTAGACCTCTTTCCTCCCTTCTTCTCTGGAGGAACGCTACAGTAACAGTTTGCCACATTTATACAAAAGACATAAGTAAGTTTACAAGATCAGCGGATATACTGATATCAGCAACTGGTATTCCTCACTTGATCAAAGAAGACATGGTATCGGAGGGAACAGTTGTTATAGACGTAGGTATATCCAAAGTAGAGGGTAAGATTGTAGGAGATGTAGATTTTGAAAAAGTAAAAAGGAAAGCCTTAGCCATAACTCCTGTTCCCGGCGGAGTTGGTCCGATGACTGTCACCGCACTTTTGATGAACACACTCAAATCTTATAAGAAGAGAAACTTACTTTAGAACTTCTTGTCCATAATTTGACTGCACTTTATAAAGCGTTCAAAGAGAACTTTTTTAAAAAGATCAAGAGCTTCAAATATTCTTCTGTCAGATACGTAGTAATACACTTTTTTTCCTTCCTTACGGGAACATAGAACACCAACAGCTTTCATATAGCTAAGATGCTGGGATATTCCTGACTTTCCGAGTTTTAAACAAGTTGCTATATCAGATACTGTCTTTTCACCTTCTCTCAAACATTCCATAATCATCAATCTTACTGGGTTTGAAAGCACTTTATATACTTCCGCCTGAAGTTCATAACTCCTTCTTTCTTCCATGACTTACAATAAAGATAATATCAATCTATGAGTGCTGATTTAAGGTTTAGAATTGTCCTTTTCCTAATGCCTTTGATTGTGCTCTTAGTAAGAATTTTAGGAAGGACTATAAGATGGAGAAAGAGATACGACTTTGAGTCCTATCGGGGAAAGATATACGCGGTATGGCACGGACATGCCCTTGCTCTTGCCCTTTTTGCAATGGACAGGAATATTTACGCCTTAGCGAGTAAATTCAGAGATGGAGAAATAGCAGCAAGACTTTTAAAAGGATTAGGTTTCAAAGTTGTAAGAGGATCAACCGAGGAAGGAAAAGTTGAAAAAGGTGGCAGAACAGGAACTCTTAAGCTTATAACCGCTTTAACAAAGGGCTACAGTGTAGCTATAACAGTTGATGGACCCAAGGGACCACCCTTTAGAGTTAAAAAGGGGGTTGTATTTCTTGCTCAAAAAACGGGAGCGGAAATAGTCCCTGTAGTGGTTAAATTTAAAAAGGCAAAGGAGCTTTCTTCTTGGGATAAGTTCCTTATTCCATATCCCTTTACTAAAGGACTGGTAATAACAGGGGAGGAAGTTACTGTGTCCGAGAAGGACGATCTTGAGCAGAAGAGACTTGAACTTGAAAAGAAGCTCTCCGAGCTTTCTTCTTTGGAGGTTTCTTGGGAGGATATATAATATCAGCTATCTTAGGAGCTAATACAAAAAACATGCTTCCCACTACAGCTGTTATAAGTATAAAGGGAATAACAATCAGCTTAAGAGTTGGTTCAAGAGAAGCGATGATGACGGAAAACTCACCACGAGGGACAAAGGACAGAGAGGTTCTCAAACGGGTTTTCTTTTTCATGCCGTAGATATAGGCAGCTGTATAAGTGGAAATTATTTTCAGTATTATTCCCAAGCCTATAAGAAGAAGAACAAAAGCAATGTTTTTAGGAACTATAAGATTACTTTCATAAGCAAAAAAGAAAAAGAAAACGCCTATGGAAAGTTCCTTTAAAGAAGAAAGATGATGTTCTATATTCTCTGTGATACGTGATTGAGGGATCAGGACTCCTAACAGAAAAGCTCCCAAAGCTTCAGAAAGTCCGGCAGATTTGAAGGATATTCCTACAGCCATTGCACTGCCAAGTAGAAGAAAAACAAAAGATTCCTCTTCTGAAATTCTGTCAAGCCAACCTCTTATGCGTGGGATTACAAAACGGTGTATTAAATAGAAACAAAACAAAACCCCCATGATTTTTACAACACTTACGGGAATGGTTTGCGGATCTACTGTTCCTGCTTCAGTCATTGGAAGTAAAAAAGAAATGAGTAAAATACAAACAAGATCTTCAAATATGAGTATCCCTATGAGAAGATCTGCTTCAGGAGAAGCAAGACGCTTCATGTCCATAAGTAGTTTTGCCACTATTGAAGTGCTGGAAGGATAAAAAACACCCGCTATTATAAGGGCGGATACAGTATCAAATCCGAAAAACTTTGCCAGAATTACAATAGGAACAAAGTTAAACATTAGATCTATAAAACCGGGTTTTATCACAGAAGTCATAGTTCTGAGACGTTCAAAGGAATATTCAAGTCCTATAAAAAAAAACAACAGTATTATTCCCGCTTCTTTAAAAACTTCCAAAAGATGGGTGCTTTCTTGGTGAAGCCATAGTTTTGAAAGAAAACCTACCAAAAGGAAAGAAATTATAGAAGGAATACTTATACGTCTAAGAATGTAAGCGATTAAAAACATTAAAATAAAAAGAAAACTTATGTGTAAAAATGTAAGGTAATGTTCCATAGCTTCAGGCGGTGCAGTCTTTACAGTATTCCAAGAAGTTTTTAAGTTGTTGTCTTGTTCCAGCCACTACAAGAATATCGTCTGTGAGTATTTGAGTTTCAGAGGGATCAGGGTTAACCAGCATATTTCCCTCCCTTATAATGGCTACAATGGAAGCTCCTGTTCTTTTTCTTATTTGAGATTCCGCTATTGTTTTTTTAACAAGAGGAGAAAATTTTCCAACCCTTATCCATTCCATAACCATTTCCTTCATTATTAGTTCCATTTTCTCAGGAGCTACTGGTTGATATACTGTTCCCGCTAAAAGGAAACCGAGTTCCTTTGCTTCGTCTTCTGTCAAGGATATGACACAGGTGGGTTCTTCTTCTTCCTCTTCTACTATGTAAATTTCTCTTCTACCGGTATTGTGGATTATTAAGGTAAGTTCTCCTCCACCTTCAAGTTCTATTGTGTATCTCTTTCCCACTCCCGGCAGATCTGTTTCCCTGAACTGCATAATTTACTCCACCCAATAATTGGGAGCTTCCTTCGTAATTTGAACGTCGTGAACGTGAGATTCTCTGTAACCCGCCCAAGTTATTCTTACAAATTTTGCCTTTTCCTTAAGTTCCTCTATATTTCTACAACCTGTATATCCCATACCAGATCTTAAACCACCCACTAACTGATATACAATATCGCTGAGTTTTCCCTTGTAGGGAACTCTTCCTTCTATGCCTTCCGGAACAAACTTCTCTGTTTTATCCTGTCCGTATCTATCTGAAGACAATCGGCTCATCATAGCTCCTAAGGATCCCATACCTCTGTAAACTTTATAGGCTCTCCCCTGATAGTATATTGTTTCACCGGGAGCTTCCTCTGTGCCGGCTAAAAGATTTCCTAACATCACCGCATCAGCACCGGCAGCTAAGGCTTTTACTATATCTCCAGAATACCTTATACCGCCGTCAGCTACTATGGGAATTCCGTATTCCTTTGTAACACTGTAAACTTCTAATATTGCTGTTATTTGAGGAATACCTACTCCCGCGATTATGCGTGTTGTGCATATAGAACCGGGTCCCACTCCCACTTTAACAGCGTCCGCTCCCGCTTCTATAAGCGCCCTTGCTCCCTCAGCTGTTGCAATATTCCCCGCAATTACGGGAATTTCCGGAAAGTTTCCTTTAATCATTTCAACGATTTCCAAAACTCTTTTTGAATGTCCGTGAGCTGTATCCACTACTATAATATCCACTCCCACGTTTATCAACGCGGATACCCTCTCTAAAGTATCTTCACCTGTTCCTACCGCAGCTCCTACTCTGAGTCTTCCCAAGGAATCCTTACAGGCATTAGGATACTTTTTCCTTTTCATAATATCTTTTATAGTTATAAGTCCTTTTATTCTCCCCTTTTCATCTACTATAGGAAGCTTTTCCACTTTATACTTCTGTAATATGTCCGTCGCCTCTTCAAGAGTTATTCCTTCACGGGCGGTAATGAGCCCGTCCTTTGTCATAAAAAGTGAAACAGGCTTGTGATAATCCGTTGCCTTTATAAAACGAAGATCTCTGTTAGTCAAAATTCCTACTAATTTTCCTTCGTTATCCACCACAGGAACACCGGATATTCTGTATCTTTCCATTATTTCAAGAGCTTCTTTAACAGAGGCTTCCGGATTTACGGTTACCGGATTTAGAATCATTCCGCTTTCCGATTTCTTTACTTTTTCCACCTCTCTTGCCTGTTGATCTATCGGCATGTTTCTGTGAATTACTCCTAAACCTCCTTCTCTTGCAAGAGCTATTGCAAGACGAGCGTCCGTGACTGTATCCATTGCAGCAGAAACTATGGGTATGTTAAGTTTTATCCCCTTTGTTATATTAGTGGAAACATCTACTTCATGAGGTAAAACTTCCGAATAGTTAGGAACAAGTAAGACATCATCAAAGGTCAACGCTTCCTTTAAGAGCTTTTCTGTTTCTACCATTAAGATTAATATATTACAGCCTTAAGATAGCTCAGCACTTTTTCCTTATTTCAAGCAAAAGTTCATACATCAATCTTCCGGGAATATTCAAAGCTTGTTCTATATGCTGATCCGAAAGTTCTTCAAGGGTTCTAAAGTAGTGATAAAGTTCAAATATCTCCATAAGACAGCAATACAGTTCTCTTTCCAAATCCTCAAGATCTTGTTTTATTTGTTCCTTTTGCTTCCCTTCTCTGAGATTTTCATACATCTCTCTGTTAGCTTTAATCTCATCTATTAGCTCCTTCATATAAGTTTTCATTTTATTTTGATAGTCCTCTATCTTTTCGGGTAATATTTCCGATATGAGTTTTTCCTCTTTTTTTGCCAGTTTTGAATACAACTCTTTAAGTTCCTTATGCTCTTTAATTTTATCTAAGCAAGGTCCTACACACTCCATAATAGTTTCCTTTCTTTTTTCAGCCATCTTTACCCTCCACAAAATAAAATAGTTTCACAACTGCTCAGAATCCAGCAAAATTGTAACAGGACCCCAATTTTCTATAAGGACTTCCATCATTGCACCGAATATTCCCGTTTCTACCTTCTTTACACCCGTTTTTTTGAATTCTCTTACAAAGAAATTGTATAATTCCTCTGCTCTTTTAGGTTCTTCCGCCTCCTCAAAGCTGGGTCTTCTACCTTTTCTCGTATTTGCGTATAGAGTAAACTGAGAAATTATAAGAGCTTCTCCTTCTATATCAAGGAGTGAAAGTTGAAACTTTCCCTTTTTGTCTTCAAATATTCTCAAATTCACTATTTTCTTGACAAGCTTTTGAGCATCTTCTTCCGAATCTCCTTTTTTTATACCTAGTAAGATATTAAGTCCTCTGCCTATACTTCCAACTACTAAACCGTTAACTTTAACTTGAGATCTGTTTACCCTTTGCACCACAGCCCGCATTGAAAAGGATTGTAATATATTTTCTGTGCTTGAACTGTGGGATACTTTCATAAACAGATTGAGGAATTTTTTTAGGAGCAGAGGATACTTAGAAGTTTCCACTCCTATTCTTACAAATTTCCCTAATTTGGATTCCAACGTTGAACCTATCCCTGTAAGGGTAAAGTTTAAAGGCAAACATAAGAGATTGTGGCTTCAAACTTCTCCAGAATACTCTATGAAAAAGATAGTTTCAAAATACAGAAAATCCATATTCCAAATAACAAAGGCTTTTAGAGATAACGAATACGGCAGATTTCATAGACACGAATTCCACATGCTTGAATGGTATAAAGTGGGTGGAAATTACAAAGATTTAATATCGGAAATAAAAGATCTTCTGAGAGTTCTTTTCGGATACAGAGATTTTGAAGAATTAACAGTAAAAGAAGCTCTTAAAAAGTATGCAGGTATTTCTCTTGTTGAAGAGGAGATTAAGTTCCGGGAACTTCTCAGTAAGAAAGGTATTTCTTTTAAGGAAGATGAAGACTGGGAAACACTTTTCTACAGAGTTTTTGTAGAAATTGAGAAACACTTAGGAAAAGACAAGCCTTTATTTCTTACGGATTTTCCCACACGTCTGTGTGCTTTGGCTAAAATCAACAACAACAGAGCAGAGAGATTCGAACTCTTTATAAAGGGTGTGGAAATTGCCAACGGCTGGACGGAAGAAACAAGTGAAATAGAAGTCAGAAAAAGGCTTGAAAAAGAAGCCTTTAAAAGAGATTTACCTGTTGACGAAGACTTTATTAAAGCACACCGATCAATACCCCCTTGCGCGGGTTGCTCTATAGGAGTTGATAGGCTTTTTACGTTGTGGCTTGGAAAGGAGAGTTTGAAGGATACAGAAATTTTGAGTGTTGTATGATAGAATTCTTCGTCACCCTATGAGGATATTGTTGTATATAAACACTTTGAGTAAATACAACTACGGCAATCTCAAATCCAATTTAGAGCTTATGGAAGGATTTCTTGAAAAGGGAATAGAAGTTTTCCTTATAGTTAACAAGAGAAGTCCCCACGATTTATCTGTGCCTGTTGAAGTAATTTCCCTTGATGCTAAAGGAGATTTTGACAGGCCTTTTAAATTAGCACGTATAGTAAAGACTTTAAAACCTGACGCTGTTATTGCCAATATGCTTACACAGATGGTCACAGCATCTATTGCGAAGCTGTTAAGGCGCGGAAAAGGAATAAAATTTATAGGGATAGAAAGAGATACAAGAGCTTGGCACAGAAAGTTTTGGAAACTACCTTACAGGTTTTTTATAAAAAAAGTTTATGAGAATATGGATCACATAGTTGCTGTATCGCCTGCTGTTGAAAGAGATTTGAAAAAAACCTTTTTTATAAAGGAAGACAAGATAAAACTCATATACGATTCTGTAGACAGTGAAGATATTAGAAAAAAAGCTAAGGAACCTATTGAAGAGAATTTGAAAGATATATTCAGTAATTTCAAAATACTGACAGTTTTGGGAAGAATAGACGCTCAGAAAGAACCATTCCTTGCGCTGGAAGTGTTTACACGTTTGAAGAAAGAAACAGTAGGAGTAAAACTCTGTTTTATAGGTAGTGGAGAGTTAGAAGCAGAACTTCGGAAGAAAATAGCGGATAACGGTCTTGAAGAAGATGTTCTTATTCTTGGATATAAAGAGAATCCCTTTAAATATCTAAAAGCTTCAAAGATACTACTGCACACCGCCAGCAGAGAGGGTTTAGGACGGGTTATCTTAGAAGCGGGGATTTTAGGTATTCCCACTGTTGCCTTCTACGGAGAAGAATCTGGCTATACAGAGATAATTGAAAAATACAACTGTGGAATATTAGTTCCCTTCGGAAATATCTCTGAAATGTCACGAAAGATAAAAAAAGTGTTAGAAGACAAAACTCTGTATCAAAGACTGTCTCTGAGTGCTAATAGGATCTGTGAGGATTTCACAAAGGCTAAGGTAGCGGATGAATACATTAAACTACTACAATAAATCGTTTTCCTTGAAGACTATATGTTAAGTTTTTATAATTAATATTACTACGCGGGGTGGAGCAGCCTGGTAGCTCGCCGGGCTCATAACCCGGAGGTCGAGGGTTCAAATCCCTCCCCCGCAACCAAAAATCCATGGAAAAAGAAAAGCTAAAAGCTCTTATAAAGGAACGCTCCCTTAAAGTGGCGGACAAACCTGTTTTTAGGCTGTCTTCCGGAAAATTCAGTAAATACTATATAGATCTGAAACAGATAACTTTTGATCCCGAAGGTTTATACATGGTAGGAGAACAAGTTTATCAAATGATAAAACCCTTCAACCCTCAAGCGGCGGGTGGACTTACCTTAGGAGCTGATCCTTTAGCCTACGCTGTGGCTTTTATATCGTATATCAAAGGGAAACCTATAAAACCCTTTGTAGTAAGGAAAGAACCTAAGGAACACGGGACAGGTAAGCAAGTAGAAGGATTACTTAAAAAGGGAGATAGGGTGGTTATTTTGGAAGACGTTGTGACTACAGCATCTTCCTCCCTTAAAGCGGTAAAAGCCTGTCAGAGATTAAAACTTGAAATAATAGGGGTTTTTGCGGTAGTGGATAGGGAGGAAGGAGGGGAAGATAATCTCAGAAAGGAAGGGATAAAACTTTACTCTCTTTTCAAACTTTCTGAACTCCTGTAATGTCAGGTATAACTCTGGCGCTGTTATCAGCTTTTCTGTGGGCTACTAACGATATACTGAACAAAAAAAGTATAATAAAAGGTTACAGTGAGAATTTTGTTTTATGGATTCGCTTTCCCATTGGAGCTGTTTTACTACTGCCGTTGGGTATTTACTTCTGGAGTTTTAACCTGTCTGTGTTATGGACCACTTTTCTATGGCTTCCGATAGAAGTTATGGCATCGGTATTCTTTATCAAGGGAATTAAGTTCGCTCCTCTGTCCGTAGGAATGCCTTTTTTTGCCTTTATGCCTTTGTTCTCTGCAATTTTTGGATACATTTTTCTGGGAGAAAAGATAGAAATTTCTGGTTTTTTAGGTATAGTGCTTATTCTTCTCGGATCCATTGTAATAACAGGCGGTTCGGTAGCTTCTTTCCTTAAAGCAAATAGAGGTAGTTTTTTTATGCTTGTCTCTGCTGTGCTTTTTGGTATGAGTGCGGTTATAGGTAAATTAGCTATAGTAAAGAGTAATCCTTATTTTTTTTCTTGGTATTACTGCACAGTTATGACTTTTGGACTTATTCCGCTAACAGGGTTTAAAGAAATTGCGTATAAAAAAAACTATTTAAATCCTTTGAACCTTCCTATGGGAGTTTTATTCAGTTCAGGAATGATAGCTTACAGTCTTGCATTGGAAAAAATTCCTGTTTCCTATACAGCTTCAGCGGAAAGGCTTGCAATAATACTTGATGTTATCTACGGAAAGATATTCTTTGGTGAAAAGATAAAGAAAAACTTTTTAGGATCTATTTTAATGGTAACAGGAGCTGTTTTGCTAAGCTTATAATTAAAGTATGGAAGCAATTGTTAGTGTTGCTTTGCTTATTATTGTGGTTTTTATAGGAGCGGGATATTACATAGAAGATAAAAATATTGCCCAGCGTGTGGAAAAGGGAAATGCGGTAATGTGCAACGGATCTGTTATAAAAGGTGCGCAACTTATCAGAATAGGTGAAAAGCTTTACGTAAAAAAGGGAAAGCTTATGTTTCCAATAGAAAAATGTGAAAAACCTTCTACAGAATAAAAAAAGGGGGCGGTATTTCGCCGACCCCCCGTTTACTGAAGCTCCCCTCCCACTAAGCTTCTCACCCTGAAAAGGGAATATAGCTTTTTTCTGTTTAAAATCATATGATTTTTATCATAAAATCATTTTTTCAACAGTATTTTATACTCACTGGTAAATTTATTAATCTATGCTGAAGCGTATATCCTTCGCTCTTTTTGATAGTGGAGAAACTGTGCTTTCTGCTCTTGTATTTTCAACTTTCTTCCCTCTTTACATAACTGAATTTGTGGATACAAAAACATACAGTCTCCTTTACGGCTTTTCCTTTCTCCTATCCTTTGGATTAGCTCTTTACTTTGGCAAACTGGCAGATAGTAAAGCTTTGAGAAAACACTTTTTTTCTTTTTTCGGATCCGCTATTCCGGTTTTTTGTATGCTCATCGGTTTTTTCTACCAATATCCGTTTATAGCTCTGGTATTTTTTCTAATTATGTCCGTTCTTCATCAGCAAGCTTTTGTCTTCTACAATTCTCTGCTCCTCGGATTTGAAAGCAGAGGATTCACTTCAGGTATGGGAGTAGCTTTCGGATACGTTGGATCTGCTTTTTCTCTTATTTTTTTGGCGGACAAGTTAGAAGGAAGAGAAGTTTACTTTGCGGTGGCGTTTTTATTCCTTGTTTTTATGATCCCTTCACTTCTGACTGTTGAAAACCCTACTGCTAAGGGAAGTGTAGAACTCAAAAGACTTGTCTCAGAGAAAAGGTTTCTGTTTTTAATAGTATCTATACTTTCCGTTACAGAAGTTGCTAATACGCTTGTGGCTATGATGAGTATATATCTACGAGAGGTTTATCAGCTAAGTTCTGAAGAGATTTACAAAATCGTAGGACTTTCCGCTATAGGAGGGATATTAGGCGGATTCTTTTGGGGATTTTTAACGGATAAGCTGGGTGTAAAACGGGTGTTTCCTGCAGGATTTGCTCTGTGGATTTCATTTCTGTGTATTCTTCCTGTAATCCCTGCGGAACTTTTGTTACTTGCCGGTTTTTCTGCGGGTTTGGCTCTTTCCCATATATGGACAACATCAAGAGTTTTTATATTACACGAATTCCCCGCTTCAGAAGCTGCAGTGAGAATGTCTTTTTTATCCCTTACAGAAAGAATTGCTTCCACTACAGGATTACTGATATGGGCTTTGTTTTTGTTTTTAACAGCAGACAATATGAAGCTTTCAGCTTTTCTGATGATTGTTTTTCCTTTAATCGGGATTATCGCCTATACTGCTTTTTTAAAAAATACTAATATCACTTAGCAGGTCTAAAAGCTTTTATCTTATTTTCGTAAGTGTCTATAAAAGCACCGCCTATTAAATCTATGCAATAAGGAACTGCAGGAAAAACCGCATCAAGGCAGATCTTAATAGACTGAGGTTTACCAGGAAGATTGATTATAAGACAGTTCTTCCTTATACCTGCTATTTGTCTGGAAAGAATAGCGGTGGGAACTTGCTGAAGGGATACCTGTCTCATAAGCTCCCCAAATCCCGGTAAGATTTTGTCACAAACTGATTCCGTTGCTTCAGGTGTTACGTCTCTGTGGGCAGGTCCTGTTCCTCCTGTTGTCAGGATAAGACTACACCCCAGCTCATCAACCATTTCTTTAAGTTGTTTTTCTATTAAATCTCTATCATCTGGCACTATACGATACTCTATCCTAAAAGGTGTTTTTATAACATCTTTTAAATAATCTATTATTGCTTTACCGCTTATATCTTCATACTCTCCTCTACTGGCTCTATCTGAAACCGTCAAAACTCCTATAAGTGCTTCCATTTTTGGATATTTTAACTCAAAGCGTGAAGTTCAATATTTCATCTTTTTTTAAAGTTATAAGTTCTTGATTTTTCTAAAAAAATTTAGAACCCTGACACAGATCATACCGATTTTAAAATCAAGAACTTTAAGTTATTACTGGACAATAAGAAGGGTTTAGATACCCTTCCGGCTCCTTGGCAACTGAATAGGGTGTTTTTTATCAAAGTGTTGGGAGAGTAAGTTTAGCAGGAAGTTATTGATATGCCTGTATAATTTAACCAACAGGGTTAATTGCAAACAATTCTCACTCCCAACACTTTGAATTTCAATAACTTAATTTCTTACTGTTGCATTAATCCCTAGAAAGTGAGGGATTGCGACAATGTTCCAACTGGTCCTATTCTTTCTTTACTTTTGTTTTGTTGCATTAATCCCTAGAAAGTGAGGGATTGCGACTTGTGTTGAAACTTAAGCTTTAAGTTCTTCATGACTTACCGTTGCATTAATCCCTAGAAAGTGAGGGATTGCGACCTGAACGGACGATAGTCCGCACTCCAGAATCTTCTCCTGTGTTGCATTAATCCCTAGAGAGTGAGGGATTGCGACTCTTAGCCAAGGACAAAGCTTTGTCCTTGGCTTTTTCTCGAAGTTGCATTAATCCCTAGAAAGTGAGGGATTGCGACTTTCAGTGTCTCTGTCTGTCCACTCCATCGCAA
>Ga0256839_1001068_pt1 | contig 33973 bp, 30 predicted proteins | sample 354166metaG_FD_185968 | JGI IMG/M metagenome (GOLD analysis project Ga0256839, IMG submission 185968) | Hydrothermal vent microbial communities from Mid Atlantic Ridge, Atlantic Ocean - 354-166 | ecosystem: Environmental > Aquatic > Marine > Hydrothermal vents | place: Atlantic Ocean: Mid...
GGGCTACTTCACGCCCCATATCAGCCCAGCTACTACCCTGCCACTGATCTGACTCCTGATCATACTCTCGATAGGCGGGCAGATCGGGGGTTCGCGCCACCCGCTCACGAAATAGGCCGTCAAGGGTAGTGACTTGATCACGTTTGATTGCGTTGTCGCTCATGATAGCTCCTTTAGGGATCTCTGATTAAGCCAGCATAAAACATTCATGACTTATTCAGAGCTTTCTTTACCAGCGGGCATCCGGTGTAAAACGCTCACCATGTTCTTGCTGTAGATGATCTAAACGTTGCTTTAACTGATCGCGACCACACTTGGCAGTGTAGTTCATCGGCCCACCCCTGAATGGCGCAAAGCCCGTACCAAAGATAATACCGGCATCCAGCAGATCCTCATCCTCAACCACCCCTTCACGCAAACAGGCCATCGCCTCATTCACAAAGCGTAAAATCATGCGGTCGGTCAGATCGTCCGGTGGCGGGGTACCCGTATCACTAGGTTTCAGCGGCTTACCCTTCTTGTATTTGTAAAAACCTTCGCCACTCTTACGCCCTAATTGCCCGGCGGCGACCATGCTGCGGAGTTTTTCAGGCACCTCACCGCCTAACTCTTGGGAGAGTATTTCTGCCACATGCAGACAGATATCCAACCCCACCGTATCCGCTAGCTCAATCGGCCCCATGGGCATACCAAACTTGGTTGCCGCTTGGTCTATCAATACGGCGGGCACCCCTTCGGACTCCAATATCACCGCCTCAATAAGGTAGGGCATGAGTATCCGGTTAACCAGAAAGCCCGGGGAACTTTTAACTGGCAGCGGCAGTCGGCCAATCTGTTTGGTAAACGCGCAACCGGCATCAATCAGTGCTTCGTTGGACTCTGCTCCACGGACAACCTCCACCAACTGCATCTGTGCCACTGGGTTAAAAAAGTGTAGACCAATCAGACGGGAAGGGTCATCCAGCACACCGCTAATAGCCTCCAACGGAATGCTCGAGGTATTGGTTGCCAGCAACGCATCGGGTTTTGCCTTTGCTTCAACCTCTTTAAATAGTTGCTGTTTCGCCTCTACATTTTCAAAAATTGCTTCAATAATCAGATCCGCCTCGGCAATGCCTCGCCCCTCAATATCGGGGCGCAGGCGATCCATTGCATCACGAATTTTTAGCGGGTGTTTCAGCTTCTTTTTGTATAGCCCGTGTGCTCGCCCTATGGCACGGCCAATCACCTCATGACTACGATCTTGCAGTGTTACTTGTAGCCCCTGCATGGCACACCAGGCCGCAATATCGCCCCCCATCACACCACCACCGATCACATGCACCCGCTCTGCTTTAAAGTCACTTTTACTGCCCAATCCTTTCATGCGCTCTTGCAGGAAAAAGACCCGAATCAGATTCTGTGCGGTATCCCCCATCACCAGGCGGGCGACCGAAACCGCCTCCTCCTTCATCATCACCTTAGGGTCAGAAGCGTACTTCTCCCACAGTTCGATGACCGCATAGGGTGCCGGGTAGTGCTCTTGACGTGCCTTTTTTGCCAATTTCCTGCGCATCATGCCGGCCAGCAGTGGCCGCAACAACCCGTAGCTAACCCACGCTTTCCACCCCTTGACTTTTTGGGGTGTGGGCTGCTGTTGTAACAGTTGAGTGGCGGCGCTGAGCTTGTGCCGTTCGGGCACCGCATGATCAACCACCCCCACCTTGGCGGCAGCCTTGGCACTCAAAGAACGCCCGGTGAGCATCAGATCCATGGCAGCCGGTGCGCCAATGAGCGGTGGCAGACGTACCGTGCCACCAAACCCTGGGTGAATACCCAACTTAACCTCTGGCAGACCTAGCTTGGTTTTAGGGTCATCAATGGCAATACGGTAGCGGCAAGCCAGTGCTAGCTCCATGCCACCGCCAAGGCAGAAGCCCTGAATCAGCGCCACCGTTGGGCAGTGCAGTGCCTCCAGGCGGTCAAACACCCCTTGAGCACGGCGCACTAGGGCAAAGCCGTCGTCCTGATCTTTTAAGGTGGTAAATTCACCAATATCAGCACCGGCAATAAAGCCACTGCTTTTAGCTGAGGTGATCACCACGCCGGCAGGTTTATCATATTCAAGCTCTTCGAGTAGTTCGTCCAACTCCTCAATAACCGCCCGGCAGAGTATGTTTGTTTTGCTCTCCGCCCGATCAAGATAGAGCCAGGCAATCTCATCACGCCCCTGCTCTTTACGCCAATGCTGGTAGCTCTTCTTCTCGCCCATGATTAATCCACCTCCCGTTCAAGCAGCATCGCGCCACCTTGTCCGCCACCAATACAGAGGCTGGCAATACCACGTCTGGCGTTACTCCTCTTCAGTACATGCAACAGATGCAAAACGATACGCGCACCGCTAGCACCTACCGGATGGCCTAAACTCACACCACCACCATCCACATTCAACCGTGCCGACGCTATTTCACCCAAGGCCGCTGACAACCCCAGCTGCTGCTGACAGTAGCGCTCATCTTTACAGGCCTCAACACAGGCCAACACTTGAGCGGCAAAGGCCTCATTAATCTCCCAATAATCCACATCAGCCAGCGCAAGCCCCTGTCGTTGCATAATGGGAGCCATGGCATGGACGGGGCCTAGCCCCATTTCAGAAGGTTCCAGCGCAGCCCAGTGGCTATCCACAATCGCTCCTAACACCGGCAGTTTATACTTTTCAACCGCCTCGGCGCTGGCGAGCAGCAGCAGGGTTGCACCATCGGTAATCTGAGCACTGTTAGCCGCGGTTACCTTGCCAAAATGGCGGTCAAAAACTGGCTTTAATTTTGTCAACTTCTCTACACTGCTATCGCCACGAACCCCATCATCACTGAGGTGAACATTACCCTCCTTGTCATAGATCGGTACAATTTCATCCATCCACCCCTGCGCCTGTGCATGAGCTAAGCGGTGGTGGCTACGCACCGCATACTCATCCATCTCTCGTCGGGAGATATTAAAACGGTGGGCAATAATCTCCGCCGTCTGCCCCATGCCTAGGCCATTGATCGGATCGGTAAGGCCACACAGCAGACCCACAATGGGCTTAAGATGCCCCGCCCTTAATTGGGTGAGCACCTTCAGTTTATCCAGTGGCTTTTTAGCGCCATACAGATCGGCCATCCAGTTGACCATTGTCTCGTTCAACAACAGCGGGGCATGGCTCATCGCTTCTACCCCGCCGGTTAAGACGAGTTCGGCGCGACCGTTGGCAATATTGCTTGCCGCACTATCCAGCGCCTGCATACCCGAAGCGCAGTTACGCTGCACCGTCCAGGCCGGGGTGGTGATGCCACAGGAGAGACGCAGCGCGATTACCCGAGCGATATTGGCCTCATTAGGACCTGGCATCACACACCCCATCACCACTTCATCAATTTCGTGGGGGGCAAACGGCATACGTGACAGAAGTGCTCTGCCCGCCTGCACGGCAAGATCAGCCGCGTGGAAGGGGCCGGTTTTACCCTTTGCTTTTAAAAAGGGCGTTCTCGCACCATCCACTACATAGACCGGGCGTGCCAGGTGTGTTGTTTTGTTTGACATAAGTCCAGCTCCTAGTGTGCCAAATCTTCGTGGCTAAAATCATCCACTTGAATCACTTTCCAGCGCGCTTCAGCAGCCGCCTTCACCTTATCAGCCTCATCCTGGGTAATAAACGCCTTTTCCAGCGCTTGTTCGGCCTGTCTCTCTTTGCTGCCACCCTCAATCTCGCCACTTTTCACCAGTTTTCCAAGGGTTTTTTCCACCGGCTCCGCGACAACCACCTTGATCAGCGCATCATCTAATCGCGCCAATTGCTGATCCTCTTTTTCTGGAAGATAGATACCATCCGTCAGCCGATCTCGCGCAGCAGAGGGGGATAAAATCGACTCCGCCACCCGGCTCCCCAACACATCACTGGGTGTGCGATAACGCAGCCCCAGCGGAAATACAACCGCCCGCATCAGGTAAGCCGCTGGCCGATGCGGAAAGTTACGCAAAAACCCATCTAAGCTCTCCTGTATTTGGTAGAGCGCGGTTTCACACGTCCACTCCATCAACGACTTATCGGCCCCTTGCCGCCCCTGAGTGTGGTAGTGCTTTAATACCGCAGAAGCGAGGTAGAGTTGACTGAGAACATCCGCCAGGCGACCCGACAATTTCTCACGCCGCTTCAATGAACCGCCTAACACCAACATCGCCACATCAGCCACAAATGCGAATGCCGCACTCATGCGGGTCAACTGCTGGTAGTAGCGTTTGTCCGCACCCACCGTGGGGCTGGCCGCCAACTTGCTGCGGGTCAGTGCCAGAAAAAGTGCCCGGGAGGCGTTGCTGACCGTAAAACCAACGTGCCCAAACAGCGCCTTATCAAAGCTCTCTAGGTCATCACTGTGGCACGATTGAATCTCTTTAATTACATAGGGGTGACAACGAATCGCACCCTGACCAAAGGTAATCATGGTGCGGGTCAGGATATTTGCCCCCTCTACCGTGATCGCAATGGGAATCGACTGGTAGGGGCGCGCCAACAAATTTTGCGGCCCCATGCAGATCCCACTGCCACCCTGAACATCCATTGCGTCATTCAGCACCTCTCGCATCCGCTCCGTCATGTTGTATTTGGCAATCGCTGAAATAACGGCTGGCTTTTCACCCAGATCGACAGCAGTCGCCGTCAGCGTGCGTGCCGCTTCCATCATATAGGTGTGACCGGCAATACGGGTTAACGCCTCTTCGACCCCGTCAAACATCCCTATGGGTGTTTTAAACTGCTGACGAATACGCGCATAGGCACCGGTGGCCCGGCACGACAACTTACCCGCACCAGTTGAGAGCGCTGGCAGTGAAATCGAACGCCCTGCGGCCAGGCACTCCATCAGCATGCGCCACCCCTGGCCAACCATCTCAGGCCCACCAATCACCCACTCCATGGGGATAAACACATCGTTACCCTGATTGGGGCCATTCATAAACACCATATTCAGTGGTAGATGGCGACGACCGATCACCACCCCTTCGGTCTCGGTCGGAATCAGCGCACAAGTGATCCCCAGCGCCACCTCTTCACCCAGCAGCTGATCCGGGTCGTAGAGCTTGAACGCCAAGCCCAAAAGGGTCGCCACAGGGCCAAGCGTAATATAGCGTTTATTCCAATTAAGACGAATGCCCAGCACCTCTTCGCCCGCAAACTCACCCCGACAAATCACCCCTTTGTCGGGCATCGCACCGGCATCACTACCATTCTCTGGTCCAGTCAGGGCAAAGCAGGGGACCTCTTTGCCGCTGGCCAAACGCGGCAGATAGTGTTCACGCTGCGCCTCGGTACCGTAGTGAAGTAGCAACTCACCAGGCCCCAGAGAGTTGGGCACCATAACGGTAACCGCCGCTGTGATCGAACGGCTGGCAATTTTACTCACCACTGCCGAGTGTGCCAGCGCTGAAAATGCCAACCCACCATACGATTTGGGAATAATCATGGCGAAAAAGCCATTCTCTTTAATGAATTGCCACACTTCTGGCGGCAGATCTTTATGCTCATGGGTGATCTCCCAATCATCCAGCATGGCACAGAGTTGATTGGTCGGGCCATCAAGAAAAGCCTGCTCCTCTTCACTAAGCGTTGAGGTGTTAATTCTTAATAGTTTTTCCCAGTCGGGCTTACCACTAAACAGATCGCCATCCCACCAAACCGTCCCCGCATCCAGCGCCTCTTGTTCCGTTTTACTCAATGCAGGCAGTACCCGCTTGAAAAAAGTTAACGCCTTGGCGCTCACCAGCCCCTGGCGCAGTGATGGCGCATTAAGTATCACCAGCACCGCAAGTGTCACCAACCACAAAGGTATCAGCAGCCAACCACTAGCCCCCACCCAGCTGATAAACAGCAACATGCCGAGTACCGCACCACTCGCCGTCAGCAGTGCTAACCGGTGGTAACTGACGGCCCAGAGGGTCGCAATAAAAAGAAATAGCGCTAAAAGTGTGCTCATGGCATTAGCCTCTCACTGTTCCACATTGAGTATTATTACTACTTTTCATCCGCTGTTTTCTCCACTATCGGGGGTACAAAACAGTCCCCTTTTGCGTTGCAGACCAGACCATGGTCATCCCAAGGTAGTTGACGGTAGGCGGCTAAATTATCAAAGCCCATAAAGGGGTATTTAACAATTTCGAAATAGGGTGAACAATCAAAGTCGCTCGGCTTGTAGAGCCGGGTATTACGCTTATAGAGTCGATAGCGACCGTCCGCCTCCTTGTGAATAACCGGAAGAATCGGATAATCCACACTATTAAACGCTGAGGCGATCATACTGGAGCAGACCGTTTTAGTGGGAATGCCCGCATTGTGTTCGAACAGTGTAGAGCGCCAGCGCCTAGGCAAAATGCCATAGGGAAAGAGAAAGCGTGCCAAATCAAGCATCTGCCTGAAGTCATATTCAACCCCAAGGTGCTGCACTACATGTTTAATCACCGCCTGTGTATCGAGGGGCGACAACCCTTTGGGGCGGCAGATTCTCAAGTGCTCGCCACGGTAAGCCTCCAGCGGCGTGACAAGGGTGCCTCTGCCGAGAATAGGCTCAATCAGCAGCTGGGCGCTGGGATCGCCCTCATAATGAGCCTCTACCAGCTCCCGTAACGCCGGGTCATCGATATCATGCAAACGCCCCACATAGATAGCCGAGTGCGTCCAGATACTCTGGGTAATGGTTTTGATCACCTGACTAACACGGCTGCGCCCCTCCACTAGCAAGACATCACACGGGCGGACTTCAAAAGCGAGCCGATCAAAATCACACAGCGGCACATCGTGAATCTCGCATTCATGATTCAACCACTCTGCCAACCATTTACTAAAGCGTGCTTTCAACCCCATCACATACCCATTGTTACCACGATTATCAGGTGCCTACCTTTATTCATTCAGAAGCCGCCACCCACTCAACTGATAACGGCGAAGCCATTCTTTACTGAAGGGGACCTCTTTAATTCATAAAACCAGTACGCCATCAATATGATAATTACGGATTCAGCATTTATCACATTGATGGAGTACTAGTCTAGCGACCATATTATATTGTCGCTGTACTAGGGTATGATGACCCACCTTATGACCCTCTTTAATCTTACCCCCAAAGGAAGCGATGAATGTATGAGGTGTTAGCACAAATGGCCGGGTTGATTGCCTGCGGTATCTTTTGGCGCATAAAAAAGCCCATGGGGCTGGCCGCCGATGATGTGCGCATTCGCCTTACCAGCCTGGTTTACAACCTACTGCTTCCGGCACTGGTGCTACTGGTGCTGTGGCGTGCACCACTCAATTTGGATGTGCTTAAAATTGCCACCGTTGCCGCCGCAGGTGTCTTAACGGGCCTGCTGTTAGGGGGTATTATCTATAGGTGGATGAAGGTCCCCGGCACGATTGCAGGCGCGATGATTATCGCCAGTGGTTTTCCCAATGCAACCTATCTTGGCCTGCCGGTGCTTGAGAGCACGCTGGGTGAGTGGTCGCGCAGCGTGGCGATTCAATATGACCTGTTTGCCTGCACCCCGCTACTACTCACCGTTGGCATGATGGTCGGGGCTGCTTATGGTGAAGGAGAGAAGGACCAGCATCCACTGCGTGCCGTACTCAAAGTCCCACCACTGTGGGCGGCAATCGCTGCAATAGCACTAAATACCGCTGCGGTACCCATGCCCAGTGTTATTGAGGGGTGGCTCTCCATGATGGCGGGTGCGGTCATTCCGCTGATGTTGATCGCCCTTGGCATGGGGTTGCAGTGGAAAAGTTTTACCCTTGCCAGCTTGCCTATTATGGCCCCGGTAGTGGTTATACAGCTGCTATTAACACCTATTTTAGTGCTGTGGCTCTCCCAGCAGCTAGGCCTCGAAGGTGAGCTGCTTGCCGCCGTGGTACTCGAGGCGGCAATGCCCTGCATGGTGCTCGGCCTGGTCATCTGCGATCGATTTAAACTGGATACACCACTCTACGCCTCGGTGGTCACACTCACCACCGGACTCTCCATTATCTCACTCCCTATCTGGTTTGAGATCTTAATTTAAGGAAGCTCTGATCAAGTCATGAATGTTTTATGCTGGCTGAAATCGCCCTCATTTATCCCGAAAATTGCACCAATAGAGCAACTATTACTGTGTATTTCGGAACAAATGAGAGCAAGATCCTCTTAACCTAAATTCATCCAGACTTAATCAGAACTTGCTTAACCAATTTTGGACTGTAATAGAACATGAAAAACTCGACAACAATGCTGGGGGTAGCCTCATACCTCACACTGGCCATCATACTCTTTTGGCTCTTCTCGACTCAGCCCTCCACACCACAACAACCTGTTGAGAGCTTACCGTTAGTTATAGAGGTGGACACCCCAAAAAAAGTGACCGAGCTCGCCGCTCTGCTGGTATCTCACGGGCTGGAGTGGCCACTGGAAAAACGGGAGATCCCGGCACTATTGATAAAGACACTGCCACAGGATATGCCTGAGATTTACTCTAGCGAAGAGCGAAAGTCGATTTTCCTACGCACCTTGCTACCCATTGTATTACTGGAAAATCACCACATTGAAAAACAGCGGGTGATACTGGAAAAAATGGTTACCCAGCAGAGTGAATTTAACGGTCAACAGATAGCGTGGCTCGAAGAGCGGTTAAAACATTACCGCCTCTCCAATAAGGCAGATGAGCCAAAGCAGCTAGAGCAATTACTACAACGCCTCGACCAACTCCCGCCCTCACTCATGCTGGCACAAGGTGCCATTGAATCCGGCTGGGGAACCTCCCGCTTCGCGCTACAGGGCAACAGCCTTTTTGGTCAGTGGTCCTACTCAAAAAATAGCGGCTTGGTGCCCGAAGCCCGCAACCAAGGCGCCAAGCATGTCGTACGCAGCTTCGACAGCCTGCAAGCCTCAGTTCGCGCCTACATGCGCAATTTAAATACCCACTTAGCCTACAAAACATTACGTGAAATAAGGTCAACCATGCGAACCAAGCAACAACCACTCGACTCAATCGAACTTGCTGATGGGTTGCAAAGCTACTCACAACGAGGCGAAGCCTATGTGGAAGATGTAAAGCTGATCATTCGCAGCAACAAGCTAACTCAATACGACAATGTAGAGCTACTACAAGCAACTGCCAAGGTAGTTGCCTCTCGATTGTAGCTGCGAAACGGTAGTACCAGCCGCTACCGCTGCATGAGAGATCTGGATTCAGCGGATACCACAGGCCATAGCATCGTTATGTTTTGTGCCCGCAGAACCCCCGGTGAAACCAAACGCCTGTGCATTTTTTCGTAAATTAATGAAATATTCAGGGTAGGTGGTAAACTTCCACACTGTAAAAAGGGAATTCTTTTTTGAAGGAAAAGAGAGATGAAAATAACACCATTGATAATACTGGCCAGTGGGCTCTTGCTGACTCCATTGGTCACCTATGCCAGTGAAGCAAAAACACCCGACATCATCGACAGCATCAAGCCATTCGAAAACTGTGAGCCTGCCTCACTTCATGCTCAACAGGTGCTAAGCAGAGTCACTCAGCTGATTGATTATCAAGGTGAAGAGATCACTCTCTGCCGCTCCCTCTCCACTCCTTCCATCGCGGCCTGGAGCAAACTTGTGCGCATGGAAAAACACCCCTATGTTAATTGGAAAAAGCGCCCTATTACCGCCCCCTTCATAAGCTACAACCCACACTATTTCGAACAACTTCACATCGCCCAGGGTGATGCGGTGATCTACGCGGTGCTGGCGCAACAAGTTGGACACCACATTAAAGAGCACACAAACTTTCAAACGCCGTTGGCCGGACTCTCCCCAGAGCCTGAAAAAATAGTAGCTGCCGACTATTTTGTGGGCACTCTATTCGCCCGGTTGGAACTCAGTCACGAGCAGTTAGTACAAGCACAGCAGCGTTTTTTCAATCTAGCGGAGCAACCCTCTGCCAGCGTTTTAAAGCAGCGCCAAAGAGCGCTGCTCGATGGCTGGAGGAGAGCAGGCGGCGAGCCGTCAGCGCTACCAGACATTTCTCCACAACAACGCTGGTAGCTATGTTGAAGCCGTGGGATGTCATCATCATCGGTGCCGGTGCTTCCGGGTTAATGTGCGCCATCGAAGCGGGCAAGCGTGGCCAGCGGGTGCTGTTATTGGAAAAATCAAAAAAAGCGGGCAATAAAATCCGTATGTCTGGCGGTGGGCGCTGTAACTTTACTAACTATGGGGTCTCCGCAGAGAACTACCTAAGCGATAACCCCCACTTCTGTAAATCGGCCCTCTCACGCTTCAGCCAGTGGGATTTTTTAGCCTTGGTACAGCGCTACGACATCCCTTTTCATGAGCGAGATCATGGTCAGCTGTTTTGTAATGAGAGCGCTAAAGATATTTTAGAGATGTTGCTGAGCGAGTGCCATCAAGTCGGGGTTGAAATTCGCTTAAGCAGTACGATTCAGAAAATAGAGCAGCACCCCGACCATTTTTGCATCGATAGCAACCGGGAAACACTCCATTGCCAATCACTGGTTATCGCCACCGGTGGCTTATCGATCCCCACCACGGGTGCCAGTCCCTTTGGCTATCAGATAGCCGAGCAGTTTGCGATCCCCCTAAAACCCACCCGTGCGGGACTTGTACCCTTCACATGGCATGCCAATGATAAACAGCGCTTTGCCTGCTTATCGGGTATTGCTATCAATAGTGTGGTGACCCATGCTCTTACCCAGTTTCGTGAAAGCCTGCTCTTTACCCACCGCGGCCTCAGTGGCCCGGCCATTCTGCAAATATCCAGCTACTGGCAAGCTGGCGAGCACATAGAGATTGATCTGTTACCCGACGTTGATCTGCTCACACACCTAAAACAGATGCAGCAGCAACACCCTCAACAACAGATCAAAACAGTACTCAACCAACAACTGCCCAAACGACTTGTCAGCGCTTTTATCGACCAAACACTACTGGAGCAGCCATTAGCCAATAGTCGTTTTGAGCAATTTGCGATGATTGTGGAACAATTCAAGCAGTGGCGCGTCAAACCTGCGGGTACTGAGGGTTACCGCACCGCTGAGGTCACACTGGGCGGGGTGGATACCGATGCCATCTCCTCCCGAACCCTGGAAGCAAAAAATAGCCGGGGACTCTATTTTATTGGTGAAGTATTGGATGTTACCGGTGAGCTAGGGGGGTATAATTTTCAATGGGCCTGGGCTTCAGGCTGGTGTGCGGGGCAGTATGTATAAAACCATTATTTTCATACTCAGCCTACTAATCAGCACACCACTGCTGGCGTTTGAAATAGAGATCACACCGGAGCAGATACAGCAGGTGGCAGAAAAACAGTTTCCGATCAAAAAGCAGGCACTGTTTGTCCAGATTGAACTGAGCAATCCTAAAATAACCCTCGCGGGCCAGCGCCTCACTTTGGCGATGCAGATTGCCGCCTACTACCCCAACCAGACCATGAGCCAAGGCACCACGGTGGTCGATGGCAAGCTGGGGTATAACGAAAAGAGTGGTGAGTTCCTACTGATTCAACCCAGAGTACAAGAAGTCACTATAGAGGGACTTGCTTCACAACATAACGAGTGGCTAAGAGATATTATCTCACCACTGGTTGCACAGTCGGTAACAGCGGTTGTACTCTACCGCCTGGATGAAAAGCAGTTTGGTGATCGCATGACCAAAAACAGCCTTAAAAGCATCACTATTCGAAATGGCATTTTGTACGCGGAGATAGCGTGGTGAGTGAAATAGAGAGTGGGCGTTCCATTCCTCTCCCCACACGATTAAACTTAACCCACAATTTTTTCACCAAAAGAATGGATTATTTGTGAAAAGACAACTACACCATCTAATCACCCACACCGCCGACGCTCTCCCCGCCAATATAGCGGTTAAACATAAGCAGAGAAGTGTTGATTACCACACGCTGGCTGCTCACATTACCGAAGCGGCTGCGGGCTACCAGCAACTGGGGCTGGAGAGATCTGAGCGCGTCGCTATCTATCTACCCAAGCTCATCGAAACCGTGGTCGCCAGTTTTGCCACCAGCTATGCCGATGGGGTAATGGTGTCGGTTAATCCGATACTTAAACCTGAGCAGGTCAAATATATACTGAACGATTGCAATGCCCGAATTCTGGTGACCTCCAGCCAAAAAGCGGCACAACTCAAAGAGGTGCTCGCCCAGTGCCATGACCTCCACACACTGATTATCGTGGACGATAAAACATTAAATTTTGCGCCACCGCCCCACTTTACAACAATGGGCTGGAACACTTTTACCCGCCTCAGCAGTAACACGCCACACAACCAGAACATCGACAGCGATATGGCGGCCATTCTCTACACCTCGGGGAGTACCGGCAAACCGAAAGGGGTTGTGCTCTCCCATCGCAACCTCATCGCGGGTGCGGAAAGTGTTGCCAGCTACCTGAATAATCGACAGAGTGATAAAATTCTGGCGCTGCTGCCCTTTAGTTTTGACTACGGCTTTAGTCAACTAACCAGTGCCTTTATCAGTGGTGCACAAGTACACCTTCTCGACTACCTGCTGCCACGGGAGGTACTAAATCTCATCGCTCAAGAGCAGATTACTGGGCTGGCAGCCGTTCCCACACTTTGGAGCCAGCTTGTAGAGCTAAATTGGCACCCTCAGATCAAACAGTGCCTGCGCTATATCACTAACTCCGGCGGCGCGATGCCGGCAACCACCCTACAAGAATTGCGTAATCAGCTACCTGAAACCGAGCTCTATTTGATGTATGGCCTGACGGAGGCTTTTCGCTCAACCTACCTACCGCCGGATCAACTTGACCTAAAGCCCGGTTCAATCGGTAAAGCCATTCCAAATGCAGAGGTGATGGTGCTCAGGGAAGATGGTAGCCTCTGCGCTGCGGGTGAACCCGGCGAGCTGGTTCACCGAGGGGCGCTGGTTGCGCTCGGTTACTGGAACAACCCGGAGAAGACAGCCAAACGCTTCAAGCCTGTTCCATCTCACCATGGTGGCTGTATGCCCGCTGAAATTGCCGTCTGGTCAGGAGACAAGGTATACCGTGATGAAGAGGGCTACCACTACTTTATCGGGCGGGAGGATGAGATGATAAAAACCTCAGGTTATCGTGTAAGCCCAACCGAAGTAGAAGAGGTGCTCTATGAGAGCGGGCTAGTCAAGCAAGGGGTTGCCTTCGGTGTTCCACACCCGGTAATGGGGCAGGCAATCCTTGCCGTTGTCACCCTGCGTGAAGGGGAAGAGGGTAAATTGCTGCAGCGATACTGCAAACAATTCCTACCTACCTTTATGCAGCCGCAAATTATTATTAAAAAGGGGCCGCTGCCACATAATCCCAATGGAAAGATTGATCGCGCCGGGATTTTCAGAGGGTATCAAGATTACTATCTAACAGAGTAAAAATTGGCGTAACGACTCAACCTCCTACTAAAAAAAGAGGCTTAATAGCAAAAATAACAAGGAAATAACAGTGAAGTCACTACTAAAACGGATAGCTGAAATAGTCAGCTTTCTGTTACTTATTCCGATTTTGGTTTTAGTTCTCCTGGAAAGGAAGCTACTGCCTAACTCACACACCATTTATACTATTTTCGCACAATGCATGGCCACTATTCCGGGCATCATCGGCGACTACCTACGCCGTATTTTTTATCGATTTGCCATAAAAGAGTGCGGCGCGGACTTCACCATCAGCTTCGGCTCATTCTTCTCCCACCGTGAAGCCTCAGTGGGCGACCGGGTCTATATCGGCTCTGGCTGCATCGTGGGAAGAGTAGCCATTGAAAATGATGTACTGATAGCCAGCAAGGTCAGCATTCCCAGTGGCCGCCACCAGCACCAAATGAGCTGTTCACAGGGTGCCTCCAGAGAGGTTAATTATGAACAGCTCACGATTGGCCAAGGGGCATGGATTGGTGAAGGAGCCATGATACTGGCCAGTGTCGGTGAAAAATCAGTGGTCGGCGCGGGCAGCGTATTGGTGAAGTCAATCGATGCCAACGTGACCGTGGTTGGCAACCCCGCCAGAGAGATCTCAAAGTAACAGGGTCAGCTGAACATCCACAACAAGATAACACCCAGCACCAGCCGATAGATAACAAACGGCAGCATCCCCACCCGCTCCACCAGTTGCAGGAAAAAGTGAATACAGAGATAGGCGGTTAATGCCGAAAAGAGCACACCTAGGGCGATGGCGTTCCAGTCAACTGGCAGCGCACTCTCCAGCAGCTCTTTTCCTTTCAGACCACCGGCGGCCATAATTAACGGAATCGAGAGCAGAAAAGAGAAGCGGGCCGAGGCGACTCGCGTCATACCCAACATCAACCCGGCGGTCATGGTAATACCGGAGCGTGAGGTACCGGGAATCAGCGCCAGCGCCTGAGCAAATCCGATAAAAACAACCCCACCCCAGCTCAACTCATATTCGGTTTTGCGCCCTTTGGCAAAATGGTCAGCCGCCCACAACAGCAAACCAAAGCCAATGGTGGCCCAAGCGATAATAATCGGCGAACGCAGGTAAAGTTCAATGATATCGTTAAGAAAAAAACCGATTAACCCAGCGGGAATAGTCCCTACCGCCACTGCCCAAGCAAGGCGACTCTCGCCAACACTCTCTCGTTTTACCACCGAAAGTGTCCAGTCGCGGATCAACACCCGTAGCTCCTGGCGAAAATAAACCACTACCGCACACAGTGCGCCCACATGTACCGCCACATCGAAGGCGAGCCCCTGATCCGGCCAATCGAAAATAGTCGGCAATAAAATGAGATGTGCCGAGCTGGAGATAGGCAAAAACTCCGTTATGCCTTGAATCACCGCCAGCCAGAATGCCTGTAATAAATCCATAACCTAAATCCTAATATCTTCTCTTGGGTATTTCATGAGTTACTAAAGCCGCCCCCGCTGATCATTCATCATAAATCCTTGCAGCGGCAATGCTAACCCCTTTTGCAGGGCGATCACTTTAAACAGCTCTCCCATCTCATTGGGCATGGTCAGTTTTCTTACCTGCTGGGCAATCAACATCTGCTGCTTGATATCATCAGGATCATTATCCGCCAATCGTTCGGTGAGGCCTAGCGACATCAAAAAATAGGCTTGTGAGGTAAAACCACTCACATCAAAACCGGCACGGTGTGCCTCTTCAGCAACCTGCGTAAAATCAACATGGGCAGTAATATCTTGCAGACCGAGCAGGATCAGTGGATCAGCGTGGCTGCGATGCCGGTAGTGACACATCAAGCTGCCGCCACTGCGTTGCGGGTGGTAGAACTCATGCTGAGGATAACCATAATCAACCAAAAATACCGCCGCCTCTCCCAGTGCGCTTGCCATCGATTGTAACCATGGGCCAACCGCCGCGTTATATTCCGAGCGGTATCCATCAGGCCGTTGTTTCGCCAGCTCAGCCAGCGTGCCAACCTTGGACAAATCCTCACCTGTTTCACTCAAGGCGTAAGTGAGCCCTTGCTCACCCAGCACCACTTTGACCTCTTGCAGCCCCTCGCCTTGCACCTCAAACAGATTAACCGGCATCGCATCCAGCACTTCGTTAGCGAATACCACGCCGTTAATCGGCACTTCAGGCAGCGCATCCAGCCAGACCACCCGCTCTGATAACTGTGGTAAATTTTCACGCAGCCGCTGCTGCTGTCGCTGCCGTAAGTCCGCACTCAACTCTATAATGTAATAGTGGTCTGGCAGGCAATCGATTCGCGCCAGCTCACGCATAATTTCTAGCGCCATCACACCACTACCGGCACCGTACTCAAGAATATCGCCACCATCCAACGCGCGCAAAACCTGTGCCGCCTGATGGGCTAGGCAGTGTGAAAAGAGGGGGGAAATTTCAGGCGCAGTAACAAAGTCACCCGCTTCGCCAAATTTTTGCGCCCCAGCTGTATAATAACCGAGACCCGGAGCATACAGCGCTAGCGCCATAAAGCGAGCAAAGCTTATACTACCGCCCTCGGTCTCAATTTCATCGGCAATCTGTTCAAACAGCGCTCGGCTATGGGCCTGGGCAAAGGCATCGGGTACCGGTAGTTGGCTGCACTGCGCCGCCACGTCACGAAATTGTTTCATACCGTTTATTCGCTCTTAAAACACGTTAAGATTAAAATTAAATGAGAAAAGGGGCTAACGATGGCGAAGGATACCACACCGAAAGCAGTGCGTAAGGTTGCAATCATCACCGGTGCAGCCCATCGAATTGGCGCTTCGATTACACAGAAGCTGCATCAATCGGGCATGAACGTGGTGCTGCACTACCGTCACTCCCACCAAGAAGCCCAGTGCCTCTGTGACGACCTCAACGCCATCCGTCCTCACTCCGCAGCAGCCTTACAAGCCGACCTACACCACCAAGAGAGCCTGTCGCCACTCATCGAAAAATCGCAACGGCAGTGGGGACGACTGGATCTACTGGTCAACAACGCCTCCAGCTTTTATCCAACTGAGGTGGCCGATGTTACTGAAGAAATTTGGAATGAGTTGCTGGGTTCAAACCTCAAGGCACCCTTTTTTCTCTCACAAGCCGCCGCACCCCACCTTAAAAAGCAGCGGGGATCGATTGTAAACATTGTCGATATCCACGCTGAGCGCCCGCTCAAAAACCACCCGCTCTACTCAATCGCCAAAGCAGGCCTGGTGATGATGACAAAATCCCTCGCGTGTGAACTAGGCCCGGAAATTCGCGTCAATGGGGTAGCTCCTGGTGCTATCCTATGGCCGGATCACGATATGGATGATGAGACGCGGGCGCGTATCATTTCGCGCACGTTTCTCCAGCGTCAGGGGGAGGCCGATAATATTGCCGAGGCAGTGCTGTTTTTAGCCCGCAGCGCGCCCTACACTACCGGTCACATACTCACCGTAGATGGTGGTCGCTCTTTAAACAGCTAGCTATGTTTTTTGAGGAAAATAGTGCCATAATCAGTGTGGTATCTGCTCTCACAGAATAAAGGTCAAAAAGCCATGAAACGCCTTATTTTTACCCTGCTACTTCTACTGTTCGCTAGCGGAACCGTCGCTGCCGAAGTGGTGAAATATGTTAATGACTATCTGCTGATCACACTCCGCAGCGGCCCCGGCTCGCAGTTCAAAATTGAGAAAAACCTGGGGTCAGGCACTCGACTTACGATTCTGCAACAGAGTGAAGATGGCAAGTTTAGCTTGGTGCGTACCGACAAAGGTGTAGAGGGCTGGGTGCTCAATCAATACCTGGTGAATAGACCCGTTGCACGACAGCTGCTTGGCCAAGTGCAGAGCGAGCTGGCCACGCTTAAAGAGCAACATCAAACACTACAACAGCGCCATGCTGAAATCAGCGATGAGAAAGAGAGCATAACCCAAGAGCGCACCGCACTGAGTGAGCAGCTTGAGACAACAGAGCATAAACTGGAAGTTTTAGAAGAGGTTGCCGCCCGGCCAATTCAGTTGGAGAGTGAAAATAGTCGGCTTACCAACGAGATGGTGGAGCTAAGGAATCGTTTGCGTATTACCGAAGAGAAAAACCGGGCACTGGAGGATAGTGAAGCGCGTCAATGGTTTGCAGTGGGTGCGGTGGTGCTATTTCTTGGCATCATCCTCGGCCTGATCATACCCCGCCTAAAGCCACGTCGTAGCGACTCTTGGGGGGGGATTTAACTCCAGTCGAAAGGCACCACCCACAAGGTGTGCTCGGGCACTTTAAATTCAGCCCAGAGCTGCTGATAACGCTGCCCACAAATGGGGTGTCGCTGCTCGGGCACCAATTCGGCCAACGGCTGTAACACATGAGCATACTTGCCGATCTCTGCCCGGGGGATATCCAACCCCTGAGCACGATAGTCCTCTTGACCAAACAGCAAAATATCCAGATCTAAGGTGCGTGAACTAAATTTGGTACTGCTGCGTATTCGACCATAGCGGGTCTCGATCTCCCGCAGTGTCGAAGCCACTGCGGTAACCGGCTGATCACTCTCAAAGCTCAACACCAAGTTGTAAAAGTCATCCCCTTCAAATCCAACCGCTTGGCTTTGATAGACTGAAGAGAGGCTAAGCTCGCCGTAACTCACACGCAGCGCATCCACTCCCCGGCGTATATTCTTCTCCCGCTCAATATTGGAACCGACACTGACAAAAACAGTGGTCATAACCCGGCATTTCCACGCTCAATCAGCACGCCCACATCGTTCGCCCCGCGCAGCGCGCCCTTCTTATTCAGTCGCAAACGCACCCAAGGCACGCTAAATTCAGCCATAATAATTTCACAAATACGCTCAGCCAGCGTCTCTACCAACTGAAAATCGCTGCCGCTTACAAACTCGATCAAGCGCTTTGAAACGGCCTTGTAATCCAGGGTATCTTTCAGCTCATCACTGGCGGCAGCTTTGCGAATATCCGTTGCCATGTCAATATCAAAGCTGATGGTCTGGGTAATCTGGCGCTCCCAATCAAAAACGCCAATTACCGTGTCAATTTTAAGGTCACGAATATAGATAATGTCCATTGGCACCTGCTTTTTTGTTGTCAACCCCACCCCAACTTTTCAGCATAGCGATCTTCCTGTAAAAGCCTGGGTGGTATTAATAATTCAATTTATCCCCCATAATACCCGCCTTTATAACAGACAACTAGCAAAGTTCACCCACTATGGATTACCTGTTAATTCTGATCGCCTATCTATTCGGCTCTCTCAACTCTGCCATCATTCTGTGCAAGGCGTTATCTCTGCCCGATCCCCGCGAGCAAGGATCAGGTAACCCTGGCGCCACCAATGTGCTGCGTTTTGGTGGAAAAAAACTCGCGGCAAGCGTGCTCTTTTTCGATATTTTAAAAGGGGTCATTCCGGTACTGATTGCGCTCATCATCGGTATGGAGCAAGCCCTCATCGCGGTGGTCGCTTTTGCCGCTTTTATTGGCCACCTCTATCCGCTATTTTTCAAGTTTAAAGGGGGTAAAGGAGTGGCCACCGCTTTCGGTGTACTGGTCACGATGAACTGGATGGTAGGCCTCTCGATTCTGCTCACCTGGCTGGTTATGGCACTCACTTTCAGGCTCTCGTCACTCTCTGCACTCACTGCGTCGCTATTGGCTCCACTCTATGCCTGGCTCTTTATCGGTGACGACATCACCACCCTCATCACCCTCATAATGTCCGCACTGCTGTTATGGCGACATCGCAGCAACATTCGCAACCTTCTGGCCGGTAAAGAGCCTAAAATTGGCAGCAAGAAAAAATCGGCCATTTAGGCTAAACTGATAACCTTCGAAAAGATCATACAACTCCATGACAAAACAACGTAAAGCGGTCGCACTTATCTCTGGCGGCCTTGACTCTCTCCTCGCTGCCAAAGTGATGCTGGAACAAGGCATCCATGTAGAGGGGATCAATTTCTATACTGGCTTTTGCGTCGAAGGCCACACCCACGCCATCCGCAAAAAAGATAAAGCGAAACCAAAGCGCAACAACGCATTATGGTCTGCTGAACAGCTGGGTATAAAACTGCATATTATCGATGTCATTGATGAGTACAAAGCCGTGTTGATCAACCCAAAACATGGCTACGGTGCCAACATGAACCCCTGCCTGGACTGCAAATGTTTTATGGTCAACAAAGCACGAGAGTGGGCGGAGGAGAACGATTTTGATTTCATCATCACCGGTGAAGTTGTCGGCCAGCGCCCCATGTCGCAGCGCCGTGACACCATGAACGTAGTCAGCCGGGAGTCCGGCGCGGCTGATATACTGGTTCGTCCACTCTGCGCAAAAAACCTACCCGAAACCCTCCCAGAGCGCGAGGGGTGGATCACACGCGACCGCATGTATGACTTTAATGGCCGCAGTCGCAAACCACAAATGGCACTGGCCAGCCAATTTGGCTTTAAAGATTACGCCCAGCCCGCCGGAGGCTGCTGTTTCCTCACTGATGAGTCCTACTCCAAAAAGCTGGTCGACCTTTGGGATGCCCGCAACAGCCGCGAATATGAGATGGATGACATCATGTTGCTAAAAGTGGGCCGCCACATTCGCCCCAAGCCCCACTTCAAGCTGATTATTGGCCGTGAAGATGGTGAAAACCGTTTTATGGATGGCTATCGAAAACAGTTTGACCACTTCACCACCGTCAGCTGCCCCGGGCCACTGGTGCTCATTGATGGTGAGATGCAGATGGAAGATAGAGCACTAGCTGCCCGCCTAGTGGCACGTTTTAGTAAAGATAAAAACAGTGATGCGGTCACCGTATGCCTGCACCTGCGTGATGGCACAGAGGAAGAATTAACCGTGGCACCGCTGCGCAACGAAGAGATACCCGAGGCATGGCACATATGAGCCAACACACACTTGATGCACGCCGCCTGCTCTGCCCGCTGCCAGTCATACGCACCCAAAATGCCGCCAAAAAACTTAAGCCAGGCGACACGCTGTCTGTCACCTGCACCGACCCCGGTGCTGAATCAGATATTCCGACCTGGAGTCGCATCAATGGCCACAAAGTGATTGAAATCAAACATGATGATCAAGCAAGTGAGTTAATCATCACCATCGAAATCGGCGAGGGTTAACTCATGGGGCAGAGCAACCAACCTAATGCCCCTCCCAGCCAGCACCACCTTCGTTACCGGGAGATTCGCAAAGTCACCCTTATCGGATCTGCGATTGACCTACTGCTGGCCATTTTAAAGCTACTATTTGGTTGGCTGGGCCAATCCCAAGCCCTCATTGCGGACGGCATCCACTCCCTATCTGATCTGGCAACGGACGTAATGGTCATCTACGCCGCCAAACATGCCAGCAAAGAGGCGGATCAAGGCCATCCATACGGCCATGGCCGCTTTGAAACCATCGCCACCATCCTCCTCGGCGGCACCCTCATCTTGGTCGCCATCGGTATCGCCTGGGATGCCACCCTGCGGCTATTTGAACCCACCTCACTACTGTCACCCGGCTGGCTCGCGCTCTCCATTGCCGCCCTCTCGGTAATTCTTAAAGAGGCGATCTATCAATACACCGCACACGCCGCCAAACGACTGCGCTCGCGAATGCTGCACGCCAACGCCTGGCACAGCCGCACCGATGCCATCTCATCTATTTTCGTCATCATCGGCATCAGCGGTGCCATGCTCGGCCTCAACTACCTCGATGCTATCGCCGCAATTGCAGTTGCCATTATGATCGCCAAGGTAGGAGCCGACCTGGTTTGGCAAAGCGCCCAAGAACTCACCGATGCCGCGCTGGATCAAGAGCAGGTAAAAGCGATTGAAAAATGTATAACCAACATCAGCAGTGTCTGCAACCTGCACATGCTCAGAACGCGCCGCATGGGCGGTGATGCACTGGTCGATGTACATATCCAGGTAGAACCCTACCTCAGTGTTTCAGAGGGGCACCAAATCAGCGAAGTGGTTCGCACCACCCTCATCAGTCAGTTTGATGAAATCAATGATGTGATGGTACACATAGACCCTGAAGATGATGAACACACGCGCCCAAATACAGCGTTACCACTGCGAGGCGAGGTTGAAAAGATACTGCGGGTAGCGTGGGAAAACGAACCGGAAAGCGCCCATATAACGCGCATCTTACTGCACTATTTTAATGGCGAAATCGTGGTTGAAATCACCCTGCCACTAAAAATATTGGCAAACAACCAAGATAGCGCCACAGTAAATCAACGCTTCTCAAAAGTCACCGCACAAGTGCACTACCTCGCCAGCGTGAATATCTACTACCAAGAGACACCATAAGCGCAGCGCTCTCATCCTGACTCAATATGGCATATGAATTTCCCGCCAAGGGCTGACATATAAAAGCGGAAGAGCCCTCTCCTCGGGCTCTGTTTGCCGCTTTCTTCCTTATCCGCCCCCTGCTGACTTCTCCCTGTAATAAAAGCTTATAAAAACCGTAACAAAAGAGAAAGCATTTCGTCATATTCCACCCTTAGAATTCACCACTTGGATTTTTCTTGATATTTAAAGGGTGACTTACATGGTTATCAACACCGCTAGGGTGCTTGTGGTACTTGCTGTTTTGTTGAGCTTGACGATGCCAGCTATGGCAGCGGATGAAGTAGAGCTGCTTTCGCAACGCTTAATTGAACTCCGAGGCCAGGTGGATGACTTGAATGCTGAGTTGGAGCTGACTCGGGAGTCGAGCCACCAGAAGATTAAAATGCTGGCAGAGCAGCGCTTTGAGCTGGAGGGGCGTGTTAATCGTGAGGCGCTTAAGCAGCAGCGGCTTCGTGCCACTTTGGAAAAAAATCGTAAGTTGGCTGCCGAAGCGGGTAGTGATGAGAGCCAACTGACCCCTGTGCTGAATCGTGCCATGGATGAGCTTGAGGTGGTCATTACCCAAGGGCTGCCATTTAAGAGCGCTGAGCGTTTGATGGCACTCGAAGAGATTCGCAACAAGCTAAAAGCGGGTGTGGTCTCCCCTTCCCGTACTGCCAATCGCCTGTGGGCCTTCTGTGAAGATGAGCTGGGCCTTACCCGTGAGATTGGCATCTATCGTCAATCTATCGATCTGAATGGCGAGATCATTCTGGCCGATGTGGCAAAGCTGGGCATGGTGATGCTCTATTTCCGTACGCCCGATCAACGTCATGGCATGGCTCGCAAACAGGGCGATGGCTGGCACTTTCAATTGGTTGAAGAGAAACAGCAACCGCAGGTGGCTGATCTTTTTGATGCCCTTGATAAGCAGGTGCGTACCGGCCTGTTTGAACTGCCTAACGCGATCTAATTTTGAGGTTTAGATGATGAAGTTGATTAAACAAAGCTTACAAGTGGCTCTGCTGCTACCCGCCTTGATGGTGGGTGTGGCTAATGCAGAGCAGGCCGGCGTTCAAAGCACACTGCAACAAGCTTATCAAAAGGAGTTCGCTTTTCTAGAGACCCAGAAGCATGAGCTGGAGAAGCGCCTGGCAGAGATCGTCTCGAAGAGCCGTAGGGACGAAACGCAGTTACGAGATGAGATTAAAGAGTGGGAGGTCAAAGCGCTGGATATGGAGCTGACCTCTGAACGTCTTGGCGAGTTGGCGGTTGAGGCTGAGCGTCAGATTGAGGTGAACCAGAGCAATAAGGATGCACTGCAATCTACTTTTGATCAGGCGGAAGCGAGTCTGGCTGATTACCAGGTCAAGCTTACTGAGCAGAGTGACTACGACCTACAAGGTGCATCGGATCATCGTTTGAGCCAGTTATATCATATCGCCGCGCAAAGCATTGCCCGCATGTCTGGCATTTATCGAGAGGAGGGCAGCTTCTTCCTAGCCGATGGTGCACAGGTCGACGGCACCCTTCTACGCATCGGGAATGTTGCGGCACTGGGCAGCAGCCCTCAGGGGGGAGGTGTTTTGGCACCCGCCGGTGCGGGCGAGTTTAAGGTGTGGGGCGAGAATACCAAGATAGATATTGATCAGTTGCTGCGGGGTGACGGCCCTGCAACGCTGTCACTGTTCCTGTTTGAGTCTCTGAATAAAGGCGTTGAAGTCAGCAAAGAGGAGGGGGCAATTGCGGTCATCGAGAGTGGTGGTGTCATCGCCTGGACGATTGTTACGCTGGGTCTGCTGGGTCTGTTGCTGGTGATCTTACGAGGCTTCTTCCTGATGGGAGCGAGCACCGCTACCGGCAAAGTAGATCGCAAAGTGAGCAAGCTGGTTGCCGAGGGTAAGCGGGATGAGGCGATGGCGTATTGCAAAAAGCTCAAAGGCTCTACTTCACGGGTGGTGGCGGATACGCTGCGCAACCTCGACCGTGATCGGGATCATCTGGAGGACATTATCTCCGAAAGTATTCTGCACGAATCTTCAACCCTGAACCGTTTTGGAGCCTTCATTATGGTCATTGCCGCCGTATCGCCGCTGCTGGGCCTGTTGGGTACGGTGACAGGGATGATCGCGACCTTCGATGTGATTACTGAGTTTGGAACCGGTGACCCTAAACTGCTCTCTGGGGGCATCTCCACGGCGCTGGTCACCACAGAGCTGGGGCTGATTGTGGCGATTCCGATATTGATTCTCGGCACGCTGCTGAATGCCTGGAGTAATCGCATCAAGGACGAGATGGAGAAGGCGGCACTGCATATAAGCAATGCCTCCCTTGGCTCAACCGCTGGTATACCTCTGGTAGGGCAGGATAAGGCATGTACGAACTATTAGACGGCTTTAACTACTACATGGATGCGGGTGGCTATGTAATGCCCCCGTTAATCCTTTTGGCGGTGTTGATGTGGTATGGCATTGGCTATCGCTGGTCGGTGATAAAACGCGGCAGCAAGCGCAGCGTGAGGAATTTAATCGAGCGCTATCAGGCCAGCAAATGGGAACAGCGCAGCGGCATTATTCCTGAGGCGGTTGAGCAGGGCATGGCGTTGAAACGACGCAACGTGCCCTATCTGCGCCGCCATCTGGATGATCTATTCAGTGACTACACCCTGGCGATGGGGCAGCACGTGGTGCTGATTCGTACCTGCGTGCTGATTGCGCCACTGTTGGGGCTGTTGGGTACGGTATCCGGCATGATCGAGACCTTTGATTCACTGGTAGATATGGCGATGTTTACTCAGGATGGAGGCATTGCCGGGGGGATCTCCCAAGCGTTAATTACCACTCAGTTTGGTCTCGCCATTGCCATTCCAGGTCTGTTGGTTGCCCGCTACCTGGAGAGACGTCAAACACGTATTGAGATGGACTTGAATCAGATCAAGGACATTCTCTGTAGTATGCCGATTGCGGAGCAGAAGAGATGAGATATCGTCAACGAGAGAGCACGGATCAAGAGATCAATATGTCACCCCTGATCGACATGGTTTTCATCCTGTTGATCTTCTTCATGGTGAGCGCCACCTTTGTCAAAGATATGGATCTAGAGATCCAGCGTCCCAAGGCACAGAGCGCGACCCCCTCCTCCACTAAGGCAGTACGGGTCTATATCGATGCCCGTGGTGACACCTTTTTAGATAACCAACCGGTGCGTAGTTGGGTGATTCAATCACGACTACGCGAGATTCTGCGGCTAAATGGCGAAAGCACCGTATTGGTGATCACCGATGACAATGTACCGGCCAGCAAGCTGATTGAAGTAGTGGATCAGTGTCGCCTTGCCGGTGCGGCGGATGTGGGTGTTGTGACCGAACGCGAAGGGGGCTAGTTCATGTATCAGCAAAAAAAGCTGCGCAGTCGCGCCAGTGGCCTGCTGTGGATGGGGGGCGGTGTCTCACTGCTGTTTCTCATTCTCGGCTATCTCAACACGCCGGTTGTGCCAGATGAGAAGGAGCGCCTGGGTTCACAGGTCGCCTTTGAGGTGAAGCAACCGCCCAAACCAGAGCCAAAGAAGCAGGTTGAGCGTAAGCCACCACCCCGCAAGGCGAGCAATACGCCACCACCACCCATGTTGGATTTTGGAGGTGATCTTGCGGGAATTGATCTAGGTATGCCCGGTTTTGAGATGAATCAAATGGGCGCGATAGAGAGTGATCTGCTGGGTGACACCAGCGGTGTGATCATGACCAGCGAAATGGTGGATCAGCCACCACGCGCCACAGTTGCCACTCAGCCGGAGTACCCTGCGCGTGCCAAGGCGAAAGAGATTGAGGGCTATGTGGTACTGAGTCTATTGATCAACGAACAAGGACGGGTGGAGACCATTAAGGTGATCGACTCCTCGCCATCGGGCACCTTCGATGATGCGGCGGTTCGTGCGGTGAAAGGTTGGCAATTTTCGCCGGCTAAATATGAAGGTAAGTCGGTAGAGACCTGGGCCAACCAGACTATCCGTTTCGATTTGGGTTAATGATGATGTTGAAGAAGATATTAATTGCCCTGCTGCTCATCGGTTTATGTAGTGGCGCGGCCACAGCAGAAAAGAGCGATAAAGAGCTGGACTATCTGGGGTTGGCTGCACTACTGATCAAGGATGGTCACTATGCGCGGGCTATCATCACACTGGAAGAGGTGGATCTAACGGATGAAGCGCTGGATAAGATTCGCTACTACACCCTAAAGGGCTTGGCAGAGCTGAATATGCGCAGCTATACCGCAGCCATTACCGCCTTTGAGCGGGCGATTGAAGTGGGGCAGAGTGCGCCGCTGGTGAATATCTATCTGGCTCAAGCCTATTACGGGGCAAAAGATTATCCCAGCGCTTTGAAGCAAATCGATAATGCGGGCGAAAAGGCGCTACAGATGCCCGGAATTATCATGCTAAAGGCACAGCTTCACTGGGAGCTACAACAGCCACAATTGAGCTGGCAAGCACTGCAACTGGGTGAACAGCGCTTTCCTGACAATGGGCAGTTCATGCGCCGCCAGGTATTCATTCTGATCTCACTGGAGTTATACCAACAGGCGGCAGCTAAAGGGCTGGAGTATGTAGCGCACTTCACGGTAGCGGTAGATGATTATGTAGCGATTGGTGAAGCGCTGCGTGCCAGTGGCCAAGCCACTGCCGCATTGAGCTTTCTCGAGCCCGCCCGTATCAGCAAGCCGGGTGATGTCAATGTACTACTGGCACTATCACGCAGCTATGTCGACTTGGGGCGTATACATACCGCTGCCGGTCTGATGGAGCAGGCGGCGATGCAGGATGAAAAATATCTCACCGATGCCGCAGAGCTTTATCGTCGCGCCGGTAAATTATTGCGGGCAAGCTACCTCAATGAGCAGGCCACTGATCAAGAGAAAAAGCTAAAGCAGCGTCTGGCGCTGCTGTTAGAGCAACAGGCGTTTCATAAGGTAGAGGCGATGGAGGATGCCTTATATCGTAACGGCATTCTGCAAGATCAGAATATCCGCTATGCCCTGGCCTATGCCGCCTACAAAAACAGCCACTACGATATTGCAGATCGGCACCTAAGCTATATCACCCAACCCAAACTGTTTCAGCGTGCAATCACCCTGCGTAAGGCGATGGAGAATTGTCGCGCCGAACAGTGGCTGTGTATCTAACCCGTAAAACCAAATTCCGGCGTGATCTTTGCGCAAATTCATGAAGTGTCCGGGCTAAGCTATCCAATGAGAATAAGTGTAATGGGTTTTATCAAATCGTTTTTTATATCTGCTTTGCTGGCGCTCTCATCCACTGCTACAGCGGGTGATGCGCTAATAAGCCTCTACTTTTTTAAGTCGGGCGTACCGCAATCCGGTGTGCAGCTCTATGACGGCGAGCAGCTGCTGAATGAGAGCGGCGAAAACGGTGCCATGCATCTTTATCTTGCCGCTCGGCAATATCAGCTAACAATTAACCAACCAAGCGCTGGCTTTCAGCAAACTCTTGATTTGGTGTTAAGCGAAGATGAGAGTATGCAGCTGATTGTTACCCTGCCTAAGCAGCAAGGGGGATCTGCAATCTTTGATATAGAGAGCTCGCATAAGTCCGGTGATAGCTTGCTGGAGGTGGTTGCGACAAAGCGTGAGAAAAAACAGGATGAGAGTGGGCCAAAGGGGACGATTCGTGGTCGGGTGATGTCGTTAACCGCAAGCCTGCCTGTTCCGGGTGCTAAGATTTTTGTGAGTGGCCTAGCGGGGGATTTTCGTAGCGATGTGGATGGCTATTTCTCTATTCAGGCTCCTGAAGATCGCTACTCTATTTCGGTGGTTCATTCCGATTTCAGCACCCAGACACTCTCTTCGGTAGAGGTGGTTGCCAATGAAACCTTCGAGCATATTTTTGAGCTAACACCCAGCACCTTCGAGCTGAAAGAGCTGGTGGTCTCCGGGCCAGCGATTGAAGGGGGTTTGCTGGCGCTGAGCGATGAGAGGCGCACCTCCTCATCGGTCAGCGAGGTACTGGGAGCCAGTGAGATGTCCAGCAGTGGTGATAGTGATGCGGCCGGCGCATTGAAGCGCGTCACGGGGCTGACGATTGTTGGCGGAAAGTATATTTATGTACGTGGCATGGGTGAGCGCTACTCATCGGTCACCATGAATGGAACATCCCTACCCAGTCCAAACCCATATCGTCGTGCGGTTGAGCTGGATTTGATCCCCACCAATGTCTTGGGTGCAATTGTGGTGCAGAAGACCTACTCCCCAGAAATGCCGGGGGACTTTGGCGGTGGTGCGGTGCAGCTGCGTACCGCAAAATTGGCAGAGGATCGATTTAAGACGCTATCGATCAGCGTCGGTGGCAATAGCCAAAGCCTGTTTCAAGAGGGGCGCACCTACGAGGGGGGTGCCTATGACCTGCTTGGCTTTGATGATGGCTCCCGTGCGATGCCGGGTAAGGTAGAGAGTGGCACCCAAGGTGGGCGCACAGATCTGAATGGTACGGATCAAGAGAATGAGGTGATCGCAGAGTCATTTTCCAGAAACTACGCGGTTGAAAATATGACCATCATGCCGAATGTTGGCATTAAATATAGTGTGGGTGACCGCTGGGAAGACTACTCAGGTGATAGCGATACCGGTTGGGGCTATCTATTCTCAGTGAAGTACAGCAATAACTGGTCACACCGCGCTGAAGAGGAGTGGGATTACAGCCTGAATGGTCAGGGCGGCCTGGTCTCTGAAGATGAGTACACCCGAGAGATTACCGAGAATGAGATCGAGCTGAGTGGCGTGCTTCACCTAGGCTATGAGATTGGCTCAGAACATGCCTTTGGTTCAACCACGATGCTGGCGCGCAAGACGGTTAAATCAGTAGAGTACGAAGAGCTCTTTCTTGCTGAAAATGAGATCACCGCACGCGATATCACACTGGATTGGGAAGAGCGCCAACTGTTTACTCAGCAGTTTACCGGCCAACACTATTTTGAACAGTGGCAAGATCTAAGTATGGATTGGAGTGCCACCTATGCACTAGCCACCCAATATGCGCCGGATCGTCGTAAGTATCGCTATGAACAATCGGATGATGGTGTCTGGGCATTCTCCCGCTTCGGTGAGTCCAATCAGCGTTTCTTTGATGAGATGAGTGACGAGGTTTTTTCCCTTGGTTTGGACTTTAAACTACCACTCTATGATTTATGGTCAGCAAACACCGATCTGAAATTTGGCTTGGCCTATGAAGATAAAGAGCGTGACGCAAGCTCTGCGGGGTTCCGCCTGGTTAATAACCGTTACTGTAACAATGCGAACTGTCTAGTCTCTCCTGATGAGCTGATTTCTGATTCACCGAATGAGGTGCTGACGAACGATAATATCGGTGCAGACGGTTATGAGTTGGATGTAATTACCATGCCAGAGGATGCCTTTCGTGCACAACGAAAGGTCTCTGCACAATACCTGTTGGGCGAGTTCAATTATGAATCTGCAAAGGTGATGGCAGGGCTGCGCGCCGAACAGTACAACCCGTATGCCGAAACCTACCGTTTGGATAACCCTCTGGTGGCGGTTGAGACACCCGCCAAGAGTAGCCGTGTGATATTGCCAGCACTCTCGTTGACTTGGCTATTGAATCAACAGCATCAAATGCGCTTTGCCTACTCCAAGACAGTAAATCGCCCTGAGCTAAAAGAGATTACCGATGCGCGTTGGTTAAATCGTGAAAACGGCAGCTACTATCGCGGCAACCCAGAGCTGGAGGAGGCTGAAATCAGTCACTTTGATATTCGCTGGGAAAATTATTTAACGCGCTTCGAAACGATCTCTCTGGCCCTGTTCTATAAATCATTTGATAGACCCATTGAGGAGATTACCCGTTTGGGTGGCGGTAACGAGGTGACCTTTTTTAATGTCGCAGGGGCCACTAACTACGGTATCGAATTGCAAGGGCGCGCATGGCTATCACGCTTCTTTGGCAGGAGCATGTCCCGGTTCTTTATTGATACCAATATGTCGCTAATTGAGTCCAGTGTTGAGCTGGGTGACGAAGCCGACAATATGACCTCAAAAGAGCGCCCGCTTCAGGGGCAATCACCTTGGGTGATCAACCTGAAGCTAGGTTATGAAAATCTAGTGGCCATGACCGAATCTTCGTTGATGTTTAATATGGCGGGTGAGCGGATTACCAAGGTAGAAACTTCCGGTGTACCCGATGTCTATGAGCAGCCGGTTCCGACCTTGGATTTTGTTTACCAAAAAACCTTGGTTGATGGCTTTCATGGTGAAAAGTGGAAGTTAAAAGTCAATATAAAGAACCTTCTTGATCCGACCATTGAGTCAACCAAAGGTGGCCAGGTTGAGAAGCGCTATAAGAGAGGCCGCAGCATTAAAGTGACACTGGTATATGATTTTCCCTCCTAACTTTATGCGTGGTAAACAGTAGACCCTAATCCCTGGGTAGAAAAGCAACTTGACATCAACCTCGCTTAGCGGGGTTTTTTGTCGATTCAGCCCACTCATCTTTTGCCTCAACGCTTCGTTATTTTCGTACACAATCGCTCAAATACCCTCGATGTGCTCGCTCTTTGCCTGCGAAAACGCCTCGCTTTGAAGCAAAACCCAACCAGGTTGAATAGTGGCGCTCTTTATCTAAATTTGTTTTTAAAAAAATAATGACCTTTTATCGTTTGTAGTATTTCTGTCACAGCACTGTCGTCATAGTTACATTTTAGGCGCATAGAATCAGCGGTGATTTCTATTAAAACTTGGAGAGATAAATGGTTTTTCAAAAGAAACTCCTCGCACTGCTGGTTGCAGGCGCGGTAGCTGGTTTGGCCGGTTGTGGCGGTGGTGACTCAAGCTCTGATAGTGGGGGCACTACGCCGCCTCCTTCAGGCGCAAATGATCCCTATGAGGTATCCGCATGGTTTAACAATGGTGACAATAACCGTGTTATTGATCCACAACTGGCATCTGATGGCCAGCCATCCGCAAGCTCTCCTGACTTGCAAGATGCCACTTATCTGTTTACTGCCAGCTCGCCAGATCTTCAGGATGCTGCCTACTCAATTATCGGTAGCAACCTAGGTAATGGCTTTGTTGACGTGGATTACATCGGTGCATTTCCACAAGACACTAACAACAACTGGACCGAAGGCTGGACGGTTGGCCTGAATGGCAACACAACCGTATGGGCTCCGGCAGCAACACCGTCTGTGGATGGCAACTGCCCAACGGGTACAACGCTGAATGGCTCAATCAATCTGCCTGTAGCTGTCGGCGGCGGTGCAATGGATCTGTGTACGCTAGCGGCGACCTATACGACCGATGGCTCTACTCTGGCGCTAACGGCTGACAATGTCTATGAGCTAGCATCAGGTACCGGCACCTATATTGGTAATGGTAATGGGGTGCTCAACGGTGTCACAGCCAGCTCCTCAGTAACGCTGGATATCCAAGCCGGCACGCTGATTCTAGGTGGCTCGCAAGAGGCGCTGGTCATCACCCGTGGCTCTGAAATTAATGCCATCGGTAGTGCACAAGACCCTATCGTAATGACTTCACGCGCCCAGTTTGATGCCTGGGTTGCGGGGGGTGACGGCACGGCTGACCGGGGTGAATGGGCAGGTTTTGCACTAATGGGTTACGCTCAGTCTAACGAGTGCGGCACCCCCTGTGACGTGGTTGCTGAAGGTGGCATTGGTTACTACGGTGGCACCAACGACGCAGATACCAGCGGTACTATTCAGTATCTCGTGGTACGCCAAGCGGGTAATGACCTAGATGGCAACGGTAACGAGCTAAACGGTTTCACACTGTTTGGTGTCGGCTCTGCAACCACCATGAATCACATTCAGGTTCATAAAGGTCTGGATGATGGTATTGAGCACTTCGGTTCAGAGACCTTTATGTCGCACATCGTCCTGACCGATAACGGCGACGATAGCTTTGACTGGGGTCAAGGTTACCGGGGTGGTGCGCAATTCATGGTCATTAAACAGGCAGCAGATCAAGCGGATCGTGCTATTGAAGCGGATAATGATGGCAGCAACCCCATTGTAACGCCAGTCTCCATGCCGACTCTGGCCAACATGACACTGATCGGTATGCCGAATGGCGCGCCGGGTGCAGACGGTATTCTGCTGCGTCGTGGTACGGGTGCCAAAATCTACAACTCCGTGGTAACGGGTTTTGCTGACAGCTGTATTGATCTGGATGGTTCCGATACAGAGAACCAGTTGAATGCAGGCAACATCGTGTTTGAGAACGTGGTCATTGATTGCCCGAAAGAGAGCTTTGAAAGCGGCGACGCGGATGTGGCGGCTTCTGTCATTCAAGCGGCATTCGATGCGGGTAGCAATAACCGCGAAGTTAATCCAAACCTGATGGCTTATGGTCAGCCAAATGCGATTGATGGTATGGGTTCTACTTTTGTAACCACGGACTACATTGGCGCATTCCCTCAGGATACGGCAGACAACTGGACGAACGGTTGGACAGTCGGCCTAAATGGTAACAACACCGTTTGGGATACGACAGCTCCGGTTGCAGATGCAACGTGTCCTGCAGGCACGACTGTAAACGGTACCAAGACACTGCCTACCAGCGTAAATGGTGGTGCGGGTGGCTCGATGGATCTGTGTACGCTAGCGGCCTCTTACGCGACCGATGGCTCGATCATCCATCTAACCGCAGACAACATCTATCAGCTAGCCTCAGGCACGGGCACTTATATCGGCAACGGTAACATCGTGCTCAACGGTGCGGCTGCAGCGGCTTCAGTAACGCTGAAGATTGATGCAGGCACGCTGATTCTAGGTGGCTCGCAGGAGGCGCTAGTTGTAACACGTGGTTCAACGGTTGAAGCACGGGGTACCGCTGCTGATCCCATCGTAATGACCTCTGTTAGCCAGTTTGATGCTTGGGTTGCCGGTGGTGATGGTACCGCAGACCGAGGTGAGTGGGCTGGTTTCGCTTTGATGGGTTACGCCCAATCTAACGAATGTGGCACACCCTGTGACGTCGTTGCTGAAGGGGGCATCGGTTACTACGGTGGCACCAATGATGCGGATAACAGCGGTATTATTGAGTATCTGGTTGTTCGCCAAGCGGGTAATGACCTGGATGGTAACGGCAACGAACTGAATGGTTTCACACTGTTTAGCGTCGGCTCTGCCACCACCATGAACCACATTCAGGTTCATAAAGGGCTAGATGATGGTATCGAGCACTTCGGTTCCGAGACCTTCATGTCACACATCGTACTAACCGACAACGGTGACGACAGCTTCGACTGGGGTCAAGGTTATCGAGGGGGTGCTCAGTTCATCGTCATCAAGCAGGCGGCAGATCAGGCAGACCGTGGTATTGAGGCGGACAACGATGGCGACAACCCACAGGCGACACCAATCTCAATGCCTACCCTGGCTAACATGACCATCATCGGTCAGCCACTAGGTGATACGGGCGCGGACGGTATCATGCTGCGCCGGGGAACGGGTGCTAAAATCTATAACACCATCGTAACCGGCTTTGCCGATACCTGTATCGACATCGATGATGATGCCACCTTCAACCGGGGTGGTACCAGCGCAACTGACCAGACCGGCGACCTGATGATGGCCAACTCTATCGTTAGCTGCCCAAATGAGAACTTTGACGAAGAGTAATCTTTAAGGAGTATCTGATTAAACCTGGATGAATTTAGGCTGAGAAGAAATTGTTCTCATTTTTTCCGAAATACGCAGTAATAGTCACTCTATTGGTGCAACTTTCGGGATCGATGAGGAGGATTTCAGCCAGCATAAAACATTCATGACTTGATCAGAGCTTTCTTAAACAAGCTTCTTGCTTTAAAGGGAGGAAGGGGACTGAGCAATCAGTCCCCTTTTTTAGGTTTAAGGTTCTTATTATATTGCCCTAAGCCTCGAGTAGAGACGAGAAACAGTGTGTGACCGTTTGATTTTATCGTGTAATTATGCGCTTATACAGCAGGTTTAGGCATGGATACGCCCAGGTAAAATGATAATTGCTAATCTTGCCATTATCGAACCACAGCACGGTTGTCTATTGTGTCCCCATAATTTTTGAGTACTTTCAAAGGAGAGGTGGCGTTTTGCCTTCTTTTTAGGCGTTTAAAAAATATATTATTGATTCAGTTTGGCTTGAGAAAAATCGACAGAAATACTTGACCAATACAGCGTGGATAGGGGGGG